>Ga0325410_1002465_pt1 | contig 20754 bp, 13 predicted proteins | sample PopdelMetagenome_16_FD_206182 | JGI IMG/M metagenome (GOLD analysis project Ga0325410, IMG submission 206182) | Populus deltoides microbial communities from Bellville, Georgia, United States - Xylem-PdIQD-R3 | ecosystem: Host-associated > Plants > Phyllosphere > Stem > Wood/Secondary xylem... | reverse complement strand
GAACTTAGTCTGGTGCATGCTTGTACCTTACTTCAATGAATCAATATGCAAGTTGCAATAATATAATGAAAGATTACTATTTTTCGTGTAAGGACCATTGAGAGTTGTATATAATATAAAATTAAAACATTGAAATATATTCTTAAGCCACAAAACCCACATCAGCAGGTTTTTACCACCAAAAAAGAACACTTTAGAAGGCGTCGATTAAAATCTATGTGTGGCCTAAAAAAATCTGACAGCATAACTAGAGGAAACATCTAGATCTCGACGGAACAATCCTTCATAAAACTTGAAGATATGCAACACAGTTACACGAACTCAGCAGCTTAGATCACACAAACAACATTTACAGCCATTGCAGAAAGCTGAAAAATGACAAAAGATTTCATTTCTCAACATGCAAATGTTCTATCCGTACCTAAGAGATCGAAGGAACTAAAGTGTAATAACTTGAAACAAAACTAATACTTCCTCCACATAGCTCTCTCTCATCCATGAATTTTTTTAGCCTGCGAAACACAAGCAAAGACAAGACAAAACGGTTAATCGAAACACAACAGCTAGTCATGCACACACCAGCTGGAATCTTAATTAAAAACCTGTCATCAATTTGGAGAAAGGGGCAAGTTCCATATATGGTAACCCTTGTAACATCCTCGATATTATTTCCCTATGAACGAGGTCTACCATGCATGTTACTTTTCACTTGGCAGTCTTACTTGATAACTTAAATGATTAATTTGTACTTGATCTTACTTGTTCTCCGTTATTACCACCTCTGAAACCTTGGGGTTTATGAGATGTCTTGACAGTATCTTGATGAATCCAAGGCCTGCCATGAAAATGGCCAGGAGGAGGCATAACTGACGAGTGGGTCTCTGGTCCTCTATAATCAATTTCATAAACCTCTGAATCTGCCACTTCAGATCCTCCTACGGAAAAAGACATCACCAAAAATTAGCTAACCCATCCTTGATAATATATATACAAGGAACCCAAGTTTTGCGGCTACACATTAAAAAACTCCAGCGATATATTTGAGAAGATATATAATATTTAATAATTACAAACCTCTAGAAATGTGAGGTGTGACAAGGAGGAGGAACAGAAGAAAGACCGTGGAGATGCTAGACTTAAGCTCCATGGAAATCCAAAATAAATTATTTGTGAGAGTTAAAAAGTGTCATAAGGTCGACAAGATGGTCTTGTATACATGTTGAAGAAGGGATATATAATTGAAGTAATCAGAGGGTCACGGAAGAAGCACCAGGAAGGCAGTTGAGGTTGTATTTTCTTTCAGCTTTTTGGCAAATTGAAACCGTCACAATCGACACAGCAATAACTTGCAAGGTAACGATGTAGCTGTGTTGGGTTGGAACATTAATGTTTGTGTAACCATACCATATACCTAAACTTTAATGTTTATAGTAATTCCTCCATTTTTCGTTTTTTTTTTTGTTTTTCTATGGTGTAGACAGCTCCATGTGTGTATTATTGTAATGTCCTGTTGAGGGACATCCCATTTAGCTCAATTGGCTGGATTTCACATTACTCACACCTACTTTTGCTATTTGTGTTTCTTCATGTTTATCAAGCACTAAAGTTATGAATTCTTTAAAAGCATTGCATAATACTAGTTTAAGGTGGAAGATGGGTATGATCAATTATAATTATATGTTCGTAGTTTGTTCGTGGTTGGGAATAAAATGATCTGGAACTACTTTTTGAACCCTAAATACCCCAAGCATAAACCTAGCCCTACGGTTGATCAACACAAGGGGCCGCGCGGGGAGATCCGGTGGACAATGTTAAGCTCTTCAAAACCATGCAAGTTCGAATTGGAGATTTGAGATTGAGAAATTAGAATATGGTACAGAAAGCAGAGAATGTAGGTCAAGTGAACTCATTAATAGGAAACACACCTTAATCTAAACCCCAAGATCCTTCTTAAAGATTGCAATGGATGATCCATCAAGTGCTGAGTCTTGTCTATTTTTACTTCATTTTTTCATGAAGTTTGATTAGGTAAGATAACGTCAAACTTGGATGATGTACTACTTCTATATTAGATTCCACAAATGTAACTTCAAGAGACAGGCGCCCCTTTCATTATCCACCAACAAATCTGTATACAGGCTTCGTAAAAGAATAGTATGCAAGTCGATTCGGGTGCTGGACGTCTTCTCCTCTCTACCAATATTCTGCTTCTTTTGGCCGTAATTCATGAACAAATTAATTTATTAGTATCTTTTTAACTTGTAAGGATTTAATTAGTCTCAAACTTACTGTTTGTGGGATATATATTATCAAGCTTACCAAACTTGACATTCAATTTTCTCTTCCATGATGTCTTTGGGGGACCTTGCTCCCAAGCGCTCAACTACCTAATGATAAAACATTTCACCTCCACATCTTCCTCTAGTCTTAGTAACCTTAATTTGATCTTTGGCGATGAAATTAGCAATGATTTGTCAAATTAACTCTTCATTATACTCACGTAATGTCGCTTCTCAATGAAATTATTATGAACTCCCGTGGATAATACAATATTGGACAAGAAATTCTACCTTGTAGAGTGGAGATTTCTGATCCAATATCCCCGCTTCCTCTCTGCTTAGACCCAAATATCAATTCCCATCAATAAATTATACCAAAATAAGGAATAAGATCACTCTAGAAGCAAATGTCAGCAGCTTTAACTATTGTTTTGGACAGTTGAGGATGCACGACAATCATTACAAGTTGGATTTTTACTAAGAAAATGCGTTTGACTCTTCTCCCCTCAATTAAAATATGAAAATTAAAGGAAACATCTAGCCCTCACTAAGAAAATATCAGCAGATGTTTATTACACCAAAAGTTCTTTGCCCCTCTAGAAATTTAGGGAAAACAATATTTAATTAAGCTTAAAGATTCTCAGCCAGCTCCTTGAACTTCTTGATCAAAGTCCTCTGTTAATTTATTTCTTAGGTTTCATCCATGACTACGAGAGTGAATTATGTACGTTGAAATCGCATCACCTCATTGAGATTAATATTTCTTAAATGGTCAAAATAATTATTTTAAAATGAAAAAAAATTCTTTATTAACCTATAGATGGAATTGAACAATAACTATCGATTAAAAAATAATAGTCGAGGGACTAATAGCTTAATTTAATTAAGAACCTTTTAGCCAAGAAATTAGGTGATAAATTAATCTGGTCCAAAGAAGTACGAATCATTTTCATGGGAATTATTAGTGGGCCTCAAGTGTTGTGACGACGTTAGTTGGATGGATATGGTTGAAGGATAAACATCATCAATATGTATTTACAAAGATAAAAAGGCTAAATGTAAGAATCATATGGTGAGTTTGCAATGATTGAAGTTTTTTCGTGGCCAGTTCTAAGAATTAATCAGTCAAAGAGTATACGTGGATTCCACTAAACCTGGGCCTCATTTCATTGGTCATGTCATCTATCGTGAAAATCATATCGAAGTGACAAAAGAAAAGGCTAATTAAATGGCTATTATATATATATATATATATAAAGTAAAATTCTAGTGGGTGTTTAGTCGGTTCTGTTCACAAACTCACAAAAACAATATGGCGGCATACTTTGTATTTTCAATAATTTATTTTTGTCATTGAAGTTTTATTTAGTATAATTTAATTCTAATTTAAGGCTAATTATATTTGAATTCTTAGTTAGAAGTGAAATTAAAAGAAGAAAAACCGAAATGGAAAAAAAAAGCCAAACATAGGTGGCGTGGCGTGTCTATGAAAAATATACTTAAGTCTTTGATCTTTAAAAATAACACAATTTAGGTTTCTTTAAATTTTTAAAAAATCAATTTTGATACACAAGTTATATTTATGTTATTTTTCAAACACTTATTAGAGAGAGGAGAGAGAGAGAGGGGTTGCTGAATTCCATCTATGAGAGAGAAATTCATTGTTCACTCTATTTCCGACCACCAATATAGGTTTTAGTAGTATCCAAGGGTTTTATGAGATAAAAAGGGCTTCGTGGTGGTTGTTTAGACTTTAGAGCCTTGATGTTGCCTGAAAAACCAAATCAAAGTTAAGAAAATCAAAATTAAATCAGTTTGATTTTAGTTTTTTGGACTATTTTTTGACCTTTTAGAGTTGATGGAATTATTGTGGGTATTATAAGGATATTGATGAGATATTTTTGTGTTGAAATAGCTTGAAAATTGGGTTTTTTTGGCAAAAGATTAGTTGTTTGATTTTCCAGCCACCACTATGGTGGTCAAATTCTAGGCTTGTAGATGACATGTTGTTTGTCTTGGCGAACGACGTGTTACTTGCTAAATATTTTTTTGGCCCTCTTTTTTTTTTAAGTTGAATATAAATTTAAGAGAAAGAAATATTAAATCTAGTTGAGTTATGATCTGAGTTATATGTTTGACGAGTTAAGTCGCAATAACCAAATTATTATTTTTTTTATATTGATTTTTTTATATATCTTTTTTTTAAATAATTTTTAAATTTATATTTCAATTAGCATCCATCATCTATGATTTTTTTGTTTATTTAATTTTTTTTAATAGAAATTGTTTTTTAATAGTGTTATGCATATTTAATTTTTGAAAAGATTATTTTGATTCATCTATATTTTTTTAATCTTTTATATACAAGAATTTTATTTTTAAAAATAAAAAATATTTATTTCATTTACATACAGTTAAGATAAAGAGAATAGGATAAGCCAGATTCTTCATTATGATGAAAATCGATGTGCAGTCTTGCATAATTTTTTTTTTCACTTTTATTTTATTTAATCATTTTAATATGTGTTTATTTTTAATATTATTTGATTGAATAAAATTTAATTTTAATAAAAAAATTCAATAAATATAACCGGGTAAATATTTTATATTGTAAAATTAAATATCTTGATTTATATATGTTTTTTGATTTTTTAGTTTTATTTTTAGTTAACATTATTATTATTTTTATTTATGAACACACATAGTTTTTAATTTATACACACACACTTATTTGACCCGCACTCACAAGCAGACTTTCTTTTTTATGCATTTTTGTACATAAATTAAAAAACTCATATATATATATATATATATATATATATATATATATATATATTGTCTTGTATGTGTTCGCAACAAGCTAAAGCTTGCCAATAAAAACAACTAAAGATGTATTTGCTCTAAGCACACCTGTTTTAATGGAAAATTGTGAGCTTTTTAAGAGCATTTAATTTATATAGAAGGACTGATGTAGTAGTGGTCTGAGTGATTAAGGAAACCGAACCTCTCTTTAAAGATTTAAATTTAAGTTGCTTAATTATAAAAAAAGATGACGAGAAACTAAATTTAATTCATTAATTTTGCATAATCGATACTTATTATTAAGTGAAATCCAATATATTTCACTAAATATGAGGATCATGATAGAAGAGTTCAAGTTAATACCACGAATTCAAGAAAAAGGCAAATTAATGGCTCATTGAAGTAAAGAAACGAAGAACACAATATGAAGAGTGCATGTCGTTGCAGTATTAGAAAATGCTGACAACCATACGAAGCTAAGTAACAAGCCGCTATGACAGTGGAAGACTTTCAAAGCTTTTTGTCCATTGTACATGTAATCGAGAAAACAAGAAATAAACAAGTGAATCACACAAATCTAAACACAAGAAAATCATATATTAAGAGACAACAATATTGTAATTCATCTTTGGGAAATTAACTTAGAGCTAAAGTGATAATTTTATCATGGCTTTTAAGTTTTAATGGTTTTTTTATGTAGCATCAGAGTGTTTATAACTAAATAATCATAAATCCCAAACTTTTATGAATATTTTATACTTTAATGATTTTTAACACTTTTATAATATACATATTATTTGTTAATTGTATCCCTGACCCTTGAAATAGTTTCCTTTTTGATAAAACAATTTGATCCATTGAATCAAGCATCAGTCTGGTTTGATTGAAATTCAATTTATGTTAGTCAAGAACATAAACTTAGGATTAATTGTAATAATGACAATAGCAATAACATACCTGTAATCTCTCTCATATAAATGTATTTTTTTCATTTTTTTCATCTTTATACATATGTACCATATCTTCAATTTTTAAATAATGTTGCAATTCAACCACATTAACAATATCTTTATTTAAATTATTTAAAATTCTAGCTATTATGACTTCTTTATCTTTAGAAATATTAGTTGTAATCATAACTATTTTCATCTTATTAAAATACTCATCAACATTTTAGAACCTTGAGATAAAGATTGTAATTTATTATATACTTCTCTATAGTAATGATTAGGAACACACCTCTTCCTCATGGTTGCTTTCATCTCCTTCAATGTGTCAATGAGTTTTTCTCCATAACACCTCATGTCTGTAACAAGTTAATCCCACTAAATAATAGTGTAATTAGTGAATTTAACAAGTTGAATATCAATGGCAATCAAATACAAATTTCACCTTCTTTTCCTAATATAAATAAGCCTATGGATCATTCTTTTTCTAGAATGCTAGAATTTTAAGTTTTATGCTATCCAAATTACGATCTAAATCATCGTGATCATTAAAATTCCTCATTTGGTTGAAATATCTATTTGGCCAAAATCTACCACTAAACTCACTCATTGGTCGTGTCTCATATAAGATATTTTGGTGTGTACAAGATTTTCTTCCATAGTTAACTATATTATGCTCCTCCTCATCATCGGAGTTTCTAGCTTCACTTTCATCTGGAGGAGAAAGTGCTCCTCTAGTATATCCTTTAATCTCATTTTCTTATGACTAGGAACATAATGTTTACTAATCATCTCAGTACTCGATTTATCAATCGTTTTCATTAAAGTCTTCATCATCACCTCCAACTTATCATGTCTTTCTATAAGATCCTTCGCCTTTGACCGTGTCACTCTTTTTGATGACATTGTGAATATTTGAAATTAAGGTTAGTAGTAAGGAAAGATTTCCTCACAGACTCTCTCATGTGCTTACACATGATTTAATGTCACTCCACTCATGTTTCACACAATTCAATCAGGCTTTTCACTCTAATAATCTCGCTATGTCCTTTTACCTCACTATTCCCTTCCTTAGGTTCTTAAAGGTAACTTAATAACTTATCAAATAATCAATCAAAACAATGTAATAATTTTATAATAATGGAGACTCAAGAATCAAGAAATATATGAAACTAATCAAAATAAAACTTAAGGATAAATTTGTAAATAACAATGTAAATTCATGAGAAATATAATGAAAAAAAAGACACAAAATAAAAGCAATGAAGTTTGCGTTAAACATTAAAAAAAACTAACTAATTCAAGAAGTCAAGATTTAACTTCAAGAATTAAAAAAAAAACAATTAAAATAAAGTAAGAAATATCTATACTAACCAAATTTTAATGAAACAAGACAAGATAATCCAAGAAAAAACAAGAATTCAATTCAACAATACCAAGATTTGGTGTGTACTTATTAGGAAAAACCAAGAAAATATTCAAGAAACTTTTGCCCAACCCTACAATTCAAGGGCTTGTATTCGATTATTCCCTAACTTGTCAATTCAATCAATTCTTGCAATTTTTCCTTTTTTTTATCCATACAATTAAGCGAGAACAAGACTTTTTTTTCTTTACTTTAGGTTAAAATCAAGAAAGATAGAAGATGAAGATCAAGAAAACAATTTTTCTTTGACGTGTTCGACAAAATCAAGAAATTATGCAAAATGTTTTTTTTTTATATATATAGGGTTTAGCACAAACTTTGAAATAACAAGAGAAGGATAGGCTCTCTTTTTTTTAATTTTTTTTAAAAGGACCTTAGTTGAAACTACGAAGAAAGAAAATAAAGAAACAACACAAACTAAAAATTAAAGGGATATAACCTGATAAAAGAAAATCAAGAAACAAACTAAAAGTTAAAGGGATATAACCTGATAATAAAATAAGTTATGATACCAATTGATGCGAACACCTCCTAAGAAATGATAAAATCATATTTAAATGGTTTGCAACTTGACCCAATTAGAACCTATCTTGGAGAACAAAATTTAAACACAATGATCACTCCCACCTGACTATTATATAAAGACATGAACGAGTAGTATAAAATCATAACGAAGTTGATTAATCATTCAAAGAGTTTGTAAGTTCAATCAAGAACTTAGTATATGAATCATCCAATAACAAAAAAGACAATAAGAATGCCAATTTCTTTATAAAAAATAGTCATCTCTCAAAAAGTTTCTACAAAAAAGTATTTATACTAGAAAGAATCCTAAGTCTAATAGGATATTCGTAATGAATATGAATAAACCTAATAAATAATAATAATTCAAAGAACCCAAATTTAAAGAAAGGCCTTAATATCTATAAAATACCTGAAAATAACTAAAAGATAAATAAAACAATAGCCTAACTAATTTAAATAAGACTAAAATCATTTTTATAATCTGCTAGTAGAATCAAAGGTCAACTTCAAACGCATGGTTCTATCTCGTCTTAATAAATTAGAAGGATTTCCATATATTACTAGAAAGCTATGGATGTACACTTTCCAATGCAACTAAAATCACATTAAAATCCATTATTTACCTTTGGTTATGACCAAAACAATAGCTAAAGGTCAAGATTGACAAATTTGAATATTTTTTATTCTAATATTTCTGTAACGTTTGAATGCTCATCTACAAGCCTTTCTTGAATATGAATTAAATTAATCAAGGTTTGTACTTTATTATTTAATATCTTCTTGAAGTTCACTTTAACCTTTGTATCTTGGAGAAGTCCAATGAAAGCCTATTTGAACCTCTTAGCACTAAGTCTTGTTACCAGACCAACTAGAACCTCTAACGGATCTCTTGATATTTCTTGGATTGCATTAGTTTTCTCTCTCTAACTCAAGTCTTTTTTTTTTAACTTCATTCTTTATTTATAGGAAATAAGGATAGTCCTGAAACCTTTCTAAATATAATGATTGTGTCTCTTGGTTTAGGTCATTCTTGGCCCTACACCATTATTGTACATTTTGACCAAACATGTTGGGGTTGGTCTCTTTACACTAGGTTTTCAGTGATTTCACGTCTTTTTTAACTTAACATAGAGTACATATATAGGAGAAGAGAATGGTCTATTATGAGTGAAAAGTACCTAAAGTTGGGCCAAAAGACATGTAAAACAAAGTTTGTAGGGCTACTCTGAGTAGAAAAGAGGAAAAGCTATTTTGGCACCCACCAAAACAACATCATCTTGGTGTTTTGCCTTTTTCTTTGAATTATTAAATTGAAACAACATTGTTTTGATAAATGATACAAATGGGCATTAACCTATCTTAATTTACACTAATAAGAACTTTTCTAATTGGGATAGAGGGAAAAGTCAAATTAGAAAAAGATGCATTAGACCAACCAATCACCATAGTAAAATGTTACAAATAGCCATTAACCCATCTAAATTGACACCAATAAGAAATTGTCCAATTAGAATATAAGGAAAAGTCAAACTAGAAGAAGATGCATTGGACCGACCAATCACCATAGTAAAAACTTATCAATATTTAAAAATAAATTTTTACATGCTCATATGTTCATAAAAAAATGAGAAAGTGTAATTTTACAAAATGAAACTGACATGATTTTAAAGTTATTAAAAATGAGAGAATAGTGCCATACATGCAAAATCATAGGGTAAGAAAAGGAAAAAAAAAGGAAGGTTGTAGCTTATCTCAAGGATGGTTCTAAACGAGTTAATTTTTCTTTTCTTTTCGTATTTAATTTGGTTCTAGATGACCAATCACTATATTTATTTCTCTTTTAATTTTTATTTCTTTTTCAACTGCATATTTGTTTTGTAATATGATCTTGGAAATTTCAACTTTTTTAAGGGAGGAAATTGGGTTAAAACTCCTATTTGATTAAAAAAAATGAGAAAGAAATGTTAAAAGGCCCATATTAAACACATGTTATCCTCTATGTCCCACCCATAAACTAATGGGAAAGGAGAACTCACAAGCAAGGTTCTTTTTTGTCTTTCATGCATTTGTTTTTTTTATAACCTAAATCAACATACTTATTTTGATTTTTCTTATATTTAAAATAAATAGCATGCAACACCTAAATTAAACACAAATAAACTATTAAAAAGACAAACTTTAAATTTTTATCCATGCATTTTTTACATATTTAGCCACCATATATATTTTTTAATATTTTTGATAAAATCACACAATATCTATGCCAAAAAAACACCATTGTTAACGTATGTTCATGCATTTTAAAATAAAAAATCACATAAAACATCATTTTGCACTATTTTGGCATAAACTCTAAAGAAAATAAAAGGAGGAGAGGTGTGACTTAAGTAAAGAATGTTTTCAGCAAAATGAAGAGGTAATGTGGAGGCCCTTGGTAGTTGTCCCAATTGTTGGCTAGTGGTAGAGAGGGTTATGGTGATTTTCTGTCTTTAGAATAGGGTTCCTTATCTATCCTTGGTTAGTGCCTCATTTGCTTCGATTTATTCATCGTTTTCTTTTTCTCTTGCTCCTTTATACCTTCTAAACTATTTGGTTCAAAATGAATCAGTTTGGTGATAAAGAAAAACCCAACCTTTCTTTCTTCCTAACAATTCAGGATTTTGGTGTTTTAGTGTGATTTTCTCCCCTTTTTTTTATTTCTTTTCTTTCTCTCCTTACTCCCCTCTACCTTCTAGAAGAGTTGGTTTGAACCTAAACCTTCTTCCCCGATATCTATCTTAAATTCAAGTTTAAATAAAAATGAACCATGTTAGTGGTTGATAACAACCTCTCAACATTGTTTAAACAACATCGTTTTGGTGCCTTCAAATTGTATTTTCAACATATGAAATGGTGCAGCACACCATTTCATTTAAATGGTTTCTTCATTATTGCTTTTCTTATTTCCTTTCTCTTTTGTTTATAATTCCTATTCATTTTTTTTAATGTAGTTCATTTTTTAATTCCTTCATACTCGTTCAATTTGGGTTGATTTTCCAAGATTTATTTTAATTATGCCCTTGATTACATTCAAAATTGTCCCTTAATGTTGATGTTATTTACACTAAGTCCTTGTATTTTTAATTTGAGCAATTTTGATCAAATTGACTCTAAATATCAGTTTTTCTTTTCAGTTAAATACCTAATTGAATTAATATTATTTTAGTGCCTATTTAATTTGTTCCTTGGTCCTTTAATTCTTTTAAATTTGGTCAAATTGACTTTGAATATCATTTTTTTCTCTTTAATTATACCCCTGATTGAATTAATTGGATCCTTAAATTTTAGCCCTCTACCATTTTGGTTCTTAGTCCTTTGATTCTTTTATTCTTGGTCAAATTGACTCTAAATGTCATTTTTCTCTTCAATTACACCCTAATTGAATTAATTGGATTTCTCAATTTTAGCGCCTCTTCCATTTTAATCCTCGGTTTTCTAGTTCTTCCAATTTTGGTGAAATTGACTCCAAATATCATTTTTTCTCTTCAATTGAGTCCTTGATCAAATTAATTGGAATTACAAATCTTTCCATCTCTTTTATTTCGATCCTTAGCTTGAAATTTTAGTTAATTTCACTCTTCGTTCAAATTTTTCTTCTTAATTACGTCCTTATATGAATTAATTGGACTTATAGACTTTGCCATCTTTTTATTTTTACCCTTGGTCTTTTAATTTTTTCAATGATGACCGATTTCTTTTTTTTCTCTATTCTTCTTCAATTAAACCCTAAATTGCATGCCCGTATGATTTTATGACTAGTTGTAGAATAAATTCTTATTCGATTGCAACATGAAACTATATTTTATTTTTAAAGTCTTTTTTTCCATGAATTGTTTATAAATGCTTTCTTTAATGAAAATGCTTTCTTTGAACATGGTTTTCTTAAAATGATTTTGATAACATTTTTTTCTTAAAATTTATTGGAAAATTTTGAGGGGGTAAAAATTAGGTTATGATAGTGTGTTTATTAACCAAACACTTTTAAAACTATGGTTAGGGAAAAACACAATTTTAACCACACCACACAACCAAACAAACCCTTACCCTTAGAGGCTGTATGGGGTTGTGGTGCAAATCGCGTTTCATGATTTTTAAAATTTGTTTTTTTACTTAAAATAAATATTTTAATGTTTTTGAATTGTTTTTATTTGCTAATGTTAAAAATAATTTTTTTAAAAAAAATATTGTTTTGATGTATTTTTAAACGAAAAACACTTTAAAAATAATCATTATTACACTCATAAATATCCCTTAGTCATTTAAACATATTAATATTTAAGAGACTAGGGGTTAAATGATTACACATATAAAAGAAATCATATCGAATCACTCTTGTTTGACCAGCTACCATGATCAGATAACTCATGTTCAATTAGAACTAATTGGCCTAAAACCCCAATTGAATGGAGATTCTTGAGTTAAATGTTCATATTGGTACCGCCATAGCCCCCCAAAATGTTAGAATGGCACCACTTGATGTCGCATGGATTGCCTGTTTTAGAAATTATCAATATGACGCCTATAGAACATCACATGTTATGTTGATTCACAATGTGGTCACAAGAATATTTGCTCCACTATAAAATTTAACAGTTTTACAGACTGAATTTTTCTGCCGATATGAGATTACCATTCCATCAGTGAAAATTTTACTAATTAATTCACCAATGAAATACGTCCGTCGGTAATTCTATCATCTGTTGCTAATTCTGTCGGTAAAAAAAAATCAATTGTTTTATAGACAAAAAATGCATACAAAAAAAATATTCTCGCTTCATTTCGTCAGTATTTCCCTCTGGAAATTGTCATATAACCAAAATAAATGTCGTATGCAACTCCGTTGGTGATTATTTAAAAATATTTTAAAAAAATCAATTTAACAAAACTAGAAAATAGTTAAATTAATATAAATCAACACTCCATAATACTCTGAATTGAGTTGCTTGAAAAAAAGAAGAAGAAAATCAACTAAAAAAATTTGAAACAAATAAATAACATAAAAAAATAAAACAACAACAACATTGATCTCATATGAAAAACAAATCCTACAACAACATTCATACAATTATTAAGAGCAGAAAAATTTAAAAATAAAATAAAATAAAAAATATAATGAAAAAACCACAAAAAAAGAAGAAAAATCTTATCTTAATGTAGTTGCGAGTGAAGCTGAGAAGAGAAAAAAAAACAAATTCATAAAGTATGTTAATTAAAAAAAATCTGAGGAGAGAAAAGAAAAAAAAAAGAAGAAGACATACGTGAGAGTGGAGGAGAAGAGAGAGGAGAAAAGAGAAAGAAAGGAATGTTGATGTTTTTTACATAAAGAGAAAAGGAAGAATGAGAAGAAAACAAAGAAAAAGAACAAGCCCATTTGTTGTGAGATGAAGGATTCTATTTATTGGGGTATTTTACCGATGAATAATTAAATATTAATATTTCTAATCATTCCATCGGTTATTTTGTCTATAATATTTAATTTAAAATTTTAATTTTAAAAAATGTTTTCAGAAATCGCCAAATATTACCGACGACTTTTCAATCTGTCGGTGATTCTGTCTGTAATATTTAATTTAAATTTTTAATTTACTCGAAAATTTTTAGAAACCCGCCAAATAACATCAACGACTTTTCAATCCATCGATGATTTCATTTATAAAGAATAATAATTAATAGTGCATTTGGGAAGTGAACAGTTCGAATGTTCTTTGGAAAATACCAACGAAATGTTTCATTGGTAATTCCCTTTGTAATTGACATGATAGACAATGTTAGGGAGAAGTACTTTACTGATGAAATTAATTCCGTCGGTAATTCTATTTATATAAATGACATGTCATCGTATTTTTTGGCTTTGTTTTAATTCTTTTTTTTTCACTGTAATTCCATCGGTATACACCGAGAGAATATTTTCGTTAGTAAAATTCACTGTAATTTACCAATGGAAATATTCTGTCAGTATTTTCATTTATATTTATCAATTTTCTAGTAGTGCTCAGATCTCACGTTATCAACTATGTGGACATTCCATTTTGCTGGTGGGTTGTCCGGTCTCTATGGTAAAGCAATTGTTCTACATGATTTCTCCTTGAAGCATAAAGTGCACAACAATTTTACGACCTTATTCCTTGTCAAGTAAAATTGCAAGGTAACCATCTAGTAGGTGGTCCAATGGTAAGAGATTGGGATCAAGGGGTTTGCTCCCACTGTGGTCTCAGGTTCGAGCACTGTGGTTGCTAATATGATGGCCACTAGAGGCTTATATGGTCGTTAAGTTCAGAGTTCGTGAGACTAGTCGAGGTGCGCGCAAGCTAGTCCGGATACCCACATTAAAAAAATAAAATAAAAATAAAAATTGCATGGTAAATCCATGTGATCCCATGATCATAGGTTGCATAAATACTCAAGGGTCACCAGATACAAGGCATAACTTTACCGAATCAACAAAATCAATAAACCTTTATAAACCTACCCTTCTACATCTTCTATCATCCTCCTCTTATATACTACTCGCATCCTATAAATTACCGATTTAAATATTAAAAGATGAGAGTACGTCATATGCATCTATACTTGCTTTAACCTTGAAAGTTATGCATATTTATGAAGATCCAAAAGGAAATCAATAATAATGTTGTGATGATGAGGTAATTTAATTTAGGATATGCAGCATAATTAAACGGTAAAAAAAATTAGTGATTCTCCTATACATGGAACATGATTTGTTTGTGATCCTAAGGCAAAGATTATGATGTTTTTGGAATTATGAAATACAAGAAAGGACTAGGGTTTTGAATATCAACCCAAATACCCTAAAGTGTGGAAAGAAAAATCCAAATAAAAAAGAAACATGAAATGAAATTTAGTAAATCAAATGTACATATATGTTCTTGATGAAGTCTCAAGAGAACTTCAATGGGTTTGCAGGACTTTTCCACGAATCATAAGATGGATTGGGTGGTTCTTGGTGTGTAGTAACTTGCAAAACAAAGTCCCTTTTTATGTTTAGGGGATCATTCGTGGACTAAGTTAATTTTATGGTGGAGTTATTTGGTGTAGAAATGTAAGAAAAAAATACAGAGACTTTCTATCATAGAGAGTTGGATTCTTCTTTATCTGTCTCGTTGGGTATAAAAATATCTCACCCTGAACTTACTTGCAAGGACAAAGAGGTATAGTTGGTTATCTAGGATGGCACCACTACTCTAGCTCGTCTTTGTAATAATAACTGTCAGTTTTAGCTTTCTATACGAGCAATTCATCAGTTAAAGAAACCCCACACCCCTTGGCTGTCAAAAATAGTGTTTTAATTGGTGGCAGTATGGACCAGTAAACAGGAGTAATGCTAGAATATTTTATGAATAATTGTATACAACATTGTGTTGTTTCATGTGCCAAACCAGTGTGAGAAACTAAAAAGACAATAAAAATAATTAGTTTAATATGATTGTAGTTAATTAGTTGGTCATATATGATATTATTATATTAGTGTAAATATATGTATATATTTAATATCTTTTCATCAATAATATTTTAATTTAACATTAAAATATAAAGTATGTCTACCATGTTAAATCATGTTTGTTCTCTACATAATAGTTATTGATCGTTTAAATAAGATTTGACTCTTTTCAAATCTTATTCCATCTTGATCAAAGATTTCTCAGTCAATATTATTTCAGAACAGATGAAACATTTTCTTTAATTCACCTAGGATGAATCATCTCTTGATCACTTAAGTACTTTTATATAGTTCATGTTATACTTAATGTCTACCATTTCATTTCCTCGATTAAGGTAACATGTAACATGATCAAAACGTAACATTCTTTATATAAGATAAGTTAGTGATCTCAAGTCTAATGATTACTTACACAACCATCACATAAGCCTTTCTATAGACATGAATGATCTCTTTATATAAAATTTTCATGCGTGTCAGTTTAGTGTACATATCTTATGATAAAAACCAACATATTATTTCTAAGTATCCCTTATACCTTAGCTTATGAGAACAATTACTTCCTTTCATAAAGAAAAGAACATAATATGTATCAATCTTTACGACTTTAATGAATGTCTAGTATTTAAGAGAGCATCGACCATAAACATTTTAAGAACAATTCTTTCATGCAATAGAAATCACATAATTATAACAACTTTATAATTTCCTTTACAAAGAATTCTTGTCTCATGGTCTTTCTTTTTACTATAGATTCATTAATCTAATATTATATATGAATATTAAACATAAATTAAGCCTTTATTTATAATATATATATATATATATATATATATATATATTAGATATGAAAATTTTGGATATCAATGTGTATTGGTTGTACCTTATACCCGAAGTCAATTCTAGTCGTGACAACTAATATGGCCAAAGCATCAGCAAACCAGTTCTCTTTTCTTCCTAGATGGGTGAACTATATCTCTTCAAACGTTTTTACCACTTTGGACAAATATTGTTGGTAGCATCTCAACTTTTCTTTCTTTATTTGTCCTTTCACCTGACAGCTAATCAACATTGAATCACCATACACATCTATCTTTTTTATTTTTAGCTTTAATGTAGCTTTTAAACCAATGATGCAAGCCTTATTCTCAGCTGTATTGTTGATGTATTCAAAATGTAGATTAACCAAAACTGTATATTGCTTCCTATTAGAAGAGATTATTTTTGTGTTAACTCCATTACCATATACATTTACTGCCCCATCTAATTAGATGGTCCATCAATTTTTCTTGTTTTCTTCTTCCTCGATTAACAACATATTTTCTTCAGGAAAGTCAAAATCCAATGGCTCATAATCTTCAATGGCATTTTCAACCAGATGGTTATCGATTGCGCTCCCTTTCAAGACTTTCCTCATCATATACACTATGTCATATTCTGCTAACATAATGTATCATCTTGTAATTCGACTTGATAGATATGGCTTCTCATAGATATGCCTCAAGGGATACACATTTGAAATCAACCACGTAGTATGATAAAAATATAATGTCGTAATTTTTTTCCCACCCAAACCAGTGCGTAAAATATTTTTTCTATCATTATGTATCTAGACTCGCATTCTGTGAACTTCTTACTCAGATAATAAATGGCTCTTTTTTTCTTTCTGGTTTCATTATGTTGGCCTAGTACACATCCCATAGGTACTTTAGTCACTATCAGATATAGTATCAAAAGCCTTCCTGATACTAGAGGAACAGGTAGATGCGGGTTCTATAAGTACTACTTGATTTTATTGAAGGCTTCTTTACACTCCTCATTCCAAGTTCTAGGATATTTTTTCCTCAATAGCTGAAAAATAGGTTTAGATGCTGTTGTTAGTTGGGTTATGAACCAGGCAATATATTTCAACCTACCTAAGAATCCTCTGACCTCATTTTTTATCTTAGGAGAAGGCATAGATTGAATGACTTTCACTTTATTAGCATCCACCTTTATCCATATGTCACTTACCACGAATCCCATTAACTTCCTAGACTTAACTCCAAGTGATCATTTTATAGGGTTGAGCCTCATTTTGTACTTCCTTAATCTCTCGAATAATTTCCTTAAAACTTGGACATGAATCTCTTCTTGGACTTAGCAATCATATCATCCACACACACCCCAATTTCTATGTGTATTATATCATGAAATAGAGTCACCATATCCCTCTGGTAGGTGGCCCCTGTATTTTTAAACACAAATGGCATAACCTTGTAGCATAATGTTCCTTATAACATGATAAATGTCGTTTTCTCCTTATCTTCTAAAGCCATTTTTATCTCATTCTACCCCAAAAAGCCATCTATAAAGGAATACAAGGAACTGCGTACAACGTTGTCAACCAAAACATGTGTGTGTGTGTGTGTGTGGGGGGGGGGAACAGAAAAGTCATCTTTAAGGCTAGCCCTGTTTAGATCCTTAAAATCCATGCAGACTCTGATCTTCCTCTTCTTTTTTGGTACAATAATTATATTAGATACCCATTGTGGATATTTAATTGCTTCTAAAAAATCAGTGTTTTATTGCTTCTTAATTTATGTCTTGACTTTGATCAGAATGTCTGAATGGGTTCTCCTCAACTTTTATTTGAGTGGTTTGTGTCCTTCTACCAGTGATACCCTGTGTACTATGATATTTATATCCAAACTAGGCATATCCTTGTAGAACCAGGCAAAAACTTCTGTATATTATTATAACATGACAATTATTTATACTCTTTCCTCATGAGTAATCAAGGCTCTTATTTTAAGCTCTTTCTTAACTTGGTCATCACATATGTTTATGGTTTCAAGTTCTTTTGTTGCGAGTTTCCAAGCCTGTTCATGCTGCTCTATTAATTTTGTGAAATCCTTGATATTATTTTCATCCTATTCTTCTTCTTCCATAGTTACCACATATTCATTATAGTTTGGCCATTCATTCTCGATGTTAAGTGTATGTGATGTTGTGGAAGATCTATTTTTAGGATTCTTAAAAGTAGAAAATGTTTGATGTAAATGCACAAGTAAAATAAAGAGACAATTTTAGAAAAATACAGGATCTCATTATTCAGAAAAGGGGCTCAATAATAAAGATAAAACCTAATTGATATCTTGAGCCTCGATTGTCAACCAGAAAAAGAAAAGGCAAACAAAAGCAATGATAAAAGCATTTTAAGAAAGCAATGCTGGTTTACATTTTAAAAACCATTGGAGCTTTCCATGTCACCTAGTTTTGAAACTTCTCGCCCTTAGCCAGCTTTCACATGAAGGTCTTACCGGAGATTTCTTCTAGAGTATGGATGGTTAACTACGACAGCAACTTATCCTCATTTCTATGCTCTATCTTTTCATCATCTCCTTTAACATTATCTTTCTCCAAGGTATTCATGTCGATTGTAGATAATTTCTAACCAAGGCTTTTCATTCTTTTGTCAGATTGCATCACATATGTAGCCTTTTAAAATGAAACCCTAATCGGAGTAGGAATCTTGATCACAAGTGACCAAATCTTCTTCTTCAAGCTCTCTTCCATCAATTTTGGTCATTCTCTTTTTTTCTTTTCATACCAGTAGCCCAACGATAATCCTTTTTTTTTTTTTTGGCTTATATCTAAGCCTGAATATCTAATCAACATTTTTTACCTTCATCAGATTAAACCTTTTTGGCATCCTAGTGTCAAGGTTATATTAAAGTGGAATTTCATGTTCCAAAAAGCATTTAACTGCTATCCTCGATGCTTTTAAAATCTTTGGCCTTTTCAGCACCATGACCTTAGAAACCCACTCAATGTTTATAATTTTAAAATTATGGATGTTCCCGTCCTTGCATTCTTCTGCCTCAATGAATGGTATAACCATGTTCTTTACCATAGAAAATGTTTCTTCAACCTTGACAGTCATCAATATCCCATTTATGTTATCCTTCAAGCATTGGTGCAATGATGAATTTACTGCCCCAACTGTGTGAATTCAAAGCCTTCACAATAACATACTATAGGAAGGGTGGATATCGATCAGTTGTAGTGTCACCAAGAACACTTATGGCCTCACATATAATTCTATTTCTAGGGTCCCAATTATCTGTCTAGGTGAGCCATCATATGCTCTCACCGTCATGGTACTAGGAATCTCTTTTAACATATGTTTTTGGAAGCACATTAAAAGTTGAGACATTGTCAATGAGCACTTTGCCTATAAGGCAATCTTTGCATTTGATAATGATGTATAATGGGTTTGTTATGTGCAGCTCATCTTTTATGAAATATAGGTGTATTAGCCTCGTTCAGCACCTTTTGTAAAGCATTTTGGTGTGGTTTAGGGCTGAGTATCAATGACATAAGGGAGATGTTGACCGGGTTTTCTTCAGTTAATCTATTATGCATTATTCACTATGTTTTATCAACTCTAGGTATTCATTCAATTTTTTCCCAGTCACAGGCTTATTAACTTCAAGTCTTTTGTCAAGATTTTTCACTTCCTTGCCTTTAGGTTTTCTTAGATCTTCAAGCGTGAAGTAACGACCACTCCGAGTTAGCCCACTGATCTCATTTTAGAACAAGGGAATAAGATTTTTTATATTGGAGGTACAACCATAATTGTAAGGCATCACATTATGATCTTTTTTATTTGCACAAGAAAGTTTAGTCAAGATCAGTTTGGATGGTCCATTAATTTTTGGTTGGTTGGACCCTACATACCTCTAACTGTTTCTCTTGACTTTCCATTATTCTTACCTCATTACTACCTTTCATGGTGCTGCGATGTCGCAGTCGCATAAATTAATTACCCTAGCTTCAAACACAACACACAAGATAGTATAGAGCAAGCAAGGGGTCGATCCCACGAGGAAGTTCAAGTCAGATTTTTATGCTAGATGATATGCAATTTAGGGGGTTTGGACGTTATCTAGGCTAAAGCAAAAGAAAACAAAAAACTATCAAATGAAATTTAATAAAATCAGAAAATTATCAAGAGAACAAACCTTGGTCACAAGCACACATCCACCTACAGAAATCAGAACTGATCATGGAAACGAAACATCAATTTATATTCTGAATATTTATCTCTTCTTAACATTGGTTAGTTAACGGATCCACCGTATAACTAACCCTAACCATTAAACAACCACAGTGTCCGCACTAGTAATTTAATTTAATGGCAGCCTTAAGAACTAGATAAGTTGATTAATCAAGAAAACATAAATGTCCGCAGTCTATGTTTGATTTGATTGAATGTTCTCCCTAAGATTAATA
>Ga0325410_1002464_pt1 | contig 20755 bp, 9 predicted proteins | sample PopdelMetagenome_16_FD_206182 | JGI IMG/M metagenome (GOLD analysis project Ga0325410, IMG submission 206182) | Populus deltoides microbial communities from Bellville, Georgia, United States - Xylem-PdIQD-R3 | ecosystem: Host-associated > Plants > Phyllosphere > Stem > Wood/Secondary xylem... | reverse complement strand
GCCAAGAAAAGGCTAGTAGACCAAAGTGTCCAAAAATTAGCAAAATTAGAAACCTAATTTTGATTGACAAAGGGCCTAATTAGTAAAAATGCCTTATTTGAGTGTTTAAGGACTCAATCAAAATTTTAGAAGGTTTAATTAAATTTATTGAGAATTCAATTGCAAGAGAAATAAGCTTTTGGAGTTCAATTTGAATGTTAAGTGAAACAAATCAAAGTTTCAGGACTGGAATTGAACGTCAGAAAGTTTAATTGGTCAAGTCAGAGGCTTAATTGCATAAAATTCAAAACATGATGAGCAATTAGAGACTTAATTGAATAATTTATGAACCAAGGACTAACTGGCAAAAAGCGCGCGACTTCGAGGACTGAAATTGATAAAAACAGGGGTCAGATCAAAGAAAATTGAAAGTTTGATGGTCATCCAAGGGTCCAATTGAATAAATTAGAGACCAAAGACCAACTTGTAAAATGTGCTTAAATTTAAGGCTAGCAATGAAATCTGGCAGAGATACAATTACATGAAATTAGGAGTTTAGGGAGAATTATGAAATCCCAAATCAAAAACCCCAATCTATAGGGTTTAGCCAAAATGATGCCATTCAAGATACTGTACATCTTCTTCTTTAGTTTTCAGCTAATCGAGTGGGTACTTTCAGGCGAATGAATGTTGTATTTTCGACCACTTCGGAGGCTGCAACCACCACCATTCAATTGAGAAACACCCCCTTTACAACCCTATATCTTTGAAATCAAATGTTTACATCCTATATTTTTCATTGATCTCCACAACATCTTGTCTCTAGTCAGTCATCACTCAAATTTCAGTTGTTACGCTGTTTAGATGGACACTTTCAAACAGTTGAATGTGGAGCTACAGACCTCCAAATTAAGCAAGAATGGATCCAATCAAAAGATATCTCCTCTGCCAAGTTCAGGTGGTCTCAGGCAACATGGATGTCGGAGTTGCTCCAGTGAAGCCATGAAAGTAACCAACCCAGTCAGCCTTGACTGAGACACTCGTTTACAGAAAACCACCTAACTTTTTCATGTGTTCCCACTTAAAAACCCCTAAAGGGTTACTATTAAGGATTTAAAACCCTTCTCTCTAGATCTAAAGGCCAAAAACATCTTACTTTGGCCTCCAAGTTTCTTACAAAACTACCTAAACTCAAAACCATTGATTTTATGATAAAAATAGCTTAGTTTTAGTTTGTTAAAACCATAACAAACTCATTTAGAAGCTCTAAATCCACTTATAAAAGAAGAGGTAACTAGAAGCCAAAAACAAAAAAAAAAGAAGGGGAAGAAAAGAGAGAAGAAGAAATAAACTTTGGCTAAGGTACAAAGAAAATCCAATCCATTAAGATTTGGAAGCTTCAATTTTGTTTGGTTAAGTCTAGAGATAAAGGGAAAGGAAGGCAACATTAGAAATCTTTTCTGATTTGGAGATTCTTAAGCTTATAAGGTATATACATTCAAACCTTGAAAGTGGAGTCCATAACGCCTGCTAAATTGATTTCTTATGTTTAAGTAATGTTTTGCATGTTTGACATGTTAATGGTGGCCCTTATACATTATATTACATGTTTGTTTGATTTGATGAATGCCAAATATGGCAGCAAAAAGATGTGTTTTCTATTTAATAAGGGCATGGTCGCAGGTTTTAGAGATGTGGTTTAATCCTTTAAAATGACAAAAGATAAATTTTGAAATCCAGATTGTTCAAGCATGCCTTTTGTTTTGAGTTGGTAGTTTTTGAGATTGAAAATTAATGCATCTTTTTTAGTTTTGTTGTTGTTTTGTTCTAATCATACTCGTCATTGATAATGTGATCTATAGGGATAAGGGAAGCATGCCTTAAAGGCCTAAAATGATCATTCTAGGTTTGATTTAGTTTTCTGGGTTTTTTGGCTTTTTCTGTGTTTTGGTTTCTGTAAATTCATCTGATAAAGCTTGTTTTAGGATGAAGCTTGTCTTAGGTACTAGTTGTAGAGCTCGTTTTGATTAAATTCCAGTTTACACAAGTTCGTTAGTCATTATTAGTAAATAATTTAGGAGTTTTATGTATCAATAACATGTTTTAATGGGTTTTAATTTTAGAGTTTTGGTTTTGAATTGAAATCCATTCTTGACAAAATTATAATGATTTGATGATAATTGAAGCAAATGAATCCCTGATTCTTGTTCTGTGCATGATTGCAAACAAAACCATGCCATTTTTTGTTCAAGATCTAACCTGATTTAAGAGTTATATTTATGGAATTTCCAATGAATGTTCATGTGAGTGATCCATTTTGTTTGAAAATTTTTTAAGTTTTTGTTAAGTTTAATTTGTTTTGGTTTTGGTTTTTCTTTTCTGGTTTGTTTACGGGTCAACCCGGCCAGTCTTAGGCTTTGTTTGGTTTGATTTTGAATGTTTACTTGGTAAAGGTATGTTTAGCAAACGTCATTTAGATTTTTTTGGGTAGTTTTCATTTAAAGAAGTTTTTGTCAAATGTGATCTTACAAAAAATATAAAAAATGTGTCTTTTTGCATGTTGCCTACAACTAATTTTCTGAAAAAAATACAAAATAATCATATTTTTTAAGAAATAATAATAAATCAAATACGATATTTTTGTTGTTGTTTTCTTTAGCATGCATTTTTTATTAAATAACCAGTTTATAAGATCCATGAGAATTTGGCCAATATTTCAAATGCCCGGTTGTTTTTAATTCATGAGAATTAATGGTCAATATTCTGGTATAGAATGTTGGACCTACAAGTGAGGCTAGCATTTGAATATCAGGAGTTGACCAAAAAAATCTCAGAGTTATTCTAAATATTCATCAATTTTAATTGAGTGTATTTTTTTTCTTACCACAATATCAATTACAGAAAACCCTTTTTATAAGAATTTATTTGCGTATACGAGTCCATAATAAATTATCAAATATTAGATTCAATCACACGAATAAATTTCAATTCTAAGCCAATAGATAAACTATTGGTTAGGAACCCATAAAAAGAATCTTTAAACCATATTCAAAACCACACAATGGAGCTTACCTCAACTAGAGTGTGCTAAGGATGCTAATATATTCTCAGCCACAATCAGTCTCTTACCTTGGAATCTCTGATAAAACCAACACACTCGGGTTTCCTAGCGAACCTGAACCGAACACTAGGTAGCGACTCCCATGACTCCCTAATGCCTCTCGCTTACATGCGACACTAAAAAACAACCTAATAACTCTCTCAAATGACCTTTTACACTCCCTTTTACAAATATAACCCATTAATATAATCTTTCAAAGGGAAGTGGGGTTCAATAAAACCCAAACTTGTTGATCTCCAAACCCTTCTCCCTGATTTTTCTGAGCTCCAAACTTCACTCACTAACCCACTCTCTCTTGATCTTCTTAACTCAATTTCACAAACTCAAACTAATGCTCTCCTCTCAGCTAAAAGGCATCAAGATATAAACTTAATAAAAGTGAATCTTAAAACTCAAAGTTTTATTGATTTGATTCTAACTAAAGTTAAATTAAAATGTGAAAGACTGAGATTTTCATCGAAACTGGTGTTCTTCAAAATGAGATTTTATCTAGATCTAATTGGTATAGTTTGTCAGTGAATAAAGAATGAAAAGATTTTTATCCCAAATTAGAAATAAACACTTTCTCCTAAGCGTTTATAAGTGTGGGTTTCTACTGTGTAGTAAATTCAGTGAAAGTCATGGAAGATGGGCTCTCCTAGTTGGCTTCCGAACACTTTAACTAGTCAATTTTATGATAACTTCTTCAAATTAAAGTCGCCAAATGAGATTTAGGCAACCTTAAAGACACTACAAACAAGAAAAATCAGGTTCTGATTGTTTTCTTGCTTTAAATTTTTTTGAGTATGAGATTACTAACAACAAGTCAATCATGGATTAAGTCCATGAAATTCAAATCCTGATATCAAAACTTAGTGATCTTAATATCAAAGTTCTTGATTCATTTTAAGTGGGGGCTGTTTTATAAAAAATTCCTCGATCCTGGAATGAATATAGAAAGAAGATGTTACATTCAACAAATAATTATACCTTTGAATAATATCAAACACACTTGCAAATTAAGGTTCAATCTTGTATGCGTGAATTGCAAGCAATAAATTCTAAAGTTAATTTGGTTACTACAACTGGTTTGAAAATGGAAAATGACTCAAAATAATCTAAAAGTGCAAAAGAAATGAAACAAATTCAAGAAGAAATAAAATACTAACAAAAAAAATAGAATTTGTTTTTATTATCGAAATAAAAGGCACCACATAAAAGAATACAAATTCAAGAATTTCAATAAGAAAGATGGTGCTAACAAAATGAATATAATTGAAAATAATAAAGTCAAGGAGTTGGTTGTCATGGTGTCAAACATTCAAATTAGAATGATTACTGAATTGAATATGGTTACTATTGATGTGAAGACTTCAGATTGGTGATTGGATTCTGGTGTAACAGTTCATATCTATAATGACAAAGCATGGTTCAAGTCTTATAAAGAATTTAAAAAAACCCTAAGAGGTCTTGATGGGCAACTATAACTCTACTAAAGTTTTAGAAAAAAGGAACTATTGAATTGTACTTTACTTTTGGATAAAAATTATCTTTAGTTGATGTGTTTCATATGCCTAAAATTAGAAAAAATCTTGTATTTGCTAATTTTTTGAGCAAAAAAGGGTTAAATAGTGTTTTAGAGTCTGATAAGGTTATTATAATTACGAGTGAGATGTTCGTGGAAAAGGGTTATTCTTGTGATGACATATATAAGTTCAGTATTAATGAAATCAATGTTGTTTCTGCTTATATGGTTTGATCTACTTCTTCTTTTTTAGCATGCTAAATTAGGTCATCTAAATTATAGATATTTGAAATATATGTGCAAGCATGATTATATTTTGTATCAGCATGATGATAATGATAAATGTGAAGTATGTAAAGCTAAGATGACTAAAAAATCTTTTCTTAAGGTTGAAAGAAATTATTAATTACTTGAGTCAGACAATTTGACATACATGAATTCTTAAAAGTGATAAAGATGGTGAATACTTTTCTAGGAAATTTTCTATATTTTGTAAGGAAAACAAAGTAATTCATCAAATGACCATACCATATACACCACAATATAATGGACTTACTGAAAGAAAAAAATAGAACCTTAGTAGATATGATTAATGCCATGCTTTACCTATGTTTTCCTGTTAAGAACTAAAGATGAAGCCTTTGAGAAATTCAAATAATTTAAGAAAATGTTATGAAATCAAAAGGAAATAAGAATTAAAATTCTTAGAAGTGATAAAGATATTGAGTACTTTTCTAGGGAGTTTTCTACATTTTGTGAGGAAAATAAAATAATTTATCAAATCAATGCACCTTTACACCATAACATAATGGACTTGTTGAAAAGAAAAATAAGACCTTAGTAGATATGTTCAATGTCATGTTTTACCCATGTTTACTTGTTAAGAACTAAAAATGAAGCCTTTGAGAAATTCAAAGAATTTAAGAAAATGGTAAAAAATCAAAAGGAAATGAGAATTAAAGTTCTTAGAAATGATAGAGGTGGTTAATACTTTTCTAGGGACTTTTTGAATGCTAAGTTACCAAATAACTTATAGGGTGAAGCTTTGTTTACTGTATGTCACATTCATAATAGAATACTATCTAAGAAATGAAATGTTTCTCTTTATAAAGTATGAAATAGTAGAAAACCAAATCTGAATTAATTTAAAATGTGGGGGCATGTAAGGTTTTAATCCTCAAAGAACAAAATTAGAACTCAAAGGTCTTAAGAGTATTTTTATTATTTATGCATAAAATTTAAAAGTTTGTAAGTTTTTGGATTTAGAAACTAATGTGATAGTTGAATCTGTATATGTTGGATTTATTAAAAATAAATTAATAAGTGATACAAATATGCAAGAATCAGATCTAACAGTGATGATTCTCAGCTCAACTTTAAGTAAAAAAAATATAAAAATCCAAAAGTTCAAATGAACCTAGAAGGAGTTAAAGAGTTAGAAAGGAAAAAAACTTAGATACATATTTTATTTATACTGATTCAATTGTATTTTTAGTGGAAGGTGATAGAAATACAGTGTTGAAAAGGACACTTATGATCCTAAATGTAGAAAATGATCCAAAAACATTCCACGAAGTTATGTCTTTTAGGGATGTTGCCTTTTGAAAAGAAATGGTAAATGATAAAATGGATTCATTATTGTCTAACAATACTTAGGTCCTAGTAGATTTACCTCCAAGTTCTAAACCAATAGAATATAAATGGTTGTTTAGAAGAAAACACAATATTAATGATTTTATATAAACCTTTAAAGCAAGATTAGTTGCTAAAGACTTCACTCAAAAGGAGGGTGTTGATTATTTCGACACTTATTCTCCAGTGGAAAGAATTACACCCATTAAAGTTTTATTTGCTTTAACATCAATTTATAAATTGCATGTTCATCAAATGGAAGTTAAGACGACTTTCTTAAATGGATATTTAAAGGAGAAAGTGTCTATGAAGCAATCTAAGAGTTTTATACTTCTTGGAAATGAGAAAAATATATATAAATTGATAAAGTCTTTATATGGTTTAAAGTAAGCTCTGAAACAATGGCATGGAAAGTTTGACAGAGCAATTTTGTTAAATTGTTTTCATCACAATGGTGTCAATAAGTGTATTTATTCCAAATTTACAAAAGATTTGGTGTGATTATTTGACTCTACGTAGATGACATGTTAATCTTTAGCATCAATATGATCGGAATAGTTAAAATCAAAAGGTATCTCACTTCTATTTTTAAAATGAAAGATCTTGGTGAATTTGATACAATTTTAAGTATCAAAATTAAGAAACATAGTAGTAGCTATGCATTTAATTAGTCATATTTTATTGAGAAAATGCCTAATAAGTTTAAGCATTTCAATATAAAGGAGGTTAATACCTCATTTGACTCTAGTGTGAAGTTAAATGATAATTTGATAAAATAGTAGCACAAATAAAATATATCAGTGCCACTGGAAGTATAATGTATGTTATGCATTATACAAGACCAAATATAGTTTTTGTTATATGCAAGTTATAAAGATATACAAGCAAGCAGTATACAAATCATTGGAAGGCTATTATAAGAGTATTTGATTATCTCAAAAGAACAATCGACTTGGGCTTGTTTTATTCTGATTTTATAGTTGTGTTAGAAGAATTATGATACAAATTGGATAACTAATTCGAGTGATAATAAGTCCAATTATAATTGATTTTTTCACTTGAAGAAGGTACAATGTCTTAGGAATCTAAGAAACAAATATGCATATCTCATTCTACTATGAAATCATAATTTATTGTTATGACTGTTACAGGTAAAGAAGCAGAATATATAAGAAATATTTTGTGAGATATTAAGTTATGACCACAACCCTTGTCATCTATTTCTTTATACTTAGATAGTGAAACAACCATGTCTCGAGCTTACAGTAATATTTATAATGGTAAATCATGACATATAAGTATTCAACGTGGATATGTTCGAGAGTTGTTTACAAATGGAGTAATCCCAATTGTATATATGAAGTCTTTGAATAATTTAATGGATCCTCTCACAAAAAGACTATTTAGAGACATGGTAAGGAAAACAACTAATGGAATATGGTTGAAACCCATTATTAAAGATACCGATAATGAAAACCTAACTTTGGATTAACAAGAAGCTTATCTCTAAGTTTAATGGGTAATAACAAATTACTATTTAGTATCTGTTGGACACTAATAATTAATTTTGAACTCTATTATGATATTATTCAGTGTGTTCTATTACATAAAGGAGGATGAATGTTGGCTCTTAATGAAATATAAAGTTCGTGTTTAATATAATAAAGACATGTATAATTCCACCTATATGAATATAGAAGCGGTGCTGCTTTTGATAAAAGTTAGGGTTTTCTCTTATAAATATTCATGATAATAAGATTTTAGCACATGACGATAAAAAGCTCTAAATAGTTGTAAACATCTTTAAGAGTTTGGATAGTATTATGTGTGAAGTATTTTTGATTTTGCAAAAAAAAAAGTTATAGTTTAATCCGTAAACACCAATAACTTTAGTATGATTCAAGTTCTAACATTAATTGGAAGTTTAAATTGTAAAATACCTTCTTATAAGTATAATTCTATCAAGTGGAAAGACATTCATTACAAAATAATAGGGGATTGTTGGTGAAGTTTGTAAGTGAATAAAGAAAAATCATTCCCTCCTAAGTGTTTATAAGTGTGGGTTTCTATTGTATAGTAAATTGAGTAAAGTCATGATGAATAGGCTCTCTTAGTGGACTTCTTTATACTATTATATTAATATTTATAATATCAAAAGATAACATTTGGCACTTGGGTACTTGGAATATAATTTGCTAGTGAGATTAATTATTTTTTTAGTTTATTTTTTTTAATTTTTATGATTAACTTTTACATTTATGATTGTTGAAATAAAACTGAATAACAACTATTTAGTTTAATTCAAAATATAATTGTTTTATTAATATTCATGTAGTTTCATTAATAGACATATACTTTTATTATAATGTTTCCAGTCTATATAAACTTATTACTACACTGAGAGAAAAGATACACAAAAAACATATTTTCTTTCCCTTTTCTTTTCTTCTTAGTCTTTCTACGGTTTAAAATGTTTAGTTATCTCCTGGAGATGTTGTCTCTATATGGGATAAATAAACATCTTAAGATAATATTTTCACGCCTTTAAGCCAATTGATTTAATCTTATTTGTTTTCATAACCAAACAGTTTACTAATAAATCTTGCTAAAAAAAAGAGTTTGTTAGAGTCAAGTCAAGGAATTTGATAACCTAGTTGCAAATAGGAAGCCTTGAGTCGAAGAACTTAGCTATGGAAACAATTTTGAGTTTGATTTAGAAAGATGATAAGAATGTAATGACAGTAGTTGCATAAGATAGTATGCATGTTCAATAAAAATAATGAAGGGCATTATAGTCATTTCATAAATAATGGTCTTGTGATGCGGTCAAGCTTGTAGAAACTGAAAGTTCTCAACATTTAGGCGAGGATCTGACACTGCTAGATAGGGATATGACTCAAACAGACTATGTGGACATCCTAGCAGATGCAGATAAGTCTTGGTCCAAGAAGAGACCTAGTCGCAATAGGCTAGCTTAACACCTTAAAACTAAGATAACAAAATATTTTACTGTTGAATCAGACTTTTGAATCAGACTTAAATTTTTTCAGGTGATTCTAAATACAGTTTTCTTATGAAAAACTACTTTATCACTTCTTAGACAGTTAAATCTTCTAAAATTAGGCTCAGAAGTTATTGTTTGGGCCAATTTTGTTATTTTTTCTAAGATTTTTTTGGATTTTTTATTTTTATTTTAAATTTGTTTTAATTTTCTTAATGTTTTCTGTCTTTAGGTTGTTTTCTAGTAGAGGTAGGTTTTCCTAACCTATTTAAAGGTCTTGTAAACCTCTTAAGAAGATAACCATAATATACTTAAAATTCAGAGAAAAAAATTGTGAATTCATGGTTCATATTTGCAACCTTTTTTGCTCATTAAAATTCTTGTGTTTTTTGTATTATGTTGTCCTATTAAATTCTGCCTACATCACCTTGTAAAGAGAATTGAACAAGCTTGTCTTCTTTCTTTTAATGGGACAAAAAATTTTCCTTTATCTTGGACAAGATAAGAATCTTTTTATTATCCAAATGTACACCAAACAATTTCATAACAAAATTATCATGTCTATTCCATCATTATCTATAATACCAAACGCTTCCCAATTCTTTTTTATTTTTTTTTATATCTAAAAGTAAAAAATAAAATAAGAATCTTTAGAAAGGTGTTTTCCTTGTCATTAGTGACATTTCATCATTCATCTACCACATCATTTCTTAAATTCATGAAATACATGTCACCTCGGTATTAAAAATGACATCCGGGTAAAATCTTCATATCACACATGCTATATCAAACAGATTTTATATGCCTTATTTCAATTAAATATGATAAAATAGAGTTTTTACAGCATGTTGAATATGATGGTTACACATTTATTTTAAATTATATTAATGATTATTCAATCTTTTTTTTAAAAAAAACTAATATTGAATCCTTATATTTTCATAAATAATTGTAAATTAATCCTTCTATTAGTTTTTCATTTTCTAGTAATTGTCTGTCTTTACATAGAATTGAATAACGTTATATAAACTGCAGTCATACGTTAAACACACATACAAATAACAATTTATACGTATAGCTCCGTTGATGCTGATTATCGGCAAGCTGCACCTTTTCAGATCATTTCCAGTTAAGCAGACATTCTGTATCGTTTATAAGCTGCCTTTCCATGCTTCCATGTTCATGGCCCTTTATTCATTTATTTGAAAATAAAATTCATTTATGCTCAACATCACGATGGAATCATCTGTATAAATCAATATCCTAAGTACAAAAATGCATAAATCGACACCATGATGTATCCCATCACCAATAAAATATCATCCAAACCACTAACTTTTTTCCACAATGACCGTGAAGATATAGATTACAGAGCCGAGCATGGAAACAAAAGACACTGTAAGGCAACGTCAGTCATATCAAATGCTGCTGGCCAAAGATTCACCAATTTATTGATAAAGAAAAGAAAGGGACCATTGAAGATAACTTGAACTCAAATTGGTTGCAAGAGAAATTGTAAGTTTGTCAGGGGACCTTCCCGTTTGCTAATAGTGGACAGGCTCATTTTGACTTGAACATGCTGCAGACGGTATCATATGTTGGGACATTGATAACTGCAGAAAAGTAGTCAAAAGAAAAGGTAAATAATCAAAGAATCTGCCAAGATACAAAACACAGAATTCTTACTGATTGGGAATACCTTCTCCGTATGATGCCATTGTGAGAGGTGAAGAAATAAGCTTTTGGGAAATTTGGGTAATATCCTGCAATGTAACCTCATCTATCGCTTTCAAGAAATCACCCAACGGTTTCCTGCAGATGGCAAATGTTGCGAGTAAAGAAATGATCGTACGACTTTGAGACAATTAACCAGAACATTATATAGCTAATTTGGCCTAGATCATACATGGGGGAATTCAACCTCCAAAGAAACTTGTGGAGTCATTAATGAGTTACCAAAATAATCAAAATAAATTAACACATTCGTTGTGATAAAAGAATCTACAAGACATTCACGCATGAGCTGGTGCTTCACTATATCAGTGGCAGACTCTAAAATTGTGTGATCTCCAGTGGGTTATCAAAATGGGTTAAAACAAGGGCAATAACATGGTGTTCTGGGCAATGCCAGGAGCCAAAATGGGGAGAGGACTTCAATGGTGCAGACAGCAGTTCTGAGGATGGCATTAAGACAGAAATTATGACTTTTTGAAGGGTGCCCTGAAATTAGAGAGAGAGACTGGAGGCAGAGTGATGCAGGGTGAGAAAAGGAAAACAATACTAAACAACAATTATAGTAGAAGTCTAGAAGAATGAATATAGTTGAAGCTGGAATGAAAAACAAGGTTTAGGATTCATGGAGAAACCTCTAAAATCTATATAGATTGATAAAAAAAAAAAAAAAGACTTGTAAAATAGCCCTAGTGGTACTAGCCTAATTCTACTAGTTAAAAACCTGATCCAATTGTACAAAAAGAGATCACAAATGACACTAGCTGCCTAATATTAAGAAACATCACATGCTAGTCACATGACAACTAGAGATCTAAAATACAAGAAGAATTGCTAAATAGAAAGAAAATCAAAATCAAAGAAATTATTTGATTCTAGGAGCTCCTGCATCACCAAGAGAGAAATAGTGAAGGGGGAGACTGAGAAATGTGGAATTAACAGAATACAGTGTACAAACACAGACATGCACAACAATACACAGATATAGAGTAGAAGATAATTAACAAATCATCTTAACTGAGCAGTCTCAATTCAGTTTGTCTCCCTGAAATGCAACCCAATAGCACTCACCCTTGGCACATAGCATTATGCAACCTCCTTTATAGGAAATCAAAGCAAATTATTGAATATTTTTATCATCGAACCAAGATGGTAAGTGTTTCTTTCAATTGACCTGGAACGTGAAAACATTGATGAAGAATTCTCACAAACTATTCTAGAGAAAAAAGAGCTCAAGGTGAAGGGTAAAAGTATAATTTGTATCAGGACAAGGCAATTTGAAGACTATTCCAGCAATCGACTGTCATTCCCATACAGAATATGCACAGAAGAGGATGCAGTTTTTTTGGTTTTTTGTAGCATGCCCATTGTTATAGACTAAGATGGGGCCGCATGAAGGTCAACAACTTATTATATTGAACGATTTCATATTTCTGCATTTCCAAAGTCATGACCATGTTTTTACCAACCAAAAAGGAACAAATATGTCATTATTTGAGTACATTCCGGATTTCTTATGTGCCATTAGCTTTTCTAGGGATTTAGTTATATATCCCTTGTAGAGATAAAGTAATTCTGGCTAGGAAGTAGGAATATATTTTACTTCAAATTTAAATGTAGTTGACTTTGGCTTTTTATTTATTAGGCTTTGTTTGTCTCACATGAAATATCCTTAGGTAAAATATCATCCCCATTCTCCAATGTTTGGATCGCCTTAAAAAAAAACACCTTATATGAACGATTTCATACTTTTGCATTTCAAATGTCATGGTCATGTTTTTACCAACCAAAAAAAAGGTGTCATTATTTGAGTACATTCCGGATTTCTTATGTGTCATTAGCTTTTCTAGGGATGTAGTTATATATCCCTTGCAGAGATAAAGTAATTCTGGTTTGGAATATATTTTACTTCAAATTTAAATTTAGTTGACTTTGGCTTTTTATTTATCACCAAAGTTTCATTTGTCTCACATGAAATATCCTTAGGTATAATATAACCCCATTCTCCAATGTTTGGATCGCTTAAAAACACTTGGTCAATGAAAAATATTTTATAGTCAAAGGATAGAGATGCTCAAAACAAGGGAAAATAATGTGGTTATGAAATCATGTGCCTGAACACCAATTAAATGCTTAATGTTTCCTTCTTAAAACTATTTCCCACACACCCAAGAGTACGCAATTCATGTGCCTGAACACCAATTAAATGCTTATCGTTTCCTTCTTAAAACTATTTCCCACACACCAAAGAGTTCGCAATTACTTTCAAGTAGTTTTCATTGAAATTGCCAAACATTAAAAAATAACATATCCAAGTGTAAAACATTTTCCCAATTGTTTCTGAAAGAAAATGGTGTAATTTATTTTATTCCTTCTTTAGATAATCCAGTATTCTAGGTTATTAAGTTACTTAGTTTTAATTGTTTCATTTAGGAATTTATTCTATTCTCTATTTTCCTTACAGCTTTCATTAGGGTTCTAGTATTGGTATGAGATCCCTAATCCACTATTTCTAATGAGTTGATTGATGAAAATAAGTATCCGTATGGTACTGGATAGCATGGGACAAGATAATACCTCTTGTTATACATCAAAATTTGTCTACCAATATCTTCTGATGCAACCATCTGCAAAATATACCTTAAATATAAGTAAATAGATAAATATAAGCAAATAACTTCAAGAAACCTAGATACAGTTAACAATCCACCAGTAGCACTGCTCTAGTATACATGATTGATACCAAGAAAGAAAGATATTGTTTACATACTCTAGATTCCAAATTCATCAAAATGGCAGACTTTGTTGACTGTTTGGCACGTTGTAGCTGCACTGGGTCAACTTTAAAAAAGAAGAGAAACATGTTTGCAACATGATAAAGTCAGATTTTGCACAGCAGAAAGAATAATAGCAAAGGATAAGGGCATCACGACAAACCTGCACCAGGTGAAGCAACTTCAGTTAGCTCTCTAGCTGCTAGCTTAACGGCCGATGATGCAAAATCTGCATCCTGCATCCAGAAACATAAGATGAGAGGCATTGACATGCACAGTAATAACATTTAATCCACATGGGAACACACTCAGGTATGCCACTGCTTCTATATTCCTAACATATGCCTTAAGTAATAAATCAACAAAGGTCGATCACCTAGGCTAAATGATGTAGAGATGGCATGGCATAATGTGGGCTTGATTCAAAAAACACCACCAAATGTAGGCATCAATGGTATTCCTGAACATAAGTTTGCATATGTCCAGTCAAACAAGTGCATGGAGACATATCCACTCACACAAGTATAATAACAATGTGCCAGCATCATAGAGCAAACAGCTCACTTTCTTACAGTGTTGATGTTATAAATTAGAAGTTCATGAGTAAAGATGCAAAATACAGCAAAAAAAATTAGGCACAAGAGCAGCTACCATTGGATTCATGCCTCTCAACTTTTTTTACATGCTACATGCAGTGTGCATCTTAGGTCACCATAACAATAATAGTAATAGCAGCAGCAGCAACAGCAACAGCAAGAAAAAAGTCTGTCAAACCCAACATCACCAAACTCAAGCCCGAAAAAGTCACATAATTGTCCTTCCATGTTGATGCTGGAGAACATTGACCATATTATGTATGTTTCCAAATCAATATCCTCCTAATACACGTTCCCAAAGACAAGAAAAAACCAGCTGAGGAAAATTAATTCCAATTCCAGTATCATCCCTATTAACTTTTTATATTTTGTTTCAGTATTTTTCACTATTTTATAGTGTTGAGAAAGGGGAGTTTCATCAGCCATGCCTTTCAATATCAAACTGACCATATTTCCATGAAAGTTGCATGCTTGACTGGCTTAAACATATCATCAGCTTTTTCACTCATCATGTCTTTGATTTCATATTATTACATTTACTCTTATATTTGCCATTTGGTGAGAGACATTGAGAGATTGGAAAAAAAAAGGATGATCATGTAAGGGAGACAATAATGAATACTATTTGAATGGAAACGGAACTGAATAGATTTAGTTTTCTTGTAGATGATCAGTGCACTTTTTAATATGTAGTTAAAATACAGTCTTTAAAATATTAATCTTAGCATTGTTGGAAATGCATAAATTACTTTAATTTATATAGCTGTTTCGTAGTTAAGTTTTAGTCTTTAATTGATACATGATCATCCATGTGGATGCATGCAATTATAATCATATTTTCTCATCATTCTTCCTCTCTTTTTCCCCCCTCTAAATTCACATGTTAAAACTTAAAAGATACAAGAAGCATATGGACTGCATGTTACAAAAAAAACTAGTTAGCCAATAGTATTGAGAGATTGCTGCTAAAAAAGAAAAAGAAATTTCTAACAAGTTGTCAGTTGTAAAATATGTTTTCCTTGACCATATATACACTTGAAGGTTCTGGGTGGTAGCTTACTGTGGTAGCTTGGATACCGAATATGGCAGAGTGATTGTAAATGTGGCTGAATGCTGAAAACGACTGAACTTTGTGATACTGATTCAAAACACGTTGATCTGCCCATCATATCAAACAAATATAATTATGTCAAAATAAAACATCAGTAGGAAAAAAGAAAAGAAAAGCAATCCAATAGTATAACTATTAGAATAAAGTGCATTCCATGGTAACCAACCCCACAATTACGAATGTGTATCCAAGAACTACAAGCATAATAACCAATAAAATTGGTGTGTTTGTAGCATAATGGAGAAATGTTACTACGCTCTTCTATCCATGTATATTTAAGATCAATTCATATGTCCATTACAAATCAGGCATATGCAGAGAACTTACATAGCCTTGAATACATTCCTTTCCCAGGGCCACCAGCTGAGAATGATCCACCACCTCCCATTAGAATCTAACATATGATTAAACATATAATTTAATTGTTCCCGTCAAATCATATTTGATAAGACTTAAGAAGAAACAAAGGAGAAGTCATGATGCAAATAGAACTAACCAAGCAAAATTCAGCTAGGTATATATATATATATATATCAAATTTTAAAAACCTGAAGAACTGTCAAAGTCATGGCCTCCTTCACATCATGCCAGCCACCTTTTAGTCCAAATGCGAGAGCAAAATGGGTTTTCTGGTCCTGTGTTGGAAAGTCAAAGTTGACAACTCCTATAGATGAGTAAAATATCGTAGAATGATTTTTGTTCTTAAGAAACAACTTAATACATACCCCTGATTCAGCTTGACAACGGAAATCACCACCAGTATAAACAGATTCTGGCTCTCCAGGGCTCTTTTTATCAGATAGGTCAGATAAAAGGGGCTCTGCAACAGCTACCAGTTCCTCGTGTTCAACACCAGAAGCTGCGAGCACCATACGACGAGCAGTATAATTTTCCTGAAAAACTCAAAGAAAACTTCAACTTAAGAATGCAATACTTCTAGAAACAAGCAATAATTTCAATTCAAGGATACAATGACAGAAAAGAAAATTTTCACTTGCACATACAGCTACAAATTCCTCCAAGAGTGAACTATTCAATCTATCTATTGAAGATTCTGGAGCTAAAAGAGGATTTGCCAAAGCACCAGAAAAACCCGCCGAGTGAATTGCCTCAAAAAGCAAACCTTGAGGGTTTTTTGAAGCTTCACTGATCTCAGCCTTCACCTTCTGAAGCTGCATGGGGCAGAATATCATGTATGAGCACCACTTATCTGCAGTTTCACAAAGATGCATGATAACACCACAACGATGATTTACCTGTTCATTGAACTCCCAATCAAGGAAGACAGGGTTCCTCACACAATCAATAAGTAGCTCAACCATCTCTGGAAGATAAGTCTTCAAAGCATCATATGTATATCCCATCTGCTCCCGAGATGCTGAGGATTGTACAGAACCCCCAATTGCTTCCACTTCTCGCACAACACGCAAGTGGCTGCGGTTTCTTGTGCTTTTGAATGCCATTCGTTCCAGAACATGGGTGGCCCCAAATGTTGCTGGCGACTCATATATTGAGCCGCAGTCAACATATAAACCTATTGATGCCGCGGGATTCTGGTATACAAGAGCATGAAATGACAAACAATAAGCTAAAATGGACAACCATAAAAACAGAAACCTTCAAGAAAAGGATACAAGCATAGATACCGGTGATGTTTCAGATGCAATTCGCAAGCCATTACCAAGCGTAGTAATCTTAGTTACACCAGGTTCAACATAATCAGGCAATGTAGAAGGGAGTTCAACTCCTAAAAGTGGAAAGTCTAGAGGTGGAACAGACTTGGACTTTTCACCAGTAAGCCAGCTGAAGAAACCACTGGAAGAGGATGGTTGCAAGGCAGCTGCACTCGAACTTGCAAATCTTGTTGGATACCTACGGCAGCCCTAATCACACAACAATTTTCCCACTATCACATCAGGCCCAACAACCCAAAAGGTGGTATACGGCTAAATAACAGCCACAGAAACTCAGCCATGCCAAATTATCATTAAATGTTAAATGGGTTTTTAGTAAAGGCAAGGATGTTTCCTTTTTCTAGTTCTTTTAATGACATTTTCTCAGAAACCAGGCAGATAGCAGCATATCCCACAACTCTATGAATAGATCTAAGACATAAACAAGATGGAGTTATTGGGATTAGGAATTTAAGAGATGAAACTGACCTTAGGAGCTCTGAGACGCGAAACTGCGCTTCTATACATGATGATGCCTTGCTGATTTGATAGTTGCTATCAAAATTATTCAAAACCCAGATTGTATTTATTAATTTGTAAATAAATAAAAATAAGATCGAAAAGAGACGTGTGTTTGGCTTGCTCTGTCTCTCGCTCGCTCTCCGGTCAGTGAGTCACCACCAATATTCCTCAGTTTTGGGTGTAATTTGTGATGCTGCTGGACATGAAAGGGTGGCTGTTTTCTTCTGGGCCGTTGATATATATTATGATGATTTCAGTCTCCCTTGTTTTCCTTCCAAGACTATCTACTAGCAATAGCATAAAATTAGACTATGTCCAAGGCGAGATGGCCCGTGCCAGGCAATGGGCCAGACAAAAAAAAAAAAATTAGAAAACAAAAGTAATCAATAGCACTTTTTTTTTTTTTTTGGTAGTAGCATGAATTTTTTTTTTAGTGTAGTTAAAAAACGTTTTTGTCCTTGGCTAAAATTATTACTGTGGGCTGAAAAAACAGAATGTAGAGTAATGTTATAAACAATAATATTATAAAATTTTACAAAAAAATTAAAAATTAAACAGTATTTAATTAAATAACAATAAAAATATAGTGATTAAATAAAATTAAAAAAAATCATGAAGGGATGTATGAAGAAATATTCACTAATATAAAAAAAACAAATTGTTATGATTTCATGGGGGAAAAAAGAGAATTTCAATGATACCTAATAAAAAGAATTCAAATTAATTTGTGTAAAACATAGAAAAATATAAAACAAACATGGAAAAAAGATAAAAAGAAACCAAAACCAAGAAAGTGCTAGTAAGCCTATGAGCATAGTTCATTCAAAAAAAGATCTGGCATGCGTATTAAATCTTTTTATTTTTTTTCTATATTAAAAGGTGGACAACATTTTCTCTATCTTTTATTTTTTTAAAAAAATAGTACAAAAACCATGTTATCTATTAACTCAGTTTCCAGTGATCGAAAGTTGGGTCATGAGTCTGTTTCGTCTAAAAATTTAATTTTCAACCAAAAAAATCAGCCCAAACACCTTAAATAGAAAAATCATCAAGCTCAAATCTATCATTTTAAGCAAGAGAAAGGATAGAGAACACCTAGGTGAAAATGCCTCTCATCGAATAAAATTTGTTAACACTAAAATCAGCCTTTTTGTAGCCGAAATTGGTGTTAACTAAAATGTTTTCTCTCTTCATTCGTAATCTAGTCACCCTCTTTCCTTTCTCTCAAATTAAGAACTGAAAAATAAAAAAATAAAGTTTAAAATCAAAATTGAGTTTGCAAAGTATCGAGAGATCGAAAAAATTATCATTTAAAAAGTAGGAGGACCGAAGTGAGTTTTTCTACTTGAACTGTGAAATTGCCATCCATTTTCTCTATTTTTTCACATTGATCTTTTTTTTTAACCTGAACTTGCTCAAAAATTAACTTAAATTGGTCATTAATTTGGTCCTCTAAGAACAAACTTTTAAAAAAAATTAAGGATGGAAAAAATAGAGCATTTGGTAATCCACATTATTCTATGTCTTGGTTCGCAATGCCACTTTGCATAATAATTTTTCTATGCCTTTTAGTATTTTCTATAATTGTATAGTTGAATTGTGCTTTATTATGAGTCAAATAAAAAAATTAACGTAAAAGAATGAATATGTAGTTATTATCAACTTATTTTTTGACATCAAGATAGATACAGATCAATATATCTAAGCTTATATTATGGAGAGCTATTCAATTATTTTTATTTAATTATATATTAGTATTTTTTATTAGAGAAGTAATAATTAAACTCTATCAAAACAAAATAGTTTGTTATGATAATTCTCATTTCTCTTATCGATCTATTTTTCTCAACCTAAAGATATATTTTTTTAGCAATTTACTTTATTTAATAAAAAATAAAATTGATTAAAATAAATATCCAAAAGACTCTTGATATTATAAAATAAGAATAAAAAAGATATATCTCTTCATCTAAGTATGTATTTTTTTTGGCGATTTGTTTATTTTTTAAAGCAAAATATTTTAAGAATTATAAAAGAAAATTTAATTAAAAATAATATTGTTTTGAATATCATATTGTGAGTATATTAATAAATATAAGGATAATACATTAGAATGTTTTAGGGTTCATTTTTTATATAATCATCCTATGATAAAAAAAAATACTTTCATAAAAAAACAAAAATGTTTTTTTTAAAAAAGGACAAACTATGAAGGGATGAAAAAAGTGCTCAATAATTTTATAGAAAAAAATGTAATTTTATTCATAAATTAAATATAAACTCAATAGTATTTAATAAAAGGGCTAATTACACTAAGAATCTTGTATTAAAGACTAAATGAAAAGGTTAAGAGATAAATACAAATCAAAATATCTGAACTCGTGTCGCGAAGAGCTATTCAATTATTTTTATTTAATTACATATCAATATTTGTTATTAGAAAAGTAATAATTTAAACTCTATCAAAACAAAATAATTTGTTATTATAATTCTCATTTCTCTTATCAATCTATTTTTAGCAACCCAAAAATATATATTTTTAGCAATTTACTTTATTTAATAAAAAATAAAAGTGATAAAAATAAATATCCAAAAGACTCTTAATGATCTAAAATAAGAATAAAAAAAGACATATCTTTAATTAAAACCTCTTTATCCAAGTATGTATTTTTGTTGGTGATTTGTTTATCAAAATGTTTGTGTTTTAAAGCAAAATATTTTAAGAATTATAATAGCAAATTTAATTAAAAATAATAATGTTTTGAATATCATATTGCGAGTATATTAATAAATATAAGGATAATACACTAGAACTTCTTGGGGTTCATTTTTTATATAATAATGTGATGATTAAAAAAATTTCATAAAAAAGAGAAAGATTTTTTTTTAAAAAAAAAAAAGACAAATCATAAAGGGATGAAAAAAGTGCTTAATAATTTTATAGAAAAAAAAAGATATAATTTTATTCAAAAACTAAATATAAATTGAATATTATTTAATAAAAGGGATAATTACACTAAACATCTTGTAGTTCACTCATTTTTTTCAATTTGTCTCCGTGCTTTTAGAAATTACATTTTGTGTCATGTAGTTTGTAAATTCATAACACTT
>Ga0325410_1002458_pt1 | contig 20781 bp, 17 predicted proteins | sample PopdelMetagenome_16_FD_206182 | JGI IMG/M metagenome (GOLD analysis project Ga0325410, IMG submission 206182) | Populus deltoides microbial communities from Bellville, Georgia, United States - Xylem-PdIQD-R3 | ecosystem: Host-associated > Plants > Phyllosphere > Stem > Wood/Secondary xylem... | reverse complement strand
TAACATAAAAAACTAGGTCACACCGTCTAAACCTCCTACTTAGATAATAAGATGCAAATAACTTGATTGAAAGGAAACTGAAAAAAATAACAAAGTTTTTTTTTCAAAACGAACAACTCCAAAGCATATAATAATAAAAAAACAATATCAACCTGTGTTAATATTTCAAAATCATGATCTAGCTAGTGACTAAACTGGAAGCACCCCATCTAGAAAGCTAGTTTTTTAAAACATGACTCGACTTTATAGGTTGACTCATGATCTGGAACTTGAATTGGTCTAGGTTTCAAAAGAGATTAAGGGAGAATTGATGCGGTGTAAAATGGTTAAAAACCCGGGTTGACTTATGTCTTGGTTAACCCAGGAAAATCCAGTCAAAATTCATTGATTATTTTCCTTTATTTTATTTTTTCTCAAAATGATGTCATTTTTACTTTTTATTTTTATAACATAAATAGACTTGGTTGACGTCAACCCACTTGACTCGTAACCTAGTACTTGTTCTGGATCGTCTTTTGAGTCGGGTCTAAAAACTATGAGAAAAAACACGTAGATCAAATTTCAATAAATCAAATATCAAAAGATGAAATAAAAAAATCAAGAATAAAAAAATAGCAATTAAAAAAATAAAGACCTCACTTGAAAACAAATGAGACAACAACCTAAAACTTTGAATTAAAGGAAAAAATTGAAAAAACAAAATCAAATTAACATAAGAATCCAAAATAAAAAATAAAAATCATGAGAATGATGATCAAATTAAAAAAAATTACAAAATCACGATTATGGATCTAATGATGAAATTGAAAACAAATTAAAATTTAATAAAAGGGTTAAGAATCAAAATTAAAAATCAAAATATTGAGGGTCGAGCTTGGAATATCATCAAATCTTGAATTTAAAGGAAAAATTAAAAAGAAAAATCAAATTCACAAAAGAATCCAAAATAAAAATCAAGAGAATGAACACTAGATTTGAAAAAATTAAAAATAAGATCATGAATCCAATGATGAAATTAAAAACAAATTAAAATTAATAAAAGGGCTAAGAATGAAAATTAAAAATTAAAACATTCAGGGTCAAACATGAAATATTATAAAATAAAAGGACTAATTTGATATAAAAGTAAATATCAAAGGATGAAATTGAAAAAAAATATTAAATTTGATATAATTAAAAGAATAAGGATCAAACGTGATAAAATTAACAAATAACATAGCCTTTTGATTTTTGGCAAGGGCAACAAGTCTTTCGAGGCTTAAGAGAGAGAAAAGAGGAGAAAAAAATATCATTGAAGCTATATCGTGTATGGAGAGGCTACACACGCCCCATCATCGTGAAAATAGTAATGAGATGCATTGAACGCGCAACTTCTTTTTTATTTAAAATAATATTATATTTCAATTAAAAGACTGAAATGTCCACAAGTCAACTTTCTAATTACAAAAAAACCAACTGGAAACGACAAAAACACCTTTAACCGTAATCTTCAGAAAACAAAATTCAAAGGCTAATTTGGGTACTGTACTTTTTTTTTTTTTTTGAAATGTCTTACGAGCCCCTCGCCCCTTCAGTTTAGTTAATTAATTAATTTTTTTTTTTTAATATCCACGGTAAAATGGGAGTGCATGAATTTGATGAAGGTCAATGTTGCACAGCCCATGTCAAAGAGCCTGCGAGGAATTTAGAGGTAACAGGAAGTACACGATAAGACACCACACATAATTGATTCCTGCCATCAATACAAAAGGAATTGATCAGTTCCTACTCTCTGGAATCAACCACAGGGAAGGAGCCAATTGGAAAAGACTAAAGAAATACAAAAGAAGGAACAATAATGCAGCATAAAATAAGAGGTGTATAGTCCCTTTAGATTTTTGGTAGGCTAGGCGTCTTAGGGAAGTTTAAAGAAATGAAGAAAATGGTACATCTTGCCATGGCATTATGTGCATGTCCTAGTCCTATACATGTCATGCAAGAAGGAAGACAGTAATTAAGGTCTGATTGTCTCTGAGGTGAAGATCACCCTTCAAGTTACAAAGCATAAAAAAAAACAAAAAAAAGAAAAAACACAGTCCATGTTGCCATGGCATCGTATACATGTCATGCAAGAATGCAGGTGGTTCTTAGGGCCTGTCTCTCGGTGAAATCTGCGGTTCAGGTTAAAATGAAATTAAAAAAAATGATACTTTTTGACTTGGATTGCAATTTTAAACATAGATAAACGCGTAGATAAACTGTTATTAATATTATGATGTTTTTGAATTATTTTAATATGTCAATATTAAAATGATATATAAATTTCATTTTATTTACTTACAAACTACAATTCCAAACTGCATCAACAAGACACAGTTGCACAAGAAAGGTGATGGTGAATTTGATAGGTGTAGATGTTGTTTCAAACTGTATTTCATGAAAATTTATTTATTTTATTTAAAATAATTTATTTTATATTTTCAAGTGTTAATATCAAAAATAATTTTTTAAAAATAAAATTTTATTATTTTAATATATTTTTAAATAAAAAACAAAGTAAAAAACAACTGTTATTTAAATACCACGCACTCTTCATGAATACTGAACCCATGCACTCTGGATTTATCTGCATAAACTTTTAAAGTGGAGAGAAAGTGAGAATCTTTTTGTGGGACTAGTGACTTATACTGTTTTGCTTGCTCAAGCTGTAGATATGTTCTTATCCCAGTTGTAGCTGCGAGTTGTAGTACTTGTGTTTTGTGTGTAGGCAGGCAGTTGAGTTGATTGTCATGAGGAGAAGTTGCTCAAAAATCAACAAAAACATCACCAAGTACATTGGCTAAGACTTTGTGACAGTTAAGTTGAGAGACTATTAAGTCATATGTCATAAATGCTTTTTTCCTTTCTTTTATAGTTTCGGTTTATTTAGTCTTAACACAACAATGCCTTTTCTCTGACTTATCTGACTCTCCACCACAGTCCCCCCCACTCTCTCTTCTTCCCTTTTGCTTTCCCATAATACCCATCATCTCTATCACTCTCTCTTTCCATTATCACTCCTCTATTTGTTCAAAGAAACCAACCCACAAGCTGGTTTTGTCTTGAGATGATAATCAACCAACCATTCAGGGGAATAGCACTAGTTAGCCAGATGTTTGTTTCCAGTTTCTAAGCAGTGCTCTCATTCATTCTTGATTCCCACTAGCTAGCTTGGCAGCAGCAGCAGCAGCAGCAGCAGTAAGTTTCACTTTCTATTCAGGATGGGAAAGCTGTACTTGCTATCTTATTCTCTTTGTAGTAGCTTTTGTTTAGCTCTTGCTGTTTTTCTTCTTCTTTTTTTGCAAAGAAAGTGTGTGACTTGATGATTAATATATGTCCTTTGATGTTCTTATTCTGTTTCTGTTCTTTCCTTACCTCTCTCTTTTGGAATCTCTTCTTGTGGTTTTGATGGCTGCTCTACCTACTTCAGGTTCTTTCACTGATAATGACTAACGAGATTGAACTTCTTCAAAAGCAATCTATTCTGTTTTTCCTAGTTGCGTACATGAATTAAGTTTCTGCAAACATGGATTTTGTTGTTTTCTACAACAGAAAATGGCATGATACTTAATTTTGATCAATCGTGTTCATAAATACCACCAAGGAACTGAATTTGCTTTGGTGAAATGCTATGTTGATCAATATTCATGGTTTGCATAGAAGTATACACTATCTGCCCTTTCTTCAAGCAAGACTGCTACTTCTGCTAGGTCATATTTACTTAACTAGGTTCTCTTCCTTGCAAACTTGACTTATTTGCATCAAATTCGGATACCCGTGTCTGTTCATAATTCCCCAGACAAAGAGAATCAAATAAGTTTCTAATCTTGAACAGAGGATTTTAACTTTACCTTTTTGTGTTTCATCTGATAGGCTTTGTGCTTTCCTTTCCTTCAACTAAATTTTAGCCCTTCAAAATTTTGACTTAGGACATGATATTGGTCTAGCAATATGAGAATATCTGTTTCGTTTTCTCTTGCCCTTTGGTTTTATGTTCTAAAATGCTTGGAATCATTGAGATTTGAAGCTTAGCTTATTTCACATGTTTCTAGTTTCTATGTATTTTGTCTGGATTAGGATGCAGCTTGATCTCTTTATATTCTGTCAGTTGTTAATTTTATTGTCTCCATATTTTTCTTGAGATAAAGAGAGTCCTGTTTCTATTAATGCCTAATGCCCCCATCATTGTCCAATGTATATATATAATCGTGGAGGAAACATGGCCTCATAGTAGCTCACAGTGGACCACTGGAGAGAGGGCATGCCACAGAGGTCAAATCCTTTTGTGTTTGAATGCATTATGCATCAAGTCACTTAGGTTCGATTATGACAGCACAAGTTCAATCAAATGCTTTACAACATTGTAGGTTTTGCTTCAAACAATAGTCATTAATTCACCTTTTATCAGTAAAAAAATGTGAGCTTGGTAAGGTTTATGAACCACTAGGATAGCAGTGTGTTGCTGTTCTAGTTACAATAATCTTGTAGGCCAAAAGACCAGAAGTTGGAGACTGTTATAATATATTCATGTTGTGGAAATGATAATGGATTATTTCTCGGCCTCAACCTTCAGATTCTTCTTATCTTGCCCTCCTTGTTTTGCTATCTGTTTGCTTGTTTCCTTGAGTATTTTTTTTTAAATTTCATTACTCTTTGTGCTAAATTAGTAGTTGTCATCATGTTTTTACACAGATTTAAGAGTTCTTAATCTATGTTTTTGTTTTGGAGGTTGCCTTGCTGATAAATTTCTTGCTATAACTTTCAGAATCGCACTCAGCTCCTACAAGTTTAACTGTGGAACACTATTTACTCATCATGTCGAATTCTGCAGGTTGAAAACATCTTGTTTCAACTGACTCAATCTGGCTCCTGCTCAGAAACTATAAATGTGAAGTATCTCCTTGTGGTATTAAGTAAAATCATCAAAGAAAGATGAAACCAATTATTGATCTTGAAGTTGAAGCCACCTCAGAAAATGTTTCTGAAGTTAGCAGCCAAGTAGCTTCCAACTTATCAAACCAAGAAACTTCTGCAGCCCCCTCCAATGACAGCCTCACTAACTCTTCCTATCTCACAAATGCCATAGCAACTCAATCTGGTTCGGAAATGGTTTCCCTTGACTTAACCCTTTGCTTCAATAATGATGAGTTAGGTGGGAGGGACCCAGTGGGACTTTCATTGTCAAGCACAAGTGAGAGTAGCAATGAACCTGCATCACGTACTACTGCTGAAGCAATACCACGGGTATTTTCTTGCAATTACTGTCAGCGCAAATTCTTCAGCTCTCAGGCACTTGGTGGACACCAAAACGCTCATAAGAGAGAAAGAACATTAGCTAAGCGTGCAATAAGAATGGGTATTTTCTCGGAAAGGTATGCCAGCCTAGCATCGTTGCCTCTACATGGATCCTCATTCCGATCCCTAGGGATAGAGGCACATTCTTCAGTGCACCAAAACTTTGCACCACCAGTAAGGTCACTAGAACTAAGCAGCAGTGCAAGATTTGATCAAGGTTATGCAGGTCTGCCAGTATTTATGGAGGATGATGAGGCAGAGTTGCTATGGCCAGGTAGCTTTCGACAGGTAGCTGTGGCAGACGATGCTCATCAAAGTTTTGTAGTCGCAGGAAGTTCAAATATGATTTTTTTGGGGGCAACTCCACCAGTGAACTTAGATGATTCTGCGCCAGATCTCACACTAAAACTTTGAGAACATTGGTTGCAGTATTTATGCTCCGATATTATCTCTTGTATAGCAAGTTGTGCAATGGACCATGGCTGAACTTTTATATTCCCCGTTAAGAATTTGTATGTCAGTGTAGAAGAGCTTCACAGAGATTATTCTGGAGCTTCTTCGTTTGTTATATCTATGTGATTGATCCTTTTAATTTGCTGTAATTGGTAGTTCGATTATGTATTCTGTCTCTCTAATTTCTAATGCTGGTTGATCATTTCGACAGTATGCTTCAAGTACAAGTCTGTAGGCATCGCAATCGGGTCACAGATAAACTCGCAGTGGAATGTTTTATCAGCAGAGTAAAATCTGCGACAGAAATAGAAGTCTTCTTTAAGCTCTAATCTACAGTATCATTCAAACGAAAGTTTATCAAGGAAAATTGACGGGGGAAATCTCCAAGCATCATATAAATTTGCAATATCGTTGGATTATGAACATAAATTAACTATCCAACAAAGAAACTAGCAATCGAAGAAGCCAAATTACAACCAGGATGATGCAGGAGTCCAGCCATATGACTAAGCACAAAGATCGACGTGCTATCTAGTGGACTTCATGCAACTATAAGATCTAGCAGAAAACATCGATATCTAGAAACTTGCTTTTACTCGAGCTATGGCTGATCTCCTTCTCTTTATAATAGGTATTCAGTGTCAAAAGAGAAGGCCTGAATTGGGAAGTGAAGGAGCCTCTGGAGTCGAAGAAATCCTGCAGGTAGGACGCTGATCTTGTCTCCTCCTTATAAGCAGCAGAGAGCCCCTCACGGGCAATATCTTTAGACCCACTACCAGTATCCATATCTAGGAAATAAAAAAGATACCGAAGAAACAGGAGTGCAACTTTCTTTCCACACAGAAAACTATGCTTCTATTTCTCTCTCTCGCACACTATGACTAGGGTTTTTTCAATGCCTTGTTGAAGACGAACGACTAACCTGATACATGCACACGCACTTATATACTCTCCTAAACCGACCAAGGATGTATCCTGCCCTGATTCGGATGGCAGCTAGCTAAGGCCAACTTGGATTTACTCTGTTTTCAATATCCTCCATGTTAAGGAAATTTAATCCTGCTTAAATTTGGTTTACTGAGGATACTTGACAACATTCATATCCTCATCCGATTAGGATACAAATTCTCTATGTAGATTGAAACATGTAAGAAATGCATGTTTACTTTTAATCCTTGACTTAGATGTCAAAGTACGAAACAGTCCCTAAACTAAACAAATGGGCTTTCAATATATATAGATGATCGAAAGAATGAGAAACAATTTTATTAAGATTTTTTCCATCTCTTCTTTACAAAAATAGTACTCAATAATTTGTATCAGTAATTTATTTCAATCATTGTATTTTACCATTTTATTTAATATTCAACTAGTCGCGAGTTTATCAATTCCAATTGGACTGTGTATCATATGATCAAAGTAGATGATATACTCATTGCTTGCTACTGCAACTCTAGTTTTCTGAATATCTACTTGTTTTTCCAATTTGATCAAATAAGGATTCTATTATACAATATTATAATTAAAGGATCAAAATGTAGTTTGGTATTTTGTGTGTTGTGAGTTTGTGGCTCCATCCTTTGCTCTCTCCTTCATTCATGTCCAGAAGTAGGACAAGCCGACTCATGAATGGAGTCCTTGTAGTCCCAATGCCCCATACGCCAAAAAAATAAAAATAAAATAAACAACTGGAAATAATTAAATAATTGTTAACGTTTTTCATCCTTCGCCAGATTTTGCTGTATAGAAATGCTTGGTAGCCCAAACCATACTACAAGCCCGTGAGACGAATTTGGAAGCCATCTTTCTGGTGCAGTTTCTTGCTCTTCCCCCACGCAAAAAACGACAGTACGCAGTAAAACAACTCAGGTGCTTAAAACATCCAATGACACTAAGAAGAAGAAAAAGGAAGATGAAGCTTCTATCAGCAAATGGGAGTGTAGAACATTTGATGGATGATCAAGGAGAAGATAGCACTGATTCTCTGGAGTCCGGCATTAAGCAAGGAAACATCCGTAACGCTCAAAGAGGGTTTTCAGAAATGAAAACAGAACTTGACAGAGAGTAAGCAGTCCAGGAGATGCTAACTGATGGTCAGACACTGGGTTTCAGGGATATATACACTCTGGTTTGTGGAATGAGTCATATATTAGATGGCATTCAATTGACTCAGAGGTGAAATCGGGGGCGTTCTAGCAATGTGAAATCTGTTAGCCTTCCTTTCATGCGAGTATGAAAATGATTTTTCATTCAAATAAAACTTAACTTTGAAGTCACCTTATGTTTTTTTGTTTTTTTATGTTTGTTTGTTTTTTCAAGTTTCCTAGATGTATAGTTACCTTTCTAAGAAATCACTTGAATTTTCAGAATTCGTTTGTTTTGGACAAACACCAATATAATTTCTATTTTTGCACCGAACTTTGAATTCCCAAAAATTCTTGTGAACATGTGAGATTATGCATAGTTTTGGAAAAAATAAAAACATGTTATGAGCACAGGAAAATACATGATCTTATTAACAAGAAGACTCAGTTGATAAAGAAAGTCTTGTGGCATTATGAGCCAAATTACTGACAAGACTGAAACAAGTTGAAACCAACATGATTAAACAAAAGGCAATAATAGGGCAGGCCTCATCCTTCCATTTTGGTAAATCTCCTCTTAGGCTAGCCTCACTATAATAATTCTTGGAATGATGGGGATAAAAACTATGGTTGGAATTTGAGTCCTTCAAAATTCATGCTACCCTTTTGCACCCTACCTGGACCATTGATACTTTTAGATTCCTCAAACATTCCATTGCTAGTGCATTTCTAATCCATCGCTTCAAGCATGATTAGGTAGAGAGTTCGTGTTCACATTAGGAATGTCTTCAAATGTTATCAACCCTGCCTTGATTAATTGCAGAAGCTTTCTCTTATAGGTGTTGCAAGTATGAATGTCATGTCTGGCAACACTAACATGGTATTCGCAAGTGAGCTCTAGCTTATACCAGCCGGGGTAAGGGGACTGCAAAGGTGCCAGAGGTTTGGGAGCTATATGTCCGATGCTTAATAACTTCTGGTACATCTCATTCAGGGGTAGCGGTAATGGAGATAGTTGTTCTTGGACTCGTCCAATTTGGCTTTGGCTTAAAAGTTTTGGGGCTCAGGTTTTTTGATGTTGGTAATTTGGGATGGAGTGTGGTAGTTTTGGGATGCGTTTTTTCTACTCTTATAGCCATCTTCAACATAGTTGACCTCTTTTCTTTCGAAGCCTCTTTTCTTAGTGAGTGCAGAAATTCTACCACTCTTGACGCCTTGTTCTATGCGTTCACACACTACCACAATGTTAGTGAATTGCTGGGCCGAACTACCCATAACATGCTCGTAGTATGGTGCCTTGAGTGTGTTGGCAAATAAAGTGACCATCTCTTTGTCCAGAAGTGGGGGATGTACTTGAGCAGCTAATTCCCACCATCTTTGAGCGTATTCCCTTATGCTTTCTTTGTCCCTTTTCTCTATATTGGACAAGCTGGTTCTGTCGGGAGCGATGTCCATGTTGTACTTGTACTACTTGACAAAAGCATCCATCAGATCCTTCCATCTCTGGATTTTTGTGTTGTCCAATCTCATGTACCAGCTCAATGTTGTCCCACTTAAACTATCTTGAAAAAAATGCTCAGTAGTTTTTCATCATGTACTACCTCTACTATTTTATTGCAGTGTAGGACTTGAGGTGAGTCATGGGGCATCGTGTTCCACTATATTTGATGAACTCTGGAACACGAAACTTTTTCGGGACAACCACATTTGGGACCAAACACATCTCTGCTACCCGAACTGGGTCATATAAGTCTACCCCTTCAATGACTTTGATTTTGGCTTCCAACGCCTTTATCTTATCTTGATCAATGCTATCAGATGACTTGGCCTTATGGGACTCGTTAGCAAATGCCTCTATGACTGTCGGGACTAGTGCAGGTGTTGCTGACTACACAAATATTGGATTTTACTAAGGCTCTTGACCATGTTCACTCATTCTTTCTTCAGGCTGAACTGAGTCGGAGCCTGATTAACGATGACCAGTCGGTTAGAAGGACCTACACCAGAGGTATTTCTCAGTGTTTGCTCGAGTAAGCTAGTGAGGCGAGCCACGCTTGTCTTCAGAGACTCCAACTCTTTTTGAAAATGGGTATCACAGTGAGCACACTCTTCATCTTCCATGTTTCTTGCTTGAAGTCAAGTGTTGTAGACTTTTTGGGGACCTATATTTCAATCTGATGCATGTATGTTATTTACAATGAATTAATGTATGTGTATGGATACAAATGTATGTACATGCATATTAGGGAGCTCATACTCTAAGGATAGGTTTTGGGTCATTACATGATGAGTGACTTTATACCTAGTCTCAAAAGGGGTCTCTTGTTGTCCTAGTGATCACCCTCATGAGAGCAATATGAGGGCTCAGTAGGTAATGAGATGACATGAACACCAATCATTACCAGTCTAAGCACTCATGAAGAGTTGGGGTTTACACAAACTTAAACCTTGACTAACAGTCGTAAGGTAAGTTGTTAGTCCCCTACTTAACCTAAAGTTTTTCTCAGTGTAAACTCTCATAAAATATGAATGATTCATGAAACAATTTTATACAATACATGAACAAATATGTACAAAATTAAAGCGTATGAGCAAATGAGGAAATGCATATTAACAATAACACACAAACCAAACAATAAAACATGATAATCAAACATAAACAAAGCTTAGTCCACAAGGTCCCTAGCGGAGTCGCCATTCTGTCGCACGTGTGCGGTCTCACGATGAATCGTCCACCCTCAGGTATATGTAAGTCTATCTGACAAATATGGGAAAACAAGAAATTCTTGTCTTTCATCAGTGAAAAATTTAAATGGGAGTCGTCACCTAGTATTCTGGTCACTAGGAACCGTAACTGGTCTCAGAGATCGGGTACGGAGATTGGTTGCGTAAAGAGAATGTATTAGCACCCCAACTACGCCCTACCTAAGGTAAACTACATTGTTTTGATGTCTGATAAAATCTAAGGTCTTCCTTGTAGTTCCACTGGTAAAAAAATAAAAATAAAAATAAAAGATTGAAACAATAAAATAATTATCAAATTTCTTCTTCTTTCACCTATTCATCTGTTATAATGAATAGGACTGAAGGTGCAAATTTTCTTCTATAGAAATGCTTGGCAAAATATAGTAAATGTTTTCAAAACATGGATGTTAATGGCAGGCAATTAACCAACTTCCGAACTCATTTGCGTAATAGATATAGCAGTCAATTGGCCCGTGTTCCAGTGTGGATCGAATTGCTTTTCTTGAAACTCAACAATTTAACTTTTTATCTGATTCAATTTTCCAACTAAATAGCAAGAGAACTAACTTGAATCAAATTGATTGATTTTATGGGCTCAAATATAATTTTTTTGACTGGTAAAAATATGACTTAACTGTAAAAAATAATTTCAAGATGATATCTATTTTCAAAAAAATTATTGAGACAATGGAAAATTATCTCAATCTCAAAACCCAAGTAACTTGTGTCGTGGACTCCATTGAGTTTAATAACGTTTTTCTTTCTAAACTATTTTTTTTAATTATATTCAAAATTTATTTCTTAACTAATTCAATATTAAAGAATAAAATCAAGAAAAAACTATTAAAAACAATAAAAGGACCAACAATAAAAAAAAAACATATCTACCTAGTTGGTGCACTCGTCAAACCTATGAACCAGGTAACCTGGGCTAGCACGTCAAACCTATGAATCGGGTTATTGAATCTAATGGGATTATAATTTGTATTTTGAAAAACTATTTTTTATTTAACTACATGATAAACAAATAGACGATCGCAAAATTAAACACCAACCTAATACTGAGATGTTGAAAACAATAATGAAAAAAAGAAAAAAAAGTTAAACTCGTCAGACCTTTTGTATGAAACTATTTTTTTTAGAACATGAGAAAACAATAGGTGAAGAAAAGAAGTCAAGTTCAGTAAAAAAGAGAGAAAAAAGACACCCTAACAAACCCATTTTGGATTCGTAATTTTTTTTCTTAAAGAAAAAAAATAAAAAACTAAGAGATAAATATAAATCAAGATATTTACTATTGTAATATAAGTAATTTATATGCTTGTGTTTAATGAATTTATTTATTTCAATCAAATTGAAATAGAAATCGTCAAACACATAAGATATTTTGGATAAAGTAAAGAAAAAACAACTATGCAACGCTGCATATATAAAAAAAATCATAATTTTTTTTAATTTCTTAAAATAAATTTAATATATATATATATATATATATTAAAAGAATACAACTGAATAATACAAATCTCTTAAAAAATTAAACAAACCCCATATAATTAAAAACTAATCACTATTTAAAAGAGGATAAATAAGCAAAAACAAATCATAGAGAAGTAAAATATAAATTTAAAAATTATTTTAAAAACATATAAAAAAAGTTCTAAACCAAAAAAAAAAAAACTAAAAAAAAAAGAAAAAGAAAAAAGCAAAAAGCAAAAAGCAAAGAATGAGGTCAGACCTAACTCATAGCCTATGATTAAAGGGCTTGTGTGCAAGCCTTTTTTTTTTTTCAAAGATAATGAGGTGGATGACATGTTGTCCACCCCAATTTTGTTTGAAAAAAAACAACGCATTTTCTGGCATACCCAGATTTTGGCTATTGCGGTGACCGAAAAATTAGGGTGCCTAATTTTTGTCCTTTAAAAATCAATTTTCAACTCCAAACACCTAGAAAACACCATCATTACCTTCTTTTACCCATCCTTAATCTCCAAAAGCACAAAAAACTATCCAAAACCAAGAATCAACCCGGAATCCAATTTCTTCCCTAGCTCAGATATGTTTTTTTAGGCATTTTCTAGGTATCAAAACACCTAATTCAACCCCCCTCATTAAATGGAACCATTTGAAACAAAAATCTAACATTTTGGTGGTCAAAATCATTGAAACAACGTCTTTCTCTCTCTAGGTCGGATTCTAGTGATTGCCTCTATCTCCTCTCACCCAATAAGGACCGAAAGTAATGAAATTAAAGTTAAGTACTGCAATGCATATTTGAAAAACACAAATGACTGATTACTTTATAGCAAAAAAATATAGGGGAAAAATGTACTTCATTAATAAATTTGATCGTGCCACCTAGATTACCCTTGTATTTCACTTCATTCACCTGTCTTGCAATTCAATCCTGACAAAAAAAAAGAGAAGTAATTGGGCTCTAATTTGAGCTCAATTGTGCAAAAGAAAAGTTTGAGGACCAAATTTAAAATTGTCAAAAATTCCATTATTGTAATCCATAATAAAATGTGAGAAGGTGAACAGTGGTGTGGCTACAGTAAAAAGAACATACCATTTAGCTTTATAGATAATAAGCAATACAAGTTGAGTCATTCACCAAAAATAAGACCTGAGTCAATTTATGAAATGAAATAGTTAATAGAATTAACTGCACGAATGAGTGAGATGCTTGTTATGCGATTTTTGGTTTACAAAAAGTTTAGAAAAGTTTAACAAGCTTGATAACAAAGATGAGCATAACTCTTGGTCTAACCGTTGGATCAAACAAATATTTTGCAAACGCATTTTATAGACCTAAATGTATAAGAAGTTAGCTAGCTATAATGAGTCGAGGTCATTTTCATGTCTAAATTAGGTCTAGAGGTTGTTGTTCATATTTTTTTTTCTTAGTAATTTTTTTTGTTTAGTTTAGGAATGCTAATTCTAGTTAGATTATATATTAACCATATAACTTTCAATAAAGATTCTTTTACTATAAGGTTACTAATATTTTTTTTTGGTGATAGATTTGATTATTTGAAGAATTATTGGCATTCAAAATTTTATCAAATCATAATTTTTTATGTAATTTAGTTGTAATTTGATAATTTGTGAAACTCTTATTCCTTATTTTTCACTATAAATTGTGTAAAAAAAAAAAAGACTTGAACATCTCTTAACAAATATAAATTATATTGAAAAAAATTACACTATACATAACCTATGATGTACATTCTGTGATTCCATTGAAAATTAAGGATGCACAATATTAAATTGTTTCTAGGCTTTACCATAAAAAAGCGCACTATGAATCTATTCAATGTATCATGTGAATGATGTCATGCCATATGCTCAGCAGTTTTTGGAGACATGAATAACTTATGTAGTCTAGGAGTGATTAGAAAGTATCTAAGTTTTCTATATTTGATAAGATTCCTTCCCCTTCCAGTTCTGAGTTTATAATGAGCATGCCCACAAGTTCTACATTCGGTCAAATTTGTATTTTTAAGGTAGTACAACATGCACAAGTTTGGAAACATGTCAATTTCCTGGTATCCTAGGGCTTAGGCCAGGGGGTTTCATCATGTATTTAGTAGCATAAAAGTTCTATTCCACTCTATTTCCTTCGGGTAAAATGTTTTTTTGCCAATTCAACAATTCTGGCATAACTGGTCTCACTTAGCCTATGATATGTGTTTTATGATGAACAACTGTGCAATGTCCGATACTTTACTATGAATTTTGCATTCATCCTATAATTGTTCGTTAGAGTCTTTCAAAAGATCAAGAAATCTAGTTGCGTCTGTATTTGATTCTTTATCTACAATTGAACATTCACTTGCATAACCATAATTAATTCTCATCGCATCCATAGCCATATTTCTATAAGGATTACTCCATACATGTTGCTAGAATTAAAGGTTGACCTAACCATCCTTTCTACCATGGTCTCGTAAGGAACATATGACTCTTTGTGTGCATATCAGCACAAGTATTTTTCCATGAGCTTTTTTAGTAGAAGATACATCATAACAATATCTAGATCAATTTTTTTATATCTCTTACATGGACATCTAATACCCCTCCACTAATATTTCGCTGATTAAATAGTGCATAATTAATAAAACCCTCAACCCTATTACAATAATTCATCGTGTGCAACCCTTCAGGTAAAACTTGATACATACAAGAATAATCATCCATTACTTATATCAAACCTATATAGAATATTAATGATAACATGTATTATTAATTATATGAACTAAATAAATTAGCTAATATTGATTTTAACTCAAACTTATTCAATATATTTTAATAGTATCTTTAAATCATTATCATTTTTTTTTACAAAAATTCAAACTCCTCCATATTTACTTAGACTTTCAACTTAACAATAAAATTAATAAAATATGAAACACACTCATTAAATTGAGTGTTGGAGTGACCAAATTTCTGGTGATGAGAGTTTGATTTGTGATAAAAAGAGGGGTTGCTTTTATTTATAGAGAAAAATAAAGGAAGAAGAAGAAATGGAAGGGAAGGGGGTTGCTCGCTAAATCATAATTTAAATATTACCGACATATATTAGTGACGAGTTTATTTGATCGATAATACCATCTATAACATGACACATCATTTTTTTCATTCCTTTTTTTTTCCGACTGTAATTCCCTTAGGATACACAAATAATTTTTTTTTATCGGTTTATATCAAGGGACATAACGAGACAATATTACGTCGATAAAGTTTACTGCAATTTACTAACAAAATCGTTTCCTTTAGCATTTCTATTTGTATTTGTCAATTCTTTGAAAGTGTTATGACACATTCTACTTGATGAATACTGCATTTATTTCAAGATAGAAATACACATTTATTTAGAATTTTCAAGTTGGAATAATAATAAATTTTTTTTAGATTTTGTTGATTTTTTATGGAAATTTTAGATATTTGGTTCATAGATCCGTTGGTAGAATGAGTTTTGAATTTTATTTGAAGGCATGGTTTGAAATTTCTAGTGTAGATATGTTTTGAGACCGAGTAGTGCCTATGTATTATAGAATGTATAGTATGTATATATCAGAATAGGAAATTAATATAGGATTATTTCAATGTTGTAATCCCTACAGTTACTGCAGTATTCTGCCCCATATATATAAATAGGAAGGTTGGCTAAGGCACAACCTAACACATTCTATTATTTTCAACTTAGTATTAGAGCCTCCTTTCTTCAATGGAACAGCCGCCACATACATCTTCTTTTTCTGCAGCATCAGCAGTCCAGCTTTCTTCTTCTGCAGTGCCTCTTCTGCTGCCTCACCGCCTGGTTTCTCCTCTGCCATGGCAGGTGAACACCTCCTCTTACAGCCCATGTCTGATGCAGTTGTTATCTCTGCTACTGCAAGCATTATCTCCCTCCCTCACACTCATCAAGTCATCTCCCTCAAATTAACAAACACCTATCTATGGAAGTTTTGCATCTTGTTGTTGGCTATCAAAGCTCTTATTCAGCTTGGCGCGCTCATGAGCGTGCTCTTGCTTCCATCTCCAACTCTCGTATTATGCAACTTCACGGCTCTCTTCAAGATCTTCGACACTGTGATGAATCAGTAACTCAATTTATACAAAAAGCTAAGGCCTTATTTAATGAATTGGCCACTGCTGGTCGGCTAGTTTCAATTTATATGTGTTTCGTGGTCTTCAGGGAGAGTTTAAAGACTTAGTTACAAGTCTTCCAAGGCCGAACCTTTATCATATGCAGATCTTCACAGTCATCTCCTCATGCATTAATTTGTTCACAAATCGTCAGCTGCCATACATGCTCCTCTGCTTCCCACACCCAGCACTCCATCATCTGCCTTTGTTACGCAGTGCCAGACCTTTGGCAATTTTGGCCGCAGCAGGGGCTGTTTCAATGGTGGTTGGCGTCCCAACCAATCCAACAGCAGAGGCAACTGGTTTGCTGGCTCCAGACCTGATCACCGCAGCTTTCAAAACTCCTTCTTTGGTGACAGTCGGCATGGCTCATGGCAGGGCTCTTGGCAGCGCAATAGAGAGCAGAATCCACGTTGCCAACTGTGTCAAAATTTCAGCCATACATCTCCCCACTGTCCTCAATTCCAGCAACGAGGTTATGGCCAACAACCTACTGCCAATCTGGTGCAATGCAATCTCTCCTCAACCGGTTCTATTGATTGGTTTTTGGATACCGGTGCCAATCAACACATCACACCTGATCTTGCCACTTTGACTGCTTCAGAACCATATCTATATCAATTTTCATTAAAAATAAAATTTGTTCAAACTGATTGGGGCGGTGAATACCGTAAATTATCCATATTTTTTTAGACCGTTGGTATTCATCATTGTATAATTTGTCCCCACATTTATGAAAAAAATGACACAGTAGAGCGTCATCATAGGCATATTGTGGAAATAGGTCTTACTCTTTTAGGGCAATGCAAAACACCTTTTCGATTTTGGAATTATTCTTTTAAAACCTTTGTTTATCTTATAAATCGCATGCCTACTCCTGTTCTTGCCCATCGCTCTCCGTTTGATTGTTTATTTCAACAGTCTCCTGATTATCATTTTTTACGTACTTTTGGGTGTCTCTGTTTTCCTTTTCTACGTCCATATAATAATCATAAATTGGATTTTCGTTCCTCTCCATGTGTGTTCTTTGGATATAGTTCCTCGCATCTTGGTTATCGATGTTTCGACATATCATCTCAACGTATTTATATTTCCTGTCATGTCCACTTCCATGAACATGTGTTTCCATTTGATAATTTTGAACAGATTGTAAAGATCTCCACCACAACCCCCACCCAACCCGCTACTGTCACCCTCCTAAATTTGCTAAACCACCCACCACCACCCACTTCCACTAGCCACTCAAACAGCCCACAACACTCAGCTCTGCCACTCCAAACAACCACTTGACCACAACCTCCACCCATCCCTTGGCCATCATCCCATGCTTGTTTATCTAACCCTTATGATTCAGGTTCAGTTCGTCAATTAGTCTCATCTCCTCATGGTATTGGAGCACTCTCTAGTCCCTCCTCTGCTTCTCCCTCCCTGGCCAACATTCCTATAGATTTGGTCTCTGTCTACAACCCCTCCTCTGCTAACAGTCTTGGCTTGAGGCTGCTTCTTCATCATCCCTTCCCATTGGTCTGCAACTTATGGTTGATTTATCTTCTTATCAGCTGCCACAGGTCTCCTCACTGCTACCATCTTCCCCTGCGTCTCCACCAGCACGCAGTAGACATCCTATGACTCTCAGACCACGGTAGCCGAAGATAGCAAATCTGGTAGCTTCCACTGCCGCCACCTCTACCTCCATATGGGTACTGCATTCTCCCTCTTCTGAGACTTTTGCATTCTCTGATGCTGACCGGTATGCAGTTTGGCATAATGCTATGTGTGATGAGATCGCAGCTTTGCGCTCAAATCGCACTTGGTCTTTGGTTCCATTTCATCCTTCGATGAACGTTGTTGGTAGTAGATGGGTATATCGGATCAATCGTCATGTTGATGGTAGTATTAAGCACTATAAAGCGCGCCTTGTTGCTAGAGGTTTTACCCAACAGGAAGGTATTGATTATTTTGAAACCTTCAGTCCAGTTATTAAGTAGGCCACTGTCCGATTGGTTTTCTCTATCGCGGTTTCGCATAATTGGAAGATTCATCAGCTTGATATTCATAATGCTTTCCTCAATGGTGTTCTTACTGAAGAGGTCTACATGAAACAACCTATAGGTTTTGTTGACTCTTCTCTTCTATCTCATGTGTGCAGATTGTACAAATCATTATATGGTTTGAAATAGGCACCGAGAGCATGATACACTCATCTAAGTGATTTTTTGCTCTCCATCGGTTTCCGAGCTTCCAAGGTTGACACCTCCTTGTTTATCTTATCTGATGGTACTAATATCTTTTATCTCCTGGTGTATGTTGATGACATTCTGCTTACGGGTAGCAACTCTGCTATGCTTCATCACCTTATACAGTTACTCAGCTCTGAGTTCAAGCTTCGTGACTTAGGTGTTGTTCACTACTTTCTGGGTATTGAAGTTCAGTCTACCGGTATGGGTTTAATGCTGCGTCAACATAAATATATTCTTAACATCCTCACCCGAGCTGGTATGACTTCCTGCAAACCCGTTGATACTCCAGTCTCCCCTTCGAAAGTCACTTTATTACCGGATCACTCATTCTCTGATCCTACATGATTTCGTCAAATCATGGGTGCTCTCCAATATCTTACCTTCACCCGTCCAGATATATGTTTTGTTGTTAACAGAGTCTGTCAGTTTATGCATGCTCCTACAGATTCTCATTAGGCCGCTGTTAAGCGTATTCTACGTTATCTTAAAGGTACGACATCTTATGGTTTTCATATCATTCAAGGCTCCTCTTTTGCTTTACATGGCTTTACAGATGCAGATTGGGCTGGTAGTATTGATGATCGCAAGTCTACAAGTGGCTATCTTGTCTTTTTTTTTGTTAAACGCTGATTTCTTGGAAATCCGGCAAGCAACGCACGGTTGCTCGCTCCTCTACTGAGGCTGAGTATAAAGCCCTTGCTGATGGTACCGCTGAAGTCATTTGGCTTCAGTACTTGTTAACAGATTTGCATGTTCCCTCAGTCTCTACTCCTACCATTTGGTGTGATAATCTTGGTGCTACCTATCTCTCAGCAAATCCTATCTTCCATGCTCGTACCAAGCATGTTGAAGTGAATTATCACTTTGTCCGTGACCGCGCTGCCAAGAAAGAGATTCAGATTCATTTTGTTCCCTCTCGAGATCAATTTGCCGATGTCTTCACTAAACCGCTTCTTGTTGCATCCTTTACTATTTTTCGGTTCAAGCTTTGGGTTAATCCCCCACCCTCAGCTTGAGGGAGCATATTATAGAATGTATAGCATGTATATATCAAAATAGGAAATTAATATAGGATTATTCTAATGTTGTAATCTCTACAGTTACTGCTGTATTTTGCCGCATATATATAAATAGGAAGGTTGGCTAAGACACAACCTAACACATTCTATTATTCTCAACTCTATGAGTTATGATATGATATTTTTAGTGTGTTTATAAATTAAAACACAAACCTAGCTTGATTTAGTAAACAAAGAGAAAAAAACTGAGGAACTCTTTTTTCAATCTAAAGAAATGAAAACCACATATATTAAAAAAAATAAGGATACCTTACAAGTTACCTGTTCATATTTAATTTTGTTAACTACAATTTTTAATGCAATCTTCTTCGTGATTTTCTCATCAACTAATTAGGTTCAAGTTGAGTCTGCTACTAGTTTAAGCAATTATAGGTGTCTGGAATGAATAATGTAATGCCTCAGAGAATTTTGAAAGAAGGATGACGACATTAATGGATTTTTCCCATTCAAGGCTGCAAAATATAAAGATCAAAGGAGAGGGAGGCATTTTAACACCAATCCCACATCTAAATCTGACGAGAAAGATCGATCTAGTGATCATAGGATTTGAATCTTTCAAATGGAACTCGAATTTAACATAAAAGGAATTGAACTAATTAATGAATTAAGAAGAGGGATTAATTGGTCAATGATTGTGCACAATAATTAAGTTTTGCCTGATGATATAAACTAATAAAGACATTGAAATCAAATACTTTCCTGCTTGATTTCCAAATTAAAAAGTCTTGAATGTTCTTAATTAGCAAATGCTATTCCTTGCAGAAGTCTCTACTTTAACTTATTTAATTAAGTCTCTGTTCTATGATGAGTTAGCATTAGCATCAAGAACAGCTAGTCTAACTTAGAACAGGCATGAACTTAATTACAAGAAACACAAGATGTGGACAACACGTAGGAAAAACTGTACTATGCTGCAAAACTATTTGACAAAAATTAAAATGCTGACTGAAAAAAGAGATAAACATTGCAATTATGCTGCTTGCAAGTGCTTTGCGTAGATCATTGCCATCTAAGAAGTGTTCGATTTGATCTAGACGGCTTTGATGTCCTAAGCTAGAGGGAACGATTTTTTGACATTAATTATCGAGTGTTTCAACCATGCAAATTAATTTTTTTAATGCAAAGAACTTCGTATGGAACAAATCCACAATTATTATGTACAACTTTAAAATATTTAATTAAAAATTTACCAAAGCATAGGGTGGGGGGGGGGCCCCC
>Ga0325410_1002454_pt1 | contig 20804 bp, 16 predicted proteins | sample PopdelMetagenome_16_FD_206182 | JGI IMG/M metagenome (GOLD analysis project Ga0325410, IMG submission 206182) | Populus deltoides microbial communities from Bellville, Georgia, United States - Xylem-PdIQD-R3 | ecosystem: Host-associated > Plants > Phyllosphere > Stem > Wood/Secondary xylem... | reverse complement strand
TTCATCGGTTTGGTATACATGGTCCCAATAGATGCTCACTCTGTCTCCGCAACAATGAGGATCACAACCACTTGTTCTTTGAATGCTCCTATACTAAAGCGATCTGGTGGGATGTTTGTGACAGATGTGACATTCCAAGAATGACAAAAGGCTGGGATGAATGGATTCGATGGGCCACCATCTCTTGGCAAGGCAAGAGTTTCATCAATTTTTCTCGTAAACTGAGTTTTGCAGCTACAGTGTATCATGTATGGCAAGAACGGAATGCAAGAATCTTTGCTGGAATGTCTAGAACTTCGAATTTGGTCTTCAATCAAATCAAATGTATCATTCGTGATAAGCTTGATTTGATGAGGAATGTCGTACCAACAAATGAAAACAAAAGGATCCAACGAGCTTGGAGGGTGAATACCATAGATTTTTAATTTGTTAGTTAGCTGGTTGTATTGGTTTCCCTCACGAATCTAGTGAGGTTTCAGTTTTAGGGTCGGTGGCTAGCCTTTAGCCATCTGTTGTTTTATGTTTCTGTTATCATTGTAAATCTGGGGTATGCCCCTTATAATGTTTGTATCTTCTTCTTTTAATACATACGTCAACTTACCAAAAAAAAAATATTAAACTGTGTTGTATTATATATATATATATATGCAATCTTCGTGCTCGAATTTGGCTATTTTAATTATTAACTAATGCGAGTGATGTAAGATGGAGTTTGGGAATGAATATGGTCCTAAGCATAATCTGGAATGAATTATGCAGTTGATTGTACTAAACATGGATGTGATTGTGGATGAGATGTGATTCTAAATGTGTGTAGGGTACATTGTCGATAACTTGGGATCTCCCGGTATAGAGGAGGCTGCCAAAATTTCTAACGAAATTTCGGCGAGTAAAAAAAAAATTTGCTCCATCGACCCTTTATAGGGGGAAGATTAACAGATAAACTAATAGAAAAATTGGGGCTGTTACATTAGTGTTCGCTGTTTCAGGTGATGTCTTTTATACTCTATCTTTCTACCTTAGGACATTGAGGACAATGTCTCGTTTTGGTTGGGGGGAATGGGTAGTAGTTCATACTTAAAAAAAAAAATTTAACTAACTGTGTTTTCTATTTGCAAAACTGTTGTTGCTAAGATGGCAGAGTCAAGGAGTTCTTTTGTTAAAGTGACTCTTGGGACGCATCTTAGTAAACATTTTTAACAAGGTCTATTAGAATACTTCTTGAAATATTCAGGTTTACAAACTTGCATTATTATCAATTGATTCTGCTTATATACTAATTTAACAAGTATTCTTAAACCTTCATTTTCACACACACACTTTAACAAATGATTGTGGATCGCACATTGGATTATTACATTATTTATGTTCTTTTGTTAAAGGTAACAACTAAGGGAAAGGGATAGTATATAATTTGCAATAATAATAATAATAATAAAAACGTAGATAAGTTTGGTTTTGTAGCCTCTTTAATCTTAGTAATTAAGCCCGAAGGGGTGTTTTAACACCTAATACCCTAAAGTCAACTGACTTGGGAGCTATTCACCCAATGCTTGTTACATGGGTTAAAGAGAAAAGTTTAAGGGAATTAAACATTGCACTATCTACATATTAGTATCTGCAACCCGAGTTACTAAGCTCGAAGGGGTATTTCAACACTTAATGCCCTAAGACCAATTGGTCTGGGAGTCATTAGCCTAAAGCTTGTTACATGGGTTAAAGATGTATTGTGTTTTAAGTTACATATATATATATATATATATACATAAAAAAAAAGATAATAATCCCAACCCGAGGAAGTTAACCTTAAACATTAGAACAAAATATTGTTTTCTTCAAATAAAAGCCCCATCATCTATGTTTTCGTACATTTGAGCACATAAAAAAAAGGTTTATTAATATTTTGTTTAAGAGGTATTGAGCAGATATATATAAATTTAATGAGAGTTTATTTACTTGGATAGATTAATGAAAGTTGAATGATGAATGCCTTGCTTTGTGGAACTTACAAATTGTTTTTCTATTTTAATGCTTTGATTACTAGGGACTAGTAATAAGCTGGTTGGGGGGGGTGTGATTAATACTTAAAAGTGCATTTTTATCAAGGTTTTATATCATCATTTTGCACTTGAAGTATCAATAACTCCTTAACTAGAGCATATTTTATAATAACCAATCTGATAATATAAGATAACTTTAATTTATGGTAAATTCTCATTTTAAATGTAGGTATATCTCACAATTCAAAGGATTGATTGATGTGATTAACTATTGAAAATGAAAGGACAAAGAAAAGGCTAAGCTTAGAAAGGAGATACCGATTTAATTCAAATTGGAACACTGTTCAGTTATTGGGTCATATCTGGAGCTGTAGATCTTGAATTTTAGTTTGATTTATATGGATAGAAAGCTAAGAAATAGGCCTACAATGTTCATGAATAGTGGAAGACCCAAATCTGCCATTTTCAAATTCAAAGTTTGGTCACAATAGAGAAGTCAGAATCTGTTCTGCAATCCAGCCCAAACATTGCTCATAATTTTACTCATAACTGGAGTTCTAGAAGACAAAATGACATAAAGTTTGGTGGGAGGAAGGAAAAGCCAATTTCCAACAACTTGCATGAAGACAACCTGCTCAAATTCTGATGTTAGCAATGATATTTCATCCAGACAAGAGCTTGAGGGCTATCCACCACGTCTACCAGAAGCACTACTCAGTATTTTAGCCATAGCTCTAGCTCTAGTGATCGAAATTCTCTGAAATTTGATGGGTGGTAAGATAAGATGATTTCCAATAATTTTCATGAAGAACACTTTGCCAAATTCTGATTGCATCAATGTCATTTCATCCAGCCAAAATACTTGAGTGCTGCTGTCCACCAAGTCCACTAAATCATTAGTTGGCCACTACATCAATAATCAATTACTAAATGAATAGTTCTGAATTTTAGCCTATAAAAGGGGACATTTTCCATTCATTTAGGAATCTTGGTTCTTTAGATCAAGTTCTTGCTCTTGCTCTCTTTCTTTGTAATGTTCAAGTTTTATTTCATGTTATATTTTCCTTAATCTATTGTTTATGCTTTTCATTTCCTTTACTATACTTAGTTAACTTATATTATGTTTATGTTCTTATATTGTTTATTTATGTTTTTCTTCTTCATAATGTCTAGCTAAGTTAATTATGTCAAGGTGAAAAGGTTTCACTAATGGTGTTAGAATATGTATAATATAAACTCAACATGGACTTTAATGTTTATGTCAAAGAAAGTTTGCTATTAACATGTCGTATCATTTTTATCTTATTAATTCTTAATACCTTGCTTGTTAAATGGTTAATCTAGATTTGTGTTGTATAACACTTGGTACATCAAATACTTGATCATTCATAGTCTTCGGCTGACATCATTTGTAAATCCAGAGAAAAAAAAATATAAAAAAGGCTGGATTAAATTAAAGGAAAGGAAATGAACTAAAATAAAAGGAAGTGGGGGCAAAACGAATACACTTAAAGAAAATGGGGCCCAAATGCAAATAAGAATAATTATAGAGCATAAGTACTCCTCTTCTCACCAAAAACAGTTCTGCAGATAACATAAAGAAAGAAAAAAGGGAGTTTTCATATTCATTTTTACAAATCAAGAGAAACACTAAAATTTCAAAAACTCATCCAAGATTAAGGGTTATAGGTAGAATAAACACTGGTGGGAAAGGGATTAATAAGAGAAATTGAACAAGAAGAGAAGAGGGGAGGGCCGACTGTCATTAGAAACAAAAGGAGGGATCGAAATCTTGATTCGTACCGGGTAAAGTATTCTAAACCTACTCTTATGAGTCATTTCAAGTCGATTATGAATTGATGCCTGGATGCTAATTTATACATTTGAATTCTTAGACTTGAATTGAGGAAAAAGTATAAGTTGCTAAATTAAAGAACTTCATGTGCTGTATATAAATGGAAAGATTGACGAATCTAGACAATTTCATCTCTTGACTTTCAAAGAGATTTCGGGTAGGAGGATGAAGGAATTAGGATCAGGTTCCTCATAGAAATTGTAAGTTTGGATGTTGGCTAACTAATGAAATTGGTCTTGCTCAATTTGAAGTTATAGAACTCCAGCTATGGGTCACTAACCGAGATTGGGTCATGACAGACCCTATAGGGTAGTAGGTCTGGTTCGTTGATGAGAAATTTTGATTGTCTTAGAGGTAGAACTGGGTTCTGCTTGACAACTTGTAGCCTCATGTCTTAGCTTTCCAACAAGACTAATCTCGCTTGAATCGGAGTTCTATAACTCTAGATATAGCTAAAAATCTGAGGAGAGGTCGGAGAGTAACAGTTCAAAAAAAAAAAACAGACAGTAACAGTTCAATATCTAGACAGTATGAGTTCAAAAAAATGAGACAGTAACAGTTCAAAAATGAGACAGTAACAGTTCAATATCTAGACAGTAACAGTTCAAAAAAATGAGACAGTAACAGTTCAAAAATGAGACAGTAACAATTCGGGATTTAAACAGAAATGGTTATATATATATATATATAAGGAATGATAACTGTAGTTGGACAAAGAATGACAATATTAATGGGTGAAATGTGAAAAACGTAAAATATTAAGAAATGACTGAAAGAAAGACTTATTGGTTGTTGATATGATTATAATAAAACATATCCTTGGGTGAGGAAAATTTATGAGATAAACCTGTGAATTGTAGGAGGGACCACAGGTGTGGTGCAGCAGCAGCAGGGGAGCACGAGTAGAGCTTCTATTGCAGGTAGGTGAATCGCACCTATACTTCCTAGTTAATTCCATGATTTATTTATATTACCAATGTGAAATGTGAATTACTAAATGTATGTGTATCCAAGGTGAAAACTTGTTATGTGAATTGCCAAATGATTAAATTATCACTGACAAAAGAAATATGAGAAGTGCGATTTGAGGCGTAAACTAGCATACATTTAGTGTATGTTAGAATCTCGGGTAAGGGGATCGCCACGATTGGACTAGCATGCATTTAGTGTATGTTAGGATCCCGGGTAAGGGGTTCACCATGTATTGGCTACCATACATTTAGTGTATGTTAGGATCTCGGGTAAGGGGATCACCTTGCATCGACTCTTATGGGGTGATGATGATGATACCAGTGAAACTGGTATCGGTATTGTGATAAGCAAGAATAATCATGGTTGATATCATAAAGTCTAGAATGAAGGTTGAAAGTGGCAGAGGGAACAATTATTAATAGTTGAATAAGGAAGAGGTTCTAATGAAAACGAGAAGGGAGAAGCGAATGAATTATGAATGCATTTTATCCTGTTGGAATTGTTAGATATTCATGTTGTTATATTTATTGTAATATTCACCTTTCAATAATATGTATTTTGTTTCAGGATCATCGCATGCACGACAGGAGTAGACCCTAGCTTATGTTCCCTTCTTGTGATCTAGGTTCTAGGGAGTATACCCTTGTATTTTGTAAACATAAAAATGTTTGTATAACTTAATTTGTATAATTAATGTTAAACTTGATTGAATGAATTTAACCATGTAGTTCATATAACCATATTTCATGTCTATGTATTTATATTTATTTATTTTTATCCATCCATAATGATATTTGTTAAATAATGCATATCATAAATATTTTAGTTGATAGGTGTGAGTATAACTGTGGAATTAAAACCCAGGATGATTGGGTCGAGAATTAAGTTATGAGATGCGAGCTATTAGAAGTGTAAATAGATTCCATGTCAATAACTTGAGATCTTTTGGTATAGGGGAGACTCCGTCGAAATATCAGTAGATTTTAATACAAAGACCATAAATATTTATATATACAAAAAAAATTATTACTCTGTTTTTCGATTGGCATGAGATTGTCGTTTTATCCCGGAATGGAGGATGTTACATCGTTGTTATGAGAGGAATTTGATTTATTGTCAATATAAGTTAGCATCATGAATGCCTGATAAAATTTATAAGTATGATATTACGTAAATAAGATGATTAATATGATCATGTTGATAATTTATAAAGAGTTTATACTTTATTTATCTCTAATACTATTAGTGGATTCTCTAATCTTGACATTTGTTTTTATTATTTTTAATCTTCATATTAATCTTACATCTCAAAGTCCTCTTTAACTCATCAGCACCACCACCACCATCACCATCATCATTGTTGTTGTTGTTGTTGTTGTTGTTGTTGTTGTTATTTATAATTTATATAGTTCACCTCCCTGTGGTTCAACCCCGGTCTTGCTGGGTTATTTATTACTTTGATACTCCTGCACTTGGGATAAGATATCAACTCTTTGATCATATCAAGTTTTAGGCGCCGTTGCCGGGGAGGTAAATTCTTGTATAAATTATAATATTTATTTTATTTTCACTTTTCTTGCATCTACTTTTGTTTCTTTTTCTTTGGTTTCCTTTATGGACCTTTTAAGTTGTTACTCTGGTCTGGCTTGGCTAGACGTTCTCTTCATAGAGTAATGAGTCCCTATCTACTCCAATGAAAATGATCTCTGGAAACTCTTGTAAAAATTTGAGTGCGGTTCAACAGTCGGATGAAAAGTTATGGCCTTTTTATATCGTTACTTTAGTCTGGCTCGACTAAACCTCCTTTTCACTAAGTAGCAATTCCATTGCTGCTCTAAGGCAAACGACCCCCGGAAACTCCTGTAAAAATTTGAGCACGATCAAACGGTGAGATTAAAAGTTATGGCCCTTTCAAGATGTTATTATTGTCTAGTGCAACCAGATCTCCTCTCACTGAGTAGCGATTTTATAACTATCCAAGGAAAACAGCCTCCGGAAACTCCTGAAAAAATTTGGGAGCAATCCAACGGTCGGATAAAAAGTTATGGCTCTTTTGAGTCATTACTATGGTTTGGCATGACGACATCTCCTTTTCACCGAGTAGTGATTCCATCGCTAATCCAAGAAAAACGGCCTATGGAAGCTCATCTAAAAATTTAGGTACGATCCAATGGTTGGATCAAAAGTTATGGCTATTTTGATCTATTATTCTGGTTTGGCCCGCCTACATCTCCTTTTCACCGAGTAGCAATTTTATAGCTACTCCAAGGAAAACGACCTCCAGAAACTCCTATAAAAATTTGAGCGCGATCCAACGATCGGATCAAAAGCTATGGCCCTTTTGAGTTGTTACTCTAGTCTGGCTCAACTAGACCTCTTTTTCACCGAGTAGCAATTTTATAGCTACTCCAAGAAAAACGGCTTTCAAAAACTCCTGTAAAAATTTAGGAGCAGTCCAATGGTCGGGTAAAAAGTTATGAGTCTTTTGAGCCGTTACTCTGGTCTAGTATGATGAGTCCTCCTTTTCACTAAGTAGTGATTTCATAACCACTCCAAAGAAAATGACCTCCGGAAACTCAAAAGTTATGGCTCTTTTAAGCCGTTATTATGGTTTGGCGGGATTTGATCTCCTCTTCACTGAGTAGCGATTCCATATCTATTTTAAAGAAAATGGCCTCTAGAGACTACTATAAAAATTTAAGAGCGATCCAATGGTTGGATAAAAAATCATGTCCATTTTGAGCCATTACACTAGTTAGGCTCGGTTAGACCTCCTCTTCACCATGTAGTGATTCCATAGCTGCTCTAAGGAAAATGATCTCTGAAAACTACTATAAAAATTTGAGTGCGATCCAACTGTCATATCCAAAGTTATGCCATTTTGAGCCGTTATTCTGTTCTAGCGCGACCGGATTCCCTCTTCTCTTAGTAACAATTCCATAGCTACTCTAAGGAAAACAACATCTAGAAACTCATTTAAAAATTTGGGAGCGATCTGACGGTTAAAAGTTATTGCCCTTTTGAGCCGTTACTTTAGTTTGGCACGATGAGACCTCGTTTTCACGGAGTAGTGATTCCATCACTACTTCAAGGAAAACGGCTTCTGGAAACCCGTGTAAAACTTTATGAGTTATCCAATGGTCAGATCAAAAGTTATGGCCCTTTTGAGTTGTTACTCTAATCTGGTATGCTTAGACCTCCTCTTCACTAAGTAGCGATTATATAGCTACTCCAAGGAACATGACCTTCGGAAAATTCTGTAAAACTTTGAGTGTGATCCAACGATTGGATCCAAAGTTATGGCATTTTTAAACCATTATTGTAGTTTATTGTGACTTGACTTTCTCTTCACAGAGTAGTGATTCCATAGCTACTCCAAGGAAAACAATCTCCAAAAACTCCTGTAAAACTTTGAGCGCGATCCAACAGTCGGATCCAAAGTGATGACCTTTTGAACTATTATTCTGGTCTGACGCAACATGACCTCCTTTTCATGGAGTAGATATTCTATAGCTATTATAAGGAAAATGGTCTCCAGAAACTCCTTTAAAAATTTAGGAGCAATCCAACAATTGGATCAAAAGTTATGGGCCTTTTGAGCGGTACTCTGGTTTGGCTCGGCTAGACCTCCTCTTCATAAAGAAAAACAGCCTCTAGAAACTCCTGTAAAAATTTAGGAGTTATCCAATGTTTGGATAAAAAGTTATGGTCCTTTTTAACAGTTACTCTAGTATGGCACACCTAGACCTCATCTTCTCCAAGACAAGGAAAACAACTTTCAGAAACTCTAAAAACATTTGAGCGTGATCTAATGGTTGGATCAAAAGTTATGGTCCGTTTGAACCATCACTCTAGTTTAGCACGACGAGATCTCCTTTTCACGGAGTAACGATTCCATTGCTACTCCAATATAAATGATTTCTAGAAACTTCTGTAAAAATTTAAGAGCAATCCAATGGATCTACAATGTTCCACTCCAAAAATCTTAAAAATCATATGGTGGAGACTTGTGGGGGGAGGCTGTAACTATCAATATGAAGGCAAGTTGGGACAACTATGAAGAGCCTCTCTGTGCTGCTGCTTATGAATATCTCAGGATTAAAGTTAATCCTGTTTTTTTGGGAGAAAGTGGTATGGGAGTACTGGTATTTGCCTAGACATGCTTTTATTCTATGGCTGGCTATTATGGCCAAGCTGAAAACTAGAGATAGGCTCCGAATTATTCCATCAGATATTTTATGTGTGTTTTGTATGCAGGAGGAGACTCGCGACAACCACTTATTCTTTGCTTGCTTGTCATTGGACCTCTCTATGGGAGAAAATAAAGACTTGGCTAAGAATAACAAGGAGTATGTCCATTCTGAACAGTGCCGTTAGGGGGATTAACCCCAATAAAAAAGGTTCTTGAAGCTAGAATGAGAAGAGTATCTCTGGGTACTGTCGTCTATTTGATTTGGGAGGAGAGCAACAAGAGGATTTTTTACAATACTTGTCATCCGGTGGATGTTATTTTCCTCAAATTCCAAGTAATATTCTACATGATTCTTCACTTTCATGAACAAAATCACTTCTCTCTCAATGTAGGATGAATCATATCTGTTCTCTGTGATGTCTGGAGTCTAAGTCTTCTCATCCTGTTGTTGCCTTGGATGGTCCAGAGCTGTGTGCTTGGTCACTGCTGTTACAAGGTTTCCTTTGTTGCTCAAGTTTCTATGAAAGCTTCTGGCGAGTTTTTCCTAGAAAGAGCTCTCAATCAGCTGATTTGTTTCTCTGATTTATTGGTGATCTGGAGGATATGTGGCAATGGTACTGGCATGTCCTCTATCTCCAGTGTTTTGCTATCATAACTAGTGGTTCTGCCTTCTTGGTAATTGGCTATCTGCTAATGGAAGATTATTGCGCTGGTGATCTGTTCTGCTACATCTTGATCTTTCCTTGTTCACGGGGGCTGCTGCTACATTCTATGGTGCACTGCTTTGCTATGTCCCGGCTAGAGAGAGAATCTGTTGTCTTTCTTTCCCTTTGGCCATGGTGCCTGTTGCTGTCTTTCTTTCTTACTGTTTGGTTTGAAAATATGCTATTTTCATCTTGTCCTGCCTCCTCTCGGTATTGCCAGCTCTGTTGGGATCCTTGACTCTTGCTGGTTTGGAAGCCCTCTAGATACCCCTTATAGCTGTTTTGTTGTTGTCTTTATTGTTGGCACATCCTTTCTGTTGTGTCTTCTGTCCTACTCATGCGGATATGCTGCTCCTCATGCATGGTGTGGTGTAGTTGCTGGGCTTTGTCAGCCTTGGATAGGTCAGCCTTGCCGTTAGCTGCCTTGGAGTCAGGATTCCTTCTGTTTCCCCCCTGCTGCCATCTGGCCTAGCTGATTCGGTGGTTCTTGTGTAAACTCAACGGCTGCTGATGGTCTGTTGGTGCTATGCTCCTTTTGCCGTTATTCTTTGTGGCACTGCTGCTCTTTGTTTTAGCCCTGCTTTTGTCTGCTTTGATGGTAGTTGGGTTAATTTTGACATCTCCAATACTTGTTTGGTTTCTTCATTAACCTTTGCTCACTATGAAATGTTTGGCCTTGCATGACTAGTTTTTTGCTGGGAGCGTGTTCCCTCATTGTGTTTATTGAATATCATATATATGCTTCTCATTCTCTGCTTCCTTGATAGTTGACCTATGTTTTTATAACCTGGCTATATCTGGTTTGGTTATGATTGGAAGTATGTTTCCTTTTGCTTTTCATTATCTTTTGTACATGTATATGAACTTGCTGGTTAACCAGCATGGTTACTTTTGATCTTAATACATACTTACATTTTGATAAAAAAAAAAAAGTTATGATCATTTTGGTTTGTTACACTGGTCTGGCTCGACTAGACCTTCTCTTCACCGAGTTGCGATTTCATACCTACTTCAAGGAAAACGACCTCAGGAAACTCTAGTAAAAATTTTAGAGCGATATGACGTTCGAATCAAAAGTTATGGCCTTTTCGAGCTGTTATTTTGATCTAACGCGACCTAACCTCCTATTCACATAGTCGCGATGGAGGAAAATGGCCTTCGGAAACTCTTGTAAAAATTTGGGAGCAATCCAACAGTCGGATAAAAAATTATGGTCTTTTTGAGCTATTACTCTAGTCTGGCATGCCTAGACCTCCTTTTTATCAAGTAGCGATTCCATAGCTACTTCAAGGAAAACAAGCTCTTGAAACTCTTATAAAATTTTAAGCGTGATCCAAAGTTATGACCCTTTTGACCATTATTCTAATGTTGCGATGTCGCGGTCGTGCAAATTAATTATCCTAACTTAAATAAACAAGATAGCATAGAGCAAGTAAGGGGTTGATCCCACAATAAAGGTTTAGTTCGAATTTTTATGTTATATGATATGCAACTGAGGGGATTGTTAAGTTATCTATGCTATGCTATGCTATAGTAAACAGAAAGAAACAATCAATGTTAAATCAAAGAGAACTAAAATTTATAAAAAAAAAACAAACATTGATCACAAGTAAATGTCCACCTACACAAATCAAAAACTGATCATGAAAACAAAACGTCAATTTATACTCTGAATATTTATCTTTTCTTTTGTTGATTAGTTATCAAATCCGTTGTATAACTAATTCTAACCATCAAACAACCACTGTGTCCGCACTATAATTTAATTCAATGACAACCTTAAGAACTAGATGAGTTGATTAATCTAAACAACATAATTGTCCGCAATCCATATTTGATTTGATCAATCGAATGTTCTCCCTAAGATTATTAATTTGGATCCGCCATAATTATTAACCTCAGTTGCTTCACAAGTTTTTATACCACAACTTCGGTTTTGATAGCAAACTTAATTAGCAATAGATTGTTCACAATAATAACTTAGATTCTGCTCTAGCAATTAAAATAAACAATCATAAAAAATATGAGAACAAGCATATTCATTTATTATATAAACTAGAGATACAGGGTGAGGCTTGGATATCCCTAATTGACTATAAAAATTGATTTAGGCGTAGCTATTGTTTCATATTATATTTGGCTAAGAGAGATGTGTGAGGCACAAGATTTTCTTAGCCTCTTAGTCTTATAGTGGTCTAGATAGAAAATACCAAGGGATCAAGGGTGCGTTTGTTTCCTGGAAAGTGGTTTCTGGGAAACCATTTTCCAAACTTTCTTGTGTTTGTTTGTCAATAAAAAAGTTGATCAACGGAAAGCACTTTCCAGTCAACGGAAAACACTTTCTTGTTAAAGGAAAATTTAACTTGATTTCCAGGAAAGTGTTTTCCTTTTATTTTAGGTGGAAAACATTTTCCAGAAGTTGTGAAAAAATTAAAAATATCATATTATTTGTTGATTATGTCAAATTTAGTCCTCAAATTTTGATTGCTATATATTTTTTTTAAATCTTTTTTTTTAAATTCATCCCTTAAAATTTGATTTAATTTTATTTTTAACTTTGGTGCTTATTTTTATGATTGTTATTTGCTTTTCTCTTATTATTTTTTAAATTGAAATTTTTTATCTATCAAATGAGGTCCTCATTCTTTTGATTGTTATTTATTTTATTTCAAATAATTTATGAAATTGTAATTATTATTATTTTAATTTCATCATCTTTCAATTTTTATATCTGTTAGATTTGATCTCTATTACTTTGATTATTATTTATTTTATTTGAGATAATTTATGAAATTAGATTTTTTTCAATTCCATTCTTATTCAACTTTTTAATTTGTATGATTTGTTCCTTATTATTTTAATAAACTTAAAAAAAATTAATAAGCTATTTTTCAGCTCATTTTCCATAACATAACCAAACACTGGAAAATGTTTTCCAACTTACTTTTCGTGACACTACCAAACATCGAAAAATAATTTATTTTCCTGGAATTCACTTTCTAAGGAAACCATTTTCTAAAATAAAACTATTTTCCTGCAAATTAATGAGGCCTAAGTTTGTCATTTGTTTTATTCACCTACCCTGCTTTATTAGGTCTGTTCAACACTGCCATTGGTTTGTCAAGATAGGTGTTGGATAGAACCCTCAATGAGGTTTTAGTTAGTGAAAAAAAAGGAATGGCACCATGAGGTTTTGAATTTGCTTTTCATCACAACTACCATATACTTTTATACATTTCTTTCAAATATTAGCTATCAAGAGGCCATTTATCGATTGAAATAGTTATTCCTACTTTAGTCTTATGATTAGTTCAGTGTCTATGCAAGGAAGATTATGGGTTGAACGTGGATTGTGGATGTGGTGTTATTGTTGATGGGATTATGGATGTTTGCTTGCTAAGGAGCAATTCTAGGTTGTGCTTTATTTTATTGCATTTCTAAGATGTTAGTGTTAGTCTAATTAGTTGTTAAGCTGGTCTATTTGCACACAATTTCTCACTTTTAACGCTATGCATGGTGTTGATGGTCTTCTTCTTATTGTTCAGTATGTTTATGGATCTATGGAAGTTGTCTGTGAATTCCTTCATGCCTTGTGGATTGTAGCTTTAGATTTTTTTTTATTAATTCTGCATCTTTTTTTCCCTAACTATAGACCTATTGTGCACGATTTTCGCTATATTACCCATTCACAACGGTGTTTGTTTACTCAGTTAACCAATCTTTTTTTTTTCTTGGCCTTTTTCTTGTGTTTGTGCTTTTTACCTTCAAATATTACAATACAGATTTGAGATCTCGCAGAGAGCTATTCCAATATTGCAATACAAACTAGAATCTAACACTACAGGAACCATAGTAAGTCACACCATGCTTTTTTGGTGAGTTTGAATCTACATTGTTTGTTGCTGTATAAAATGGACATGTGTTATGTAATTCAACACCTCGAGTTTGAATATTGCGTCTATGTCTGTTGCTAATTTATTTGCTTTGGTTATGCTAGGTTTTTTTTACTCGGATTAATTTTTTTTATTTACACATGAATAAATTACATTACTTGATGCCTTGCATGACATAACTTTTTTTTTATTTTCCTTGCAGATTGGTTGCTTTGCTGCCATGGTTGTTGCCCTCTTCTTTCCTTCTTAAATTCTCCTTTCTACTACCTTCACTTGGTTTCTTTATATGTGGTTCATTTTTACGCCTTTTTTTCCCTATAATGTGCCATTAACTTTGCGCTACTTACAACTACTCTATTATCCAGTTTCTTTAAGACGTGCTTCGCATTGCCATAAATTCCTTCTTAGGCTCTCTAGGATGTTGCTTTTATTCTCTCCACCATTCTGGTAAGCCTCAACAACCCTCTCTTTTTTACACTATTTACGTTCGTTCTATTTTGCATTTTAGTCTTTCTCATGTTGCCCTTTCATTTGCTTTGACCTTTTTTTATTCTCATCATTAGGTTCTCGAGGCTGTTAATTTATCGTAATGAGATTCTGATCAGGTTGTTAGGTGTGCATTTTTTTTATTGTTTTTTTTTTCTGAAACTTAGGCTGCTTGGTCAGCCCTTTTGCATTATATGAAATCCAAACTTCGATGTTCATGCTATGCTTTGACCCTGTCAATTTTGGCACACGCTTGCCATGTTTAGTTCGTAAACATGAATGCTCACCTCTCTAATATTGATTGCCTTTGGAATGCATTAGTCACAACATCCCTAAATTTATGGTTGATTGTTACGGCAGTTTAAACTTTACTCTTATGTGTTGATTTGCAAATAGATGGTCTGACACGTCATGTGGTTGCACCTTCACCATCTTTGTGTCAGATCCTTTTTTCACTCATTTTTACTGATTTCTTCCCCATTTATCATACACCTGTGCATGATGTTAAAGTATTGGCTCTTTGGATGTGTCTCTGTTTCTAAACGTGTTGGATGTGTTTGTGTTTCTTTTTGAAGTTATGGGTTGGCCTGGAAAGTCACATTTTATACAAGCTGCTATTTTTAAAAATTACATCATCGCGAAACAAATGTGCTGGAGACAATACATCCCTTGCATCTTTTTCTTTTGACATTTTATTTCATCTAAGTGGCTGGCTTCTTGGCATGTTATTGGATGGCTAAACCACTGTTACTTTTTGATAACTATAACTTCTTACTTTATCTTTGGCTTTTGCCTTTGCTTTCTGGATAAAAAAATTGGACAATTATGAATTGGTTTGTGATACTGAATTTAATTTCATGCATTGTTATTTTCATTTGCGAACTACACTAATAAAATGTTAAAGTATAGAATTTGTTGAATAGTTTAATGATCGCTCACGCATTGTGGATTATCTATCTAGTAAAGCTAAAAATAAAGTAACTGGACAACCCCTAGGCTGCACTTAATCACAAATTAATATGACGCAGTAACAATATTAAGCGACTTTTTGATATTGTGGTAACAATTGCTTTTTAAAATTATTTTTATTTGAAAATGTATTTAAAGAATTCTAAAAAATTTTATTTTTAACATTAGTTTATAAAAACAATTCAACAACATAAAAAGAAATTGAACAAAAAAAAATCAAAACTTTTAGAAAAGTACTGTGTTTTCAAACTCTTTCTCAAATGCCTAAATGGTGTCAAAAGCTTTCCTAAATGCCTAAATGATATCAAAATCTTTTATGCATTGTTGTAATTATGAATGTCTTTTAGCTTTATTTCGCATCTTCACTAACATCCTCATATTTTGTTTTATAAAAGAGTCTAAATTTTTAAAAGTTTAAAATATTCATACGTTACCACTAACCAAAAATCACAATTCCCAATCGCATCTAGAATCACAAACAAACCATCATATGCATGGAAGAAAGAATTCATTATCCTTGACCTTGCAATCTAATCCAAGGATTTAAATTAAGAAATAAGTCACTTGTAGAATCTACAAGTGAGGTTAGACTTCCCATGAAAGAAAGAAAGAAAGAAAAAGATGAACAAGGCCCTACATTGCATGGACTTTGTTCACATAACCAGGATAACGAGCAGTTCCTTGTTCATTTAGTTCCTTTTTTTCTTTCTTTAACAATGATAATAATTTTTATAGCCTCATTGATGGGGACCTCTAAAGGTATAAAAAAGATGGGCTTAACATGAGAGGTCCCAATCAGGCTATGAATTATAGTGCAGATAGTATTCTACTTAGGGTGAGAATTAACCGCAAAAGTGTTTATTGTCAAATTAAGCTTCCCTTTACTGCTGTTGAAAGGGTTTAAATACAAAGAAGGAAATAACAACCACTCCTAATTTTGAGATCATATCTCTAAGAATTAGGACATGATCACATTATTAAAAATCAAATACTAACTGCTAGACCTATTCCTAAGCAAGCATGCTTTGTGGACATGACTAACAACTTAGACAAAGTCTTTGGCAAACATAACTTCTCCCTGCATGTTTCCTGCACATGAAAGTTTACATGACAGCTTCTCCATGCCTGTCTCCTGCACATGAAGTTGGCTTTTAAGTGACAGCATCTTAGTCCAAATACTTTGGGTTCTTCACTGCAACTCTGACTAATCTTCTTGGTTTATCAATACTCCCCTCTGTGACACAAACCTTGTCCGCAAGGTTTAAATTGATGAACCTGTCCTGTAAATCTTGTGTGTTTTCCCATGTGGCATCATCTAATGGAAGTCGTTTCCATTGAACTAAGCTTTCTTCAATAAATTTAGATCTCGTTTTATCCAACGGGTATCCAAAATAGGCTCTGGCTCCAAAAGCAATTCTCCATCATCGGCCACTTGAGGTAAATTAGTATGATCAGGAATTTGTTCACCTATGTTCTTTTTTAAAAGAGACACATGGAAGACTGGATGAATGCGAGAGTAGTGGGGTAGCTCGAGTTCGTAAGCAACGTTGCCAATTTTCTTTACAACAGGATACGGCCCATAGAATCTGCTTGCAAGCTTTTGATAGGCTCATTTGAATATAGATTGCTGGCGGTAGGGATGTAGCTTCAGAAATACTAAATGACCAACCTGGAATTCAATGTCTCGGCGTTTGGAATCGGCCTGCTGCTTCATGCGATTATTGGCTGCAAATAAATTACTCTTAAGCTGTTGTAACAGAGTATCTCTAGAAGCCAAGTTTTTGTCGACTTCATGAACCGGACAAAGACATTATGGGAGGCAGCCTTCCATAAAGAGCTTGGAAGGGAGTCATTCCTGTAGAGGCATGATAAGTGGTATTATACCAAAACTCAGCCCATGGAAGAAAGGAATGCCACTTACGAGGCTGCCGGTAAGCAAAGCAATGAAGATATTGCTCAATGCAATGATTGACGACTTCTGTTTGCCCATCGATTTGGGGATGGTAAGCGAAGCTCATCTTCAATTGTGTGCCAAACATTTTGAAGAATTATTGCCAAAAATAACTGATAAATACCGGATCCCAATCACTTACAATAGACTGAGGCATGCCATGAAGTTTGACTATGCCAGCAATGAATGTTTCAGCTACCAATTTGGCTGTATACGGGTGTGAGAGAGCCAAGAAATGTGCCAATTTACTCAACCTGCCACAACAACAAAGAATTGAAGTTTTGCCAACTGAAGGAGGAAGACCATCAATGAAATCCATGGTGATGTCATCCCAAACTTGACATGGAATGGGAAGAGGCTGCAAAAGTCCTGCAGGCAACAAAATATCATTTTTAGTATGTTGGCAGACTTCACAAGAGGCCACATAAGTCTTCATCGTGTGGAACATGGATGGCTAGTAGAATTGTTGTGCTAGTCTTTTGTATGTACATAAGACACTTGAATGTCCACCACTGGGAGAATCATGGAATTCATGTAGAAGTTGTGCAATGATGGTGGAATGAGGAGGCATGACCACCCGATTTTTGTAGCAGACCAACCCATTACGCCAGCTGTAAGGAACACCAGGATTTGCTGTCACTTTGGAGCTGATTGTCATCATATATGGATTGGTGCGGGCTTCTGTCTTGATGGTATCCCATAATAAAGTGTGAGAAACAAACAAAGAATCCAAACTAGGACTACCCCGTACCCGTGACAAGGCATCAGCTGCATTGTTATCACGACCTGGTTTATAAGTGATCTCATAATCATAGCCAAGCAATTTTTTCACCCATTTTTGTTGCTCAGGTGTTACTATGCGTTGTTCCAACCAGTATTTGAGGCTGCGTTGGTCAGTCTGGATGTAGAATTTTCAGCCAAGTAGAAATGGTCTCCACGTTTGAATTGCATGAATGATGGCTAACATTTCTTTGGCATACACAGACCATGATTGTTCAGTAAGGCCTAAAGTGCGACTCATGAATGCAAAAGGCTGCCCCTGCTAACTCAAAATTGCACCTATGCCGTTGCCAGAAACATCTGATTCAATGGTAAATGGTTCACTGAAATTTGGCATAGTAAGTGTTGGTGTAGTAGTCATGGTTGTTTTGAGCTCTTTAAAAGCTCTTCAGCTGCATCTAGCCAACCAAACTTGCCCTTTTTTAGCAGATTGGTGAGAGGACGGGCAATAAGACCGTAGTTGCGAACAAATTTCCGATAATAACCTGTAAGTCCTAAAAATCCACGTAAATCGGAAACATTTGTAGGCCGAGGTCAATTCAGCATAGCTGTAATTTTGTTTTGATCCACCTTGACTCCTTAGGGAGTTACAATATGCCCCAAATACTCCAAGTCTTGCAAACCAAAGGCACATTTGCTGAATTTGACAAAAAACTGATGCTGTCGTAACACTTCAAAAGCCTTTTTAACATGTTCAAGATGCATGATCCAATTGGGGCTATAAATTAAAATGTCATAAAAAAAAGACTAGTATAAATTTATGAAGGTAAGGGCTGAAAATGGAATTCATAATGGCTTGAAAAGTAGACGGAACATTACAAAGACCAAAGGGCATAACCAAGTACTCATAATGGCCATTATGAGTACGAAAGGCAGTTTTAGGAATATCTGTTGGATGTACTCGTACCTGATGGTATCCTACACGTAAATCAAGCTTGGTGAAATAAGTAGCCCCATGAAGCTCATCGAGCATGTCATCAACTGTAGGTATAGGAAATCTATCTTTGATGGTTACAACATTAAGTGCTCTATAGTCAGTGCAAAACCTCCACGATCCATCTTTTTTTTTTACCAACAAAACAAGAGACGAAAAAGGACTAGTACTAGATTTTATTAGCCCCAATTTTAACATGTTATGAACTTGTTTTTCAATTTCAGCTTTTTGGAAGTAGGCATACCTATAGGGCTGCACGTTAATGGGCATTGTTCCTTCATGTAAAATGATGTGATAATCCACTTCCCTTGTCGGAGGAAGTTGTGTCGGCTCCTGGAATAAATCCTCAAATTTAACCAATAGATGTTTTATTTCTGGATTGACACTCTGTGATGTTGGACTAGGTGAAGATTGAAGGCAAATGGCAAACATAGAACTCCTCTGCCTCAAGTCCTTAGCAATAGCTTTCATAGAAGTTGACTGAATTGATGTATCCATCCCCTGTAATTTATGAGTTTCGTTGCGCCACTGGAACTCCAATGTTAGCTGCTTCCAGTTGCATACCACCGTGCCTAATTGTTCCAGCCAATGGACTCCTTCGACCAAATCCAATCCTACTAATGGTAAAGCATACAGAGTAAGGACAAAAGGAATACCTTGGAGTGTAATATGGACGTTTTCAAATCTTCCTTGACATTTTAATGGTCCTCCATTTGTCACCCTGACATTGAAGGATTCTGTTGGAACAACTGGTAATTGTAGCATATTCGCCACCTTTTCACCGATACAATTATGAGTAGACCCGCTATCAATGAGAACAACCATCTCATAGGGTCCAATTTTTGCCATCAACCGCATGGTTTTATATGATGTCCACCTAGAAAGCGCATGAAGTGATATTTCAGGTTGAAATTCCAACGAGCTGTCGATGTCACTCCCTCTGGATATTCACAGCAGCTTTCTAACACTAGAAGTTGTGGCCCTTTGCACCTGTGACCAGTATGAATTTCTCTTCACAGTTAAAACACAAACCTTGTGCTCGCCTCTTCTGCATTTCATCCCAAGAAAGTCGTTTCATAGGTGAAGCTGTTTTGAATCTTGTTGGGGGCTGGAAGTCTGCAGGAGTTCGGTGGGAATTGTAGTTTGCAGGAGTTCGATGGATTGATCGCATACTTCTCCTTTGGTGGTTCAACTGCTCATCTCGCATTCTTACAAGGCTGCTAGCTTCTTTTAATGATTTTGGTTTGAACATTCTTATGCCATCCGCTATTTCAGGTTTGAGGCCCCTCATAAATGTTCCTACTAAAGCTTTCTGTGGTCATCTGTGTACCCGATTACCTAGTCGTTCAAACTCCTTCTGATATTCACGCAAGGATCCTTCCTGTTTCACCTTTGATAAGGCTTCATCAAAGTCTTGAAAAATATCCCATGTCACCTCCCTGTCTTCTTCTTTATAAGATCGTCTCAATCACTGCCACCATTGATTAGCTTCTCCTTGTAGGTGGAAAGAGGCTAGAGACACCTTTTGAGTTGTAGTGTTGCCTTGAAATTCAAAGAATTGATCCACCCTTGTGAACCATTTAGTAAGGTCATCTCCAGAAAATCGAGGGAACTCTAGGCTAGCTAACTTTGAAGAAAACAATGGTCGGCCTCCTTCTGAAATTTCTCGCGATTCCTCTCTTATGGAACAAGAACGTCCGTTAGGAGAGCTGGTAGTAAGGTCAAAAGGATTACTAGCTGTTGCAGTTTGATTAGCTAGAAGGATTTCAGAGAGCTTGCTAAGAACATCTTCAATGTGGTGTAATTTATCCGTAACACCCACCTCCATGCGACTAAAACTGTTTTGGAGTCCACCCAAACCAGCTTCTAAACTCTCAATTCTCTCTTTATTTGTTTCCATGCTCTGATACCAATGATAGGTCCCAATCAGGCTATGAATTATATTGCAGATAGTATTCTACTTAGGGTGAGAATTAACCGCAAAAGTGTTTATTGTCAAATTAAGCTTCCCTTTACTGTTGTTGAAAGGGTTTAAATACAAAGAAGGAAATAACAACCACTCCTAATT
>Ga0325410_1002453_pt1 | contig 20810 bp, 12 predicted proteins | sample PopdelMetagenome_16_FD_206182 | JGI IMG/M metagenome (GOLD analysis project Ga0325410, IMG submission 206182) | Populus deltoides microbial communities from Bellville, Georgia, United States - Xylem-PdIQD-R3 | ecosystem: Host-associated > Plants > Phyllosphere > Stem > Wood/Secondary xylem... | reverse complement strand
TTTTCGCATGGATTTCTTAAACACAACAAAAATCATTTTTCTTGCATTTCTGGATTTTACAACATGTTTGTAAAACTCCAAAGGGTATTGGCCAATATTCCAAAAAATATAAAAATCTTATTTTTGGTGAATTCATCTATTATTCACCACTAATGTTTGGATAAAGAAATCCCTAAAGGACGAATATCCAAAATATTATTGGGGATAATTTGTTATTATTCACCACTAATGTTTGGATAAAGAAATCCCTAAAGGACGAATATCCAAAATATTATTGGGGATAATTTGTTATTATTCACCACTAATGTTTGGATAAAGAAATCCTTAAAGGACGAATATTCAAAATATTATTGGGGATAATTTATTATTATTCACTGTTAATATTTGGATAAAGAAACCCGGAGTGATAAATATCCAAAATAATTTTCTAGGAATAATAAATCCGCACACATCCTTGAAAGAAGCCTTGATTATAATCGAGGACATTTCAAATTTTTTTACCCCACGATTTACGAGCCATGAGAGTATGAAACATTAAGGCAAAAATAGGCTTTTAAAGTGCCCTGAATTTCCTTAGATTTTTGTCTATCCTCCTTGCGATTTACGAGTCGTAAACTCTTGAAATACTAAGGGAAAAATGAGCTTTTAAAGTGCATGGAATCTCCTTGGATTTCTATAAATTTAATTTGAGTCAAACGTAGGAAAACTGATGGGATTAGAAAACACCAACACCATAGCATTTATAAGGCAAACCAAACACCAAGCAGCTTACCTTAGGTAGGGCGTACTAGGGGTGCTAATACCTTCTCTTTACGCAACCAGTCTCTTGCCTTAGAATCTCTGAAAGACCAGTTAGGGTTCCTAGTGACCAAAATACTAGGTGGCGACTCCCTTATTCACAATAAAACAAAAGACCCCGAAACCAATCGAGGATCGCCGCGACGCCGCGCTCCGCCAGCGAGGGTGCGACAGACCTGTGGGCTAATAGTTCACATTTGAGTCCATGAGTTTGAGAGAGGAGAGAGAAAGTCGTTAAAAAACAGTGAATGAAAGAGAAAATGGTTGATTGCCTAGATTTCATTAACAAAAAATCAACTCCAATTAATGTTCGTCTCTTCTTTGACAATATACCATATTATTAGCATCATAAACAACTATAATTAATAACTTTGTTGTGTACATACCATAAAAGTGAGTGTCATCAATATTAATTGAAGGATGACAATGTTAAAACCCATCAATTGAAGCACTAAATGCCCAAAATATTCTCCAAAATGTTGCCTCATTACTATAAACCATTTTAAGGGACAATCATTTCATGATTTGAATCTTTGATGGCTAGTAGTGTTTTAAGCAAGTTTTGAAATAACTCTTCGTGTGTACTAAACAATTGCTCAAATATTTTCTATTTAGCCATCTATGCCTTCTAATATGAGATGTCATGCCCATAATCCATCTCCATTTTAGCTTGAATTGTTGCAACACTCGTACTTATATCTATTTTCATAATTATCAACATCACCTTGGTAATGAGATTTTAGTTAATATGATGATGGCGTTGCAAAATAAATGGGTTTTGATATATGTGTGGCCCTTTCAGTTTTGAGATCTTCTATGAATTAGACCTCTAGTGATATCCCCACGCATATACCATTTACTTATAGTTCTTGAATGCATTGCAACTAAACATAAATTTTAGTTGAACAATGGACCTTGTATTGTAATGAATTCTTGATATACCACTCTTAACTGCAATAATGTGTTCAAACTAGTCTCAAAATTTTTGTCCAACCTTCAATTCATCAATTGTTAAGCCCAAATGCTTATAACTACTAGCTTGATCATTACATATGTATTGGTTATGCATACACATAACCTGATATTCAAAAGTAGAAGGTGTCATGTATTTATTTATAGGCTCAACTAACTTAACATTCTCATCTTCCCTATCTTTCTTCTCTTTCTCAACTCTATTAATGTGAAACCCTAGAAATTTATAATTATATATGCGGATGTGTAAACTGTCATGTAAACATAAGACTGAAAGTGATATATAATGGAGGGGATGACCTCCATAAAATGAATTTTAGTTTAGAATTCATAAGGACAGAGAAACTAGTAACGTGTTTTGATGGATACAATAATGAGAAAAATGACAAAATATTTCTAAGAAATAAGTGAGGTAATAAAGAATACATTATAATTAAGGATAGTGCAATGAAAATGGCAAGACTGAAGGTGCAAGCACCAATTAAAAATCAGTGACATTACTTTGAAACGATAATAATACCCGATAAATAAATAAAGGTGAAAATTTTAAAATGAATATATTCCAAAATAATAAAATGACCTTAAAGGTTTAGAAGGATAATTGATATGATTTTATGTGAAGATTGAACAAGAAAATTTGGATCGTTGACGAAAAGACATGAACTGACCAATTTTACATTAGAAAGCAGAGCCCTCAATCCAACGTCGGATCAAGATGAAATTTTGCATGAAGTTTATAAATATGTTTTCCTATCCCATTTGGAGTTCGGTAAAGACTAACGATTTAAGCAGAAACAAACCAGATAGTTTACATGAAAAATAAAATAAAATACATAAAAGGCATAAAATGAGGGACATAATTGTAATTAAGGAAAAATATACCTTTAAAACATCAAAGAAGCCACCAGTTCAAAAAAAAAAGTGAGAGACCATGGAGAATTCAGCTAGAGAGAGAAGTGCAGAATTTGAAGGAACCAATAATGCTCCAGTGGCTATATCTATGGATTCCACTGTTGGATGATGCCGATATTTGGATATATTGTTCTTCTCCCACTACTCTACTAACTGATCGGAGGGATTTGACGGCACACAATCCATTTGACAAAAACTCATCATCGGCAATTTCCTGGAAAAAAAAAGAAAATACACCAGCAGGGCAGTTTTTGTTGCCGACTGATTTCTCTCTCTTCCACTGTTGGAGGATCCCTATTTTTGGATATGTGGTGCGCCTAGATGTTGCCTTGATTCTGGACAGTGGAGATCAAAAATGCACTCTCAGCGCCTAGATGTTGCCTTCATTCTGGACGGTGGAGATCAAAAACGCACTCTCTGGCAAGGTGTTGTTCACGTTGAATAGTAGCTCGTCCATTTTTAGGTTAGCTTGGTTTTATTCAGATCTAGAGAGATTCAACTGTTAGATCATTCTGATTTTGAAATATATTATGCAAAACTCTATGATATATATTCTGACCGTTGGGTTCAACAAAATAATCAGAGGTTGATGACTTATTGCTTTCTGAATCTATCGCTAGTTTTGGTAAAATTTAGAAAGCTTGATTAAATACATGTTTTGATGAAATTAGAATTGTGTGGGTGTTAGGGTTTATGGAAGATGTAATGGTAAAATATGCTTTTGTTATTAGTATTGTTATAGATTAATTATGTATTCTTTATATGAGAGGAAAAATGATTATTGTGTAAGAATAGGAAGGAACATTGCTATATGAACATGTTGATTGAATTAAAAGCTAACTTGTTGGTTGTGTGGATATGAATGGGGTGGAACCATGAAGAAATTGAAATGAAAGAATTTGGAAAATAAAACATATTTAAAGCAAGCCATAAGTATATTTTTGGCGAATTGATTAGTTAATGAAGATTGTCACGGATTTTAACTAGTATGGTGAAATTATTGTTGTGATAATGATATAAGAATATTAATTGTTAAGGTTTGTCGTATATGTTTAATCGCACGAGGAAAAAGTGAAAGAAAATGAATGGTTCATCATTTTGTTGTATTAATAATGCTAAACAAGGATAATAACATATATAGTGTGTGTAAATAAATAAATAAATAAATAAATAATAGGATAAATCCCAAAGGGATGAGCTTTCCTATTTTGGCCGAATCTTGCTATATTATAGAGGTAGGGAAATTGTTTGAATGTTTTATTTTAGAATTAATTAAATTTGTAATTTAATGATGCCAAACAACTTTGGATAATGTTGTTTATGCATTAAAATAAGTTGAAAGTTGAAAAGGATTTTCAAGGGATGAAAATCCTCATTGTCTAAAATTTTAGCTATAAAGAAGGGGTTATTGTGATTGTTGATTTTGAATCTTAAAAGTAAATAATTTGGAGTTGATTTCTTCATGAAAATTGTATTTCTATGTTTCAGCCTTTCATAGAGACAAATCACGTCCAGAACTGAGTTTTTTTTTCAGTTTAGTTTTGATTAAAACACTAGATAGTGTTCTAGGTTGGTTAAGCTAAATCGATCAGAATTAGATAATTTTTAATTTTTGTTTGAAATTGTTGTTGAGTGATGGTTTTGATAACAAAATTATAAGAATGAATATGAACATGAAAATGGTTAAGAGTATGAGATCCTAAGGAAATTCCTTGTGATTGGTTTGAGAATACTAGTTGAATGAAAATTAAATAAAGTTGTGATGTTGGTTGTATTGTTGATAAAAACTGAATCCCTAGTGGTACAGAGAAAGCTGTGGGGACTAGACAATTGCATGGAGTGGCAGCACATGTGCATACTCTAGGTAGGTACATCGCACCTTGTCTTTTTAAATTGTGTAAACTTATTGATAAATTTCAGAATTGATTGTTTTATTGCTTCAATAATATTAGAATGAATATAAGTACCTTATGTGCTTTGATGTGTATCGACTAGTTACGATATAATTGAAATAGATATGAGTACTTACATACATTGATATGTATCAAATTTGTGATGATATTGTTTGAATGAATAAGAGTACCCTGCATGCAACGACATACCTTCATTAATTAGGATGATGTTTGAACGAATATGAGTATCTTGCGTGCATTGTTATGTATCGAATTAATTACGTTATTATTAGGATAAATACAATTACCTTACATTGATAGGCATTGAATTAGCCATGATAACCTTGGAATAGATGTAATTATCTTACATACCTCAGTATGGATTGGGTATACACAATGAATTAAAGATTGGGAGAGAAATGATAGATAATTGGTCACCATAGTGTTAGTGGCTAAGGATACATTACAATGATACTTAGCACTGTTATGAGGGTGACCAAGGTTACGTGAATGATGTTTAGTGGTCATAGTGTCGATAACTAAGTTTGTGTGTGAATGATACATAGCAACCGTGGTTATAATGCATATGATATTAATAAAAAAAAAATAGAAGAAAGGTGATCGGTATGAATCAAAAATTCAGATGACATTGATTAGTTATACGAGTTTAGATAGCTAATGGTATCAATGAGGTTTCATTGGTACCGGCATTTCAGGTTATATTGATTAACTATCCGGATTTGGATAGCTAATGGTATCAATGAGGTTTCATTGGTACCGGCATTTTAGGTTATATTGATTAGTTATCTGGGTTTGGATAGCTAATGGTATCAATGAGGTTTCATTGGTACCGACATTTCAGGTGACATTGATTAGCTATCCGGGTTTGGATTGCTAAAGGTATCGATGGGGTTTCATCGGTGCCGACATTTCTTAAATTGATTAGTTGATCCCGAGCAATTGTGTGACTAATGATGTTAGTAAAGATTACTAACATCGGTATAGTTACTCCTAGTTTAGTGAAAAAGATAAGTTGATTAATTATTCTGGGTCGAGAATAGTTGATGATATCAATGAGTCACATTGGTATCGACAACCATTTCTTGTGTGATTAGTTACTCAAGGTAAGGAGGCTAATGATGTCAAGGGTTCTTGACATCGACAACTTTGATGGTAAACCATTTATGAATAAGATTGGATACTCCAGATAGGAATAGTTAATGATACTAATCGGTTGTATTAATATCAGCACGTGAATGTAATTGATTAGTCTAGCCCAATATTAGAAGACTAATGATATTAATGAGATTTATTAGTGTCGGCGATTACCTTCCAGAAAATAAAAGGAAAAATATTGATTAGTTATTTCAAAAGAATGAGATAAGCTAATGATACGAAGAGAGGAATATCTTGGTATAAAGTGAGAATTGATTTATAAGGAGATGGTGTTCGAAAATCGTTGAGTTGTATTGAGATTTCCAAGATGAAATTATTCTCAATGAATGTGATAGGATATTAGATAGATATTGGTAATAGATGGAAAATACACGTTGTAAAAGATGTTTATACCTAATTTTATGTCTCCAAAGAAATTCTATGGAGATTATTACCTATCATTGTTATTGTTTGTTACTATCTTTTTATATTTTTGTGTACACGTTAATTTCTATTTTCAGGTCCATCAAGGTCACATCAGGAATGATATTGGTTTAGTTATCTTTTGCTTTTGACCATGTAATTATTTGTAAATTAAGAGTCTTATCTCCTAAAACTTAAAATGTAATATTAATCCGTAAATTTGAATGTATGACTTTAATCTAATATTCTAACTCTAAGTACCTATTTAACCATGCATGTTTATAGTTGAAATTGAATCTTTCACTTGAATTACATTATATGATGTTATTGAATAAGATGTGTTGTGTTGATGATGATGAGTTAGGTTGAGATCCAGGACAATTGGATCGGGATGTGAATTAAAATTGAAAGTGTAATATGATTATGTCGATTACTTGGGACCTCCCAGTATAAGAGAGACTCTGCTGAAATTTTGGTGGAACTTATATATCTAAAAAAAAAATTATCTGAAAATTTCTAATGTATCGCGAAAAAGGATGTAGGAAATCGGGGTGGTTACAATTAATGTGACGGTCATCTTCATCATCACTTGGTTTGGATTTTCCATAGCAATATAGAGCAAATATCTTATCCAATTGAGATTCCACATTAATAATTTCTTGTGCCGATGTTTGTCTCTTTGCATTACCATTAAACCTAGATGGATCAGCTGCTTGTATGTCCTCTGAGTGTTACTTGGCACCCGAGTGAACCCCATACTAGAGAAGTTTTCTTATTTAGATTTATTATTCAAGTAGAGCTCTTACATTTTAATCACATTAATACTCGCAAATTCAAACAATGATTTCACATTTTTGTCACTATAGATGGGTATACCGATATAAGTAGCTTGACTAACCCTAATTTGCAACATCTTCCAAGTAATATTAGCTTCTATTTGAAGCATATTCTAGCTATTATAAGTAATTTCATTGTCGATATCGATAATGGTATCACCAAAGAAGTATAATATTCTAAAATTACTAGACATTCTATCAAATAACATAATAAAAGACAAGCCTAATTTATCGATATTGTAATTAAAGTGAATAATTTATCAACAAAACCATAATAGTAACATCATTGATGAAAACCTCAATTCACCAGGTTTCACCATCGTAACAAAATAATCAACTCAATTTATGTATTTCATAACTAATTAACTTATTTTATACCTAATTTGGAAAATCTCTAATTTAACTTAGAAAACATTAACTGTAACCTTAATTCACAATTTATAGCAACTCAAAATCATTCATTATCTTCAAAAATAACATAATTAACAACTCAAATCAATGTGTTTTATATATAATGAACCTAATATAAACCTAATTAAAAAATCCCTATTTTTTTTTCTAAAAATCCTTAATTCTAAACTCTAACATTTTCAAAATCAACAATTAACATAAATTAGTATAAATTATATCAAATGATAGAGCGGAAGTGTTAGAATATACATCTTAGTGTTGAATATGGGTGGTGAACGGTGGTGGTGGCGGCGATAAAAAATGGGAGGTGACCCGTGAGTGGAGAGAGAGAAAGAGAGAAAATGAAGCAACAACGGAGAGTGAGACGGTGATCTTGCGGTGGATTTGGGCATGTTTAGTGGTAGGAAGAGAGAGAGAGCGGTCATTGGAAGTGGATGTTGAGAAAGGTAAGATTGTGCTGTGAGGAGAGAGATAAAAAAATAAAGGTAGAAAGGGAAATAAAAAGATCTAAAATTGATAGAAGTCCCAAACATTATATATGGCTCGCATGTCGCAAATATTGAGTATGACGTGCAAGTTATAGATAACATTAAGTAATACTCTAAAACGCGTGGGGAAAGCACTGTAGCTTTCCCCACATGTTTTTTTCGGTTTTTTTTCCTTTTTGTTTTATGTTTTCTCCCCAAGATTGTCTTTTTTTTATTGTTTTTTTTCAAAATAATCTTTTTCGATTTATTTTTTTAATATTGAACTGGTTGAGAATTTAGCTTTATAGTTTTTTTTCTTTAAAACATTGTGGATTGCTATAATATTTGCCCACATGGTTTTTTTTCTTTTTTTTTATGATTTTTTAACTTTTTTTCTCCCAAAATGGTCTTTTTCAATTTTATTTTTTTCATATTAAGCTGGTTGAGAATTTAACTTTGTAGTTTTTTTCTTTAAAATACTGTAGATTGCTACAGTGTTTCCCCACATGGTTTTTGTTTTGCTATAGTGTTTCCCCACGTGTTTTTTTTCCAAAATTATCTTTGTCAAATTTATTTTTTTAATATTGAGCTGATTGACTTTAGCTTTCCCCACATGTTTTTTTTCCATTTTTTTCTTTTTTTCTTTTTTTTCAAAATTGTCTTTTTTTAGTTTTTTTTGTGTTTTTTTTTTTCAGAATTGTCTTTGTTGATTTTATTTTTTTAATATTGAACTAGTTAAGATTTAGATTTGTAGTTTTTTTCCTTTAAAACATTGTGAATTGCTACACTTTTCTCCACATGGTTTTTTTTTCCCCAAAATGGTCTTTGTTGATTTTACTTTTTTTTATATTGAATTGATTGAGAATTTAGCTTTGTAGTTTTTTTTTTAAACACTGTGAATTGTTACGGTGTTTCCCTACATGGTTTTTATCTTACTACAATGTTTCCCTACATGTTTTTTCTTTGTTTTTTTTTTCAAAATCACCTTTTGTCGAATTTATTTATTTATTATTTATATCAATAGTAAGTAAATATATCAAATCAAAAAATATACAAGGCTGTAGAATCAGCAAGTTCATATATAAGATTTACAAAAGAGGGAACATACTCCCTGAACAAAACACCAAAACCAAAAGGAGAAAGCACTATCAAGCTAAAAGAATTAGCTGACTAAAGAATTAGCGGACAATGGTTAGATGAGGAACCTAATCAAAGATAAGGTGCTGAACCTAACACTTGGCACAGAAAAATATAAACAACGAGAATGACTAAAGCTGCAACCAGAACAAAAAAAAGAGCTCTTTGCTTTGTCGAATTTATTTTTTTTAATATTGAGCTGGTTAAGAATTTATTTTTGTAATTTTTTCTTTTAAAGCAATGTGAATTGCTATAGTGTTTCCCAACATGGTTTTTTTTTTGTTATGATTTTTTCCAAAATTATCTTTGTCTATTTTTTTTAATATTAAGTTGGGTGAGAATTATAAATGTAGCTTTTCTCACAAAACATTGTAGATTGCTATAGTGTTTTCCTACATGGTTTTTTTTCTATTTTTTATATGATTTTTTTCAAAATTATCTTTGTTGATTTTATTTTTCATATTGAGCTAGTTAAGAATTTAGCTTTGTACTTTTTTTTATTTAAAACATTGTGAATTGCTATAGTCTTTCCCCATATGATTTTTTTTCGTTATGATTTTTTTCAAAAATTTTTTTGTCGATTTTATTTTTTTAATATTGAGCTGGTTAAGAATTACAAGTGTAGATTTCCTCACAAAACACTATAGATTGCTACAGTGTTTTCCTACATAGTTTTTTTCCTTTTTTTTTGTTATGATTTTTTCCAAAATTATCTTTGTTGATTTTATTTTTGAGTTGGTTGAGAATTTAGTTTTATAGTTTTTTTCTTGAAAACATTATGGATTGCAATAGTCTTTCCTCACGTAATTTGTTTTTGTTTTTTTGTTATAATTTTTTCCACAAGCTCGCAGTAACATGCTGGCATGCCATCTAATTTGTTACGAAATCATGAATGCTAGATTTTTAAATATTTTTTTTGGTTTGTGTTATTTTACTAATTTTTATTTATTAAAAGGAAGCTATGTTTTCCTTTGTTGTTTCGAGCCTGTTTGAGAGTATAGTTGCAGTTGTTTTTTAAAGTGTTTTTCACTCGGAAATATATTAAAATAATTTTTTTTATTTTTTTAAAATTATTTTTGATATTAACATATCAAAATAATTTAAAGACACTAAAAAATATTAATTTAAAATAAAAAATAAAAAAAATTAATAATTTTTTAAAATTCTTTTAAAATAATTGGTGAACATGTACATGGATACAGGATTTAACCTTTTAAGTTTGACTTGAACAGAGCACAACTGTTGTTGAGTTTGAATTTCGGCCTAGATATTGCCACGTCAGCACATTTTTGACTTCTCGAACCTGCAACCACCTTCCCGGCGCGTGCAAACCTCCTTTGCCTACTAATTCTCCCCCCTTCCCTACAAATTCAGCGAGTACATTCCACGCCCCAGTCCCTACGTGAACGAACCTTTTAAAATTCCACAATCAAAACTCCGCGCCACTAAACTCTCTACTATTACCACTACCATGTGAATACCACGCGAACGCCTCTCCCCTCCCTGATTCCCTCGTGTAGTACACGTCGTTAGATACCGCGTGGGTCTAACTTTCTTGAAAGTAGCTCTTAAATACACGAATGCACACGCACCGTACACCTGTCAGATAAAGGATAGTGAAGCAAAGTGAGGAGCTCTAGAGAGAGAAACAGTTTTTCTAGAGAGAGAAAGTTTCGCATTTTTTTGCCCTTAAAGTTTTAGAGAGAGAAAGCGAAAGCCAAAAGAAATCGAAGATCTCCACAAAATCAGAGCTCGAAACCCTAACCTTAACTCTATTTCGCTCTCTAGAAATCCCTCTCTCTATCTCTCTGTGTATATGGCGCTGTATAGATATATGTTTCTGTATGTATAGGTCTTTGGATCGAGAAAAAGATTCGATAAAGGTTCGTGCTTTAACCTAATTTCTTGTGCTTTAGTTCTGTTTTTTTTTTTTTTGCCCATATTGAATTTCTATGTGTGTTGGGTTGATTTGGGAATGAAATTATGGTTTTTCTCTGGGGGTTGTGGTTATATAGGAAACCCTATTTTGGGGTTTGAGGGGAATTTTGAGGGGATTAGGGTTTTGAAAGTGGGAATTTTGAGGAAATTAGGGCTTTAAAGAGTGATTGGGAGAAAATTAGGGTTTTAAAGGGGAAAGTTAGGGTTTTTGGGTGGTACATGTATGGCTTCTGGGAGTGTAGTAGAAGCAGGAAATGAAGGAGGAGAAGTTAGAGAGAAACAAAGGTATACAGAGAGTAAGGTTTACACTCGAAAAGCCTTTAAAGGACCCAAAAAGAACAGCCTCACCAGCACCAGCACCAGCACCAACAATAACACCGCCATCACCACCACCACCGCTGATAACAATAACAGTAACACAAACCTAATCACCACTAGCACCGCATCTGCTGGCAACAACAACGTCAACACCACAGCAACCACTGCCCCTTCTGCAACTGAAACCGCTACTGTTCCAACCACCACCTCCATTGCTGCAACTGAAACTGCAGCTGCTCCAGCCACTCTCTCCACCACTGCAACTAAAAATGCAACTGCAGCAGCAACTACGACTGCAACTGCAAATGAAACAAGGGACAGGGACAACAACGAGAAGGAGTTGGTTGAAGTGCGAGAATCAGAACCTGTAGTGGTAGACAACACGAACACTGCCCAGCAAGTGCAACAGCCTGTTTCTCTCTCAATTGTAGTTTCTGATGCTTCCATCAGCCTAAATCGGCAGGAAGTTCAGGAGGTGGTGCCTAGTGTGAGAGAGAAAATTGTGGAGAGGGGACAAGCTGTGGGGAATGGGGTGTTTCTGAAGGGAGGGCTGGATAACAAGGTGAAGGTGGATTTGTTGTCACGGTCGAAGCAGGAGAAGAGGGAGCTCAAAAAGAAGTTGGAGAGTGAGCTTGCTTTGGTTAGGGGTTTGGTGAAGAGGATTGAGGCTAAAGAAATGCAGCTTGGTGTTGGAAGGTTGAGTAATTCGCGGGTGGTGTTGGTGAATGATAGGGTTGACAATAGATTGACGAGGGTTAATTCAGAAGTGGGATCAGTGGGTGTTCCCCGTGAGAGTACTACTATTCTTACTCCTACTCCTAGGCAGTCTAGGCCCTTGAATCAGCTTAGTATATCAGTGCTAGAGAATAGCCAGGGTGTGGGTGAGTTTGTGGAGAAAGAGAAGAGGACACCAAAAGCAAATCAGTTTTATATGAATTCAGAGTTCTTGCTTGCAAAAGACAAGTTTCCACCAGCTGAGAGTAACAAGAAGTCGAAATTGATTGGGAAGAAGCAGGGGGCAGGGGAATCTGGATATGGGTTTGGGACAAGCACTAAGATTTTCAAGAATTGCAGTACGTTGCTTGAAAAACTGATGAAGCATAAGCATGGTTGGGTGTTTAATACTCCTGTTGATGCGAAGGGTCTTGGTTTGCATGATTACTTTACCATTATCAAGCATCCAATGGACTTGGGCACGGTGAAGTCCAGGCTGACCAAGAATTGGTACAAGTCCCCAGAAGAGTTCGCAGAGGATGTGAGACTTACATTTCACAATGCTATGAAGTATAACCCGAAAGGGCAAGATGTTCACGTAATGGCAGAGCAGTTATTGGATATATTTGAGACCAAGTGGGCTGTTATAAAGTCAGATTATGATCTTGAGATGAGGTTTGCTGCCAGTTATGAGGTGAGTATTCCCACACCCACGTCAAGAAAGGCTCCTCCATTTGTACCGCCCCCACTTGATATGAGGAGGATTTTGGATAGATCAGAATCAATGAATTATCCTATTATTGATACCAGATCCAGACCCAAACCCATCACCACTACACCTTCTAGTAGAACCCCTGTTCCAAAGAAGCCTAAGGCAAAAGATCCACATAAGAGAGACATGACTTATGACGAGAAACAGAAGCTTAGTACAAATCTCCAGAGCTTACCTTCAGAGAAACTGGATAACATTGTACAGATAATAAAGAAGAGGAGTTCAGCACTGTCCCAACATGATGATGAAATTGAAGTGGATATTGATAGTGTTGATGTGGAGACTCTGTGGGAGCTGGATAGGTTTGTCACCAACTACAAGAAGAGTTTAAGCAAGAATAAGAGAAAAGCTGAACTTGCCATTCAAGCTAGAACAGAGGCTCAGCAGAATGTGCAGCAGAAGGTAAAGCCTCTGACCATATTTCTCAACCAGAAGCATTATTTCTAACAGAAATATGTGGTTTCTAAATTTCTTCTGGTGATATTTCTTTGCAGATCCCAGCATCAGTCGTGGTGGAGGCACCAAAAGAAACAAAAGCAGGTAAAGTTTTCTGATTGTTAGTATTAATTTCATTTTGGTTAAATATAGTTTGGTTGTATTGTTTATTTGAAACATTGTATCTTCTGCTGGCAGATGAAAGGAACGCCTCCACTTTGTCACCTGTTCAAGTGGAGAAACAGGGAGACAATGGAAGTAGGTCTAGTAGTTCAAGCAGCTCCAGCAGTGATTCTGGATCTTCTTCAAGTGGTACTCCATTACATTTCTAATTTTGTAATTTCTGTCACTGTTATGTCTTGTTTGTTTGTTCTGATGTTTAGTGAAGCCTTCTATTTATTTTTCTTTATCTGCATGATTATTGCAGACTCTGACAGTGACAACTCCTCAGCGTCTGGATCAGATGTAGGGAATTAATTGAGTACTCGAGTAGTTCCGGTGGGTAAATATTCTCCTGTGGTTGGCTTGAAATGTTTGTATTACTTTTGTTTGCTAATAACCTGTGCATTTTCCTGCCTTTTTTTTTACTCACTGTTGATTATACAATATTTTACTCGACTTCTGCTATGTCACCTTATTGTCATATTAGCCCATGTCTTTAGTCTGGTCTGCAAGCGTTACCTGCAATCTAGTAACAATATTGATGCTGATAGTGTGGTTGTAAATGGAACGAATGTGTGGTTGCTTAGGACTTGCAGGATGTGTAGGGACAACAGTCCTTATCTGTGATTTTCTTGTGAAAAGCTGAAAACGTAATTCGCTGCACATTATAGCATTATTTGATTGTCCTTGTAGGGTCTCTCAGTGAACAAGAATGTGATTGCTCAAGTCAGAGTGTAGTTTGGTGATTAACCGTTTCTTGCTTAAAGTGTAGTCTAGTCATATGGGTAATGTAGCCCTTGCTGTTTGCCTTGGTTATTGCTGAGGTGGTTCTGAATTCTGATACATACTTGTGGGGTTCCACTCATGGGTATGATTTTCTTATAGGCTGGGCATGGATTAATGAGTAAAACAGAATTGATGTAAAAGGACTTTGGGGCTTGGGAGAAAAAATGGGTTCAGATGACTATGCATCTGCTCCAATATTGGCTGCCTAATGTAATGACTTGGCAGCAGAAATTGGTTTCTAAACGGTAGAGCACCTTTAATGCATAAACTCTAGCACACCATGACAATTTGGGTTGGAGTTAATCATTAGTGAATTTAAAATGTATTTTGTTTTGGATTGTTAGTTGGTTATAAGACTACTATGACCTACTTGTGGATCAACTATGCCCCAATTCCTTTATGTCTTTGCTTTTGTTGAGGATTTATATGAAACTTTGAAGCTTTTACCTGATGCAATAATTAGAGAAATCTTGAAGGTGTGGTATATTCTGGATGGCTCTGTGCCTGTGCAATGTTATGCCCACAAAACACTGGAGAGTAGGCTGGGGAATATAGTAGCTTGTCCTTGCCCTCATCCCTCTCTAGGCTAGATTGTGTGTTTTGTTTAGGAACTTGATCTACCTACATGGAACCTTTCCAGAATAGTTCTGAAATTCTGAAGCTGAAATCTTGGTATGCAAACTGGTTCGGAATCAATTGTGGGATTATCTTGGCAAACAAGTAATAATCAGCAATGAAAGCAAATCAATGGCCATAAGAAACATGCTAATTTGTGGGATAATTGAAGCCTGGTTATTTTTTGAGAGTAGTTTTCCTGTTGTATATTGCCATCTCTGTGTCCCCCCCTACTAAACTTGTGGTAGAAATGCTTATATGCTTTCTGAATGAGTAAAAGTGAACCTGTAATTTTAAATGATGTTTGCATACAGATGGCATTAGTGTTTGTGGATTGTCGATGCTTGTATGAAACTGTAAATAAACATGCTGTTATCAGTTGAAGCTTGGTCCATGGTTTTATGCAGAACTTTCCTCACCATTCTGCATTAGCTAGTTGATGAGAAGTATTTATTAACTTGTTATTGACATTTTCTAAAGTTTGTTTGTTAAATACAGAGAGGCACCAGTGGCTAATCTTGGCTTTCCATTTTTGTGACAGATCTCAGAAATTTAGGGTAGATGGCTATCCCCATGTTGGTGATATCATGAATTCCGGATTGAATAGGAATCTGCCTTTGGTGTACAGTGAAGTTCTCAAGGCGACTGATTGTCCTGCCAGTGCAAAGTGGAGTCTCTCTTGTTGGAACTGGTTTCTTGAATCTCCATGTGGCTTATCTGTGTAGTCTTGAATTTGTATAATACCCCTTAGAATGTGGTGATGATTAGATACAGAGTGATGATTAGATACAGTGGTTTGTTTCCCTCAGCATGTGTACATGGCTAACTTCTAGTCATTTTAGTTTTAGCTACCGCCCCGTTGATTTTGTGCTAGCAGATGCAGGATTCGTTGGTGTTATAGAAGGGATACTCTGTGATTCATGCTCATGAAGTTGTTATAATGGCCAATAATTTTTCTGAAGATCGTATGTTTGTGGTCGCGCGCAGATCATATGGCTCCACCAATCCTGCTCTCCTCAAACGTTAACAGATATCTTGAATCAAAATTGAAATTCTTGTACCTCATGGGCTCCAAAATTTTACTGGCTGTGGTGGATGAGACTCGAACTCTCAGACCGCCATCCCGCTGCAGGCGGTTCCAAGAACCAAACACTGCGTCAGATTCCCCACTTGATCTAAACGTGCAGAACTGAAAGCTCAGAACATTGTAAACCAGTCACTCCATACTCCTTGAGCAATAACCTTCACCCATCAAGTCCACAAATGCGAACTCATTAGCTCAAGCTCATGCACTCTCCAACTCTTACAAGATGCTCTGTCTCTCTCACCCCTTATTTCATCAAAACCAAATCTTTCTCGTCGTCTTCTTAGGAATTTTCACCATGGTCTGGTCAGCAATCATGGAGAGACAGCCCATTAAACAAGAACCGGGTGGGCCACAAACACCTCCCCGTCAATGGACACCAAATGGACCTCATTGGACCGTGCTTCATCTCTTGCATAACTCGGTGCTCTTGTTGTTTCTACTAGTGACCCTCTCTCAAAATCCACAATTGAAAGTGCTTACGAGTTTTGTGTTAGTATGGTTTATTTATCAGTTACTTCCGTTGAACTATTTTCTAGCATCACGAAGAAGAGATTTTTATGGATACAATAGTGCAGGCATAGCTTTGACAATACCAAGTTCATGTCATTGGGACTGGGATTTGTTGCTTTCAATTTCAACAAGAGTTGGAAAGTTGAGGGTTCACTTTCATTTATGCTGTTTTTTAAAATGCCATTACCTTTGGATGTTCCAGAAGTAATCTGGGCAGGGACTTGATGATTTATTGATTTGGATATTACTCGTTGATCGAATTGGTATATCCAATTATTGTATGGGAAACGTAATTGTTTGAGTTTTTGAATTGGTGGTTGAGTTTTTATGGTGATTTCTAGGTATCCCTTAAGGAAATTCCAGCTTCTAAAGATTCAGGCTTCCCTCCTAATGCTTACATGCTTCATAATCTTTTTCACATTAAAAAAAATAAAATAAAAGATTTCAGTATTTTACCATGAAATAATATTTATTGCACTGCGAATTGTTACAATGTAATGATATTTTGGCAATCCACAATAACAACCAATGTAGTGAAAATTAAAAGACAAAATGATCTTTCCACAAGATTCATTTGACATTATCAAATTAGTCGAGGGTAAATCGCTCCTCTAATTTTTTAACATAGTAAAATAACTTCATTACCCTTAAAAAAAAATCAAACTGACATCCAAGGGATTTTTAGTCTTTTTATTTTTTTCAAAACATTAAAATAACAAAAGCACCCTTAAAAGCAAAAATTACTAAAATCACCTTCAAGGGCTTTTTTTTATATATTTTTTATGGTTTTTTTTTGTTATAATCAAGAGCATTTAGGGGAAACTTGGTATTTTAGTAAATGTAAATATTATTACAAAAAATGATTGACGTGTGCATTGCATGCATTAGTGCGTGGCTAGTGTTCATGAATTTTGAACGGTGTGTGTGACATCTCCTAGCGGCCAAACTCTAGCTTCTGAGGTGGCGTTGGAATCTACTCGATGACCTTTTCGTGCCTGGAAAGGCGCGTGGGGAATAGACCTTCGGTTTGGCTTCGGTGGCCTTTTCCTTTCTTTTTCTCTCTCCTCAATTCTAGTGTGAAACCCTCCAATTATTCAAATGAGCCATTCAATTTGGTTTTTCTTCAACTTTGATTTATGTTCTTTAGGTTACTATTTATCTTTTTGAAAATAATTTATAACAATGCTTTGACTAATGGCTTGCAGAAGTTTTTAACAAGACCTTATACAATATTCTTAAGAAGGTGGTGAATCCCTGAAGAGGGACTAGTATGATAGAATTAGAAAAGTGATTTGGGCTTATCATATTATATTTTAAACTTCAACTCAAGCTACTCTATATTCCTTGGTATATGAGGTTGAAGTTGTTATTCCACTAGAATGTCAAATTCTGTCTCTAAAAATTGTGATCCAAGGACTTTCTAATGAAGACAATGTTTGTCTACGCTTCAAAGAGCTTGAAATTTTAGATTAAAAGCGTCTTGAAGCACAACAACGATTAGAATGTTATCAAGCCTTACTTTGCAGAGCTTTCAACAAGAAGGTGCGACCATGCTCATTCCAAGTTAGAGATCTTGTCTTGGCAGTACAATGCTCGATAATCATTCCGAAACACAAGGGCAACAAGTTCCACCCCGAATAGGATGACTCTTATGTGGTTTAAAAAGTCTACACCAATGGAGCTTATAAAATTATCGATGAGAATGGATTGAGGAATTGGCCTATCAATGACAAATTATTAAAGAGATACTATGCTTGAAATCTGATGTAACTCCTCACTTGTACGAGCTAAAATTACAATGACTCTAGCCAGTATGCCAAACTTGAGGCCTGCTTGTGAGGTCAGGATAACCCCGTATAAAAAAAAATGAATAAAACAATGGAGGTCAACTCTTAAGCAAACTAAATAATGAAAGGCAAAGCTAAAAACAAATCTATTAAAAAAACATTGAAAAAAAAAACTACGTCAACCAAGGCTAACTTGACTAACACGTTACTTGAGATATGAGAATGTGATAACCCTATAAAAAAGTGAAAAAAATCATGAATTAAAGGCCTAATAACCTATATCCAAGGATAAAATTAAAAAAATAAAGTCAAAACGAGTCAATCTTCAAAACTCATGATCCAGATCATGAGACTAGGTTACTCTAAAGAAGGCAAACTCTTAAAAATTAGCAAGCAAAATTTCCAGTTATCCAAAATTAAAAAACAAAAAAAATAGTAATCAAAAGAATGAGGATCGAATCTGGTATAAAAATTAAATGCAATAATATAATAAGAGATGAAATTAAAAAATAAAATATATCAAGAAAATAATTAAAAAATCAATAAAAAGAATAGGGACTATATTTGATAGACGAAAAATGAAATCGAATTTTGCACACAACTTATGGTTGTATTGTAGAATTCCTTTCATTATCAGTTATGATATATCTTGGTACCCTATAACGGTAGATGATGTTTGTCTGAATGAAGTTTACAACTATTTCTTTCTTGATCTCTTTTAATGCTACAACTTTTGCCTACTTTGAGAAGTAATATGTTGCGGCCAATATGTAAAGATACCCCCCAAGTGTTTTTTAGCAATGGTCCTACCACATCAAGTCCCCAAGCACCAAAGGACTAAGAAGCAATTGTCGGGTGTAAAGGCTCAAGTGGTTGGTGGATCAAATGAGCATGCAATTGACAACTTTCACCATTATAGGCCAACAGTACCCTATTCTTTTGATTTGGAAATGAAGTTTAGGACCTGATTGGTGCACTCTATAGATCCTCGACAGTGTTTCTTTCATTTTTTTATAGTTTCTTCTTCTTCGAGACAACACAAAAAGACCCCATCAAAAAAATATCGATAAAGAGTGTCTTGGAAGTATATGAAGCGTGAAGCTCTTTGCCTCACCTATCTTATGACACAGGTCTTTAGTTAGCTTACCATGTCTTAAACAGTCGATAAACGGCTGGCACCAATCTTTTTCAATCTCATAAACAAAAATTACATCCATTTGTTCTTTCTCTTCTACGTCATGAGTTATTGATGGAACAACCTATGTTTGACATACGAGGATTTTTATTTCTTCACTAAATGATGCTAATATTGACATCGATTTGCTTATTCTCTTTTCCTGTCATTAGTTTTAGTGCATACTTGTAATATGGAACAAATTCTGGCTTCTTGACTTCATAAAGTGAAAGAAGTTATTAGATGACTAATTAAGTATTCCACGCATCCCACTTGACTTTTGTAATGGAGTTACTTGTAACTTCAGTTTTGGAGCGAGCTCTCGTACTTTTTTTGTATTTGAAGTTGATGTCAGCTTGAGAATCGACTTAGTTTGTGCATACAACTCAGTGATGGATTTTGTTTTCAATGGCGGGGTAAAAAAATCTTCAATTGTATGTCAGTGAATTAAATCAGTAGTCTTGTTGCTTTTGGAAGCTACAATGATGCTTCCTAGTTTCCATTGAGAGTTTGTTGAAAATTCTTTCTTGAAAGGAAGAGATGAGAGGTAAAGAAATCCTCAATAGAGTCGCCAGAAATTTGTAGACATAATTTTAAACACCTGAAATTAAACAAGCATACGTGTACAAATATATAATTTTATTAAATATATGACCGAGTATAATCTCTATCTAAAATATTCTTTCAAAAGTATAAGACGATCCTCTGATTCTTCCCTTGGATTTGATATATGGTGACTTGATTTATTTGTGAAATCAAGCCAAGATTTGTGCTTTGCAAAAACTCGAATTTAGGTGTGTATTGCAAAGCAAGATTTGATAATTTGATATTTTGAAGAGTATCTTTGATTTGTCTTCAGAGTGTTGTTGAAGAACTCTTATGGGGCGTTTAGGCTTGATCCAATAGAAATTCGTTCTTTGTAGACTTTGAGCGTAGATAAAAGAAGGTTGAGAGCTTTTGAGAGAGCTTCATTGCTTGAAAAGAGGACTTCCTTACTTGAGGAGTTTATCTTAAAGAAAATTTGTATCTCCAAGAATTTTTTTTTTTTTTTTTTGCTTTCTAGGTTGAAGCCCTTTATTTATAGAGGTTTGCAAGGGCTCTCAAGTTCTTTATTGATTGTTCTTTATTTATGGGATCTTGTATTTATGACAAAATATCTTGAATATCTCATCCTAAATGTCAACCTTTCATTGGCCAAGAAATATATAAAGACTTATTTATTTTTCATGTAAAAATAAAATAAAAAATAACACATGGTGAAATTTGATTAGTAGAAAATTTGTTTCTACATTGAGATTTCTTGATTCTATTTTAGCCTTCGGTGATTTTATTACAATATGTGATCTGGGCTTGGTCTAGATTTTTTATGTAATAATGCTGAATTGTACATTTGTATTTGAGAATTTAGGTCTATCCTGTGTGTGTCCATGTTGTTTGTGCATGACAGTGATGGTGGAACTGGCTTCGGAATTGATGAAGGCCCTCATTCATGTCATGGAGTGGTTCACT
>Ga0325410_1002451_pt1 | contig 20817 bp, 8 predicted proteins | sample PopdelMetagenome_16_FD_206182 | JGI IMG/M metagenome (GOLD analysis project Ga0325410, IMG submission 206182) | Populus deltoides microbial communities from Bellville, Georgia, United States - Xylem-PdIQD-R3 | ecosystem: Host-associated > Plants > Phyllosphere > Stem > Wood/Secondary xylem... | reverse complement strand
CAAATCATTATATTTCATCAAAATGTATTAAAAAAAAGTTAAAAACCCATTAGAATTTATAACTCAGGTTGCATAGGTGAACTCAATGGATTCAATATATTATTATTTAAAAATAAATAAATGAGTATATTTTAATTTTCTTCACCATTTTGCGCGCGCGCACACATATGTATATATTATGACAAAATTTCTTTAGCGCGTTAAGAGACCTATCTTATCAAATGTATGTTTATTTTTACTATTTTTTTTTTAAATTTTTAGTAGTGACTACTATTAAAATTTAAAAATACAGCATAAAAACAATTCACGACCTAAATGGCCTCGTAGAGAATTCGATGTGGCTCTACGGGCAGGATGCCACACCGTAAAATCCTTAACAAGTAGATAAGATACTTGAAGTTAAAAATTAAATGGTTGTTTCCTAACCAAAACCAAACGTAAACATCATTCATGTTCTTTGTCTTGTTGATTTCTTATTGAAGGATTTATGGCCGCTGCCCTGTTTGTCATAATCAAGTAAATGGTTCGTGCATTGAACGAATGGCTCGAGAAAATCAAATCAAATTGCTTTTTTTTTTTTTTAAATATGATATCCGAGTTAGCCTGTATGTATCTCGATTAATTTTATGAATCTTTAAATTAATAATCATGTAAGTTTTCAATGATTATAAGATTTGTGAGACTCGAATTGATAATCTTTACTAAACAAACTCAAAGTTTGACCAGTTAAACTACATCCTTCAAATTCATATCAAATTACTAGGCTATGTTTGTTTCCCATAATTCACTTTCCGGGAAACCACTTTCCAAACTTTTCTGTGTTTGTTTGCCATTAGAAAAGTTGGTCAACGGAAAACACTTTCCAGTTAAAGAAAAATTTGGCTTGGTTTCCAGGAAAGTGTTTTCCTGAAAAATTTGGGCGGAAAACACTTTCCGGAAGTTGTAAAAAATTTAGAAATGTCATATTATTTGCTGATTATATCAAATTTGGTCCTCAAACTTTTGATTGCTATATATATTTTGTTTTGAATATTTATTTTTCAACTTCATCTCTTAAAATTTAATTTTTATATTAACTTCGATTCTCATTTTTATAATTGTTATTTGCTTTTTCCTTATCATTTTTTTATTGAAATTTTTTATCTATCAAATTTGATCCTCATTCTTTTGATTGTTACTTATTTTATTTGAAATAATTTATAAAATGTTAATTATTATTATTTTAATTTCTTCATCTTTCTTTTCTTTTTTTAGATTTGATCTCTATTATTTTGATTATTATTTATTTTATTTAAGATAATTTATGAAATTATATTTTTTTTCAATTTCATTCTCATTCAACTTTTTAATTTGTAAGATTTATTTCTTATTATTTTAATAAACTTGAGAAAAATAAAACATTAATAAGTTATTTTCCAGCTCATTAATTTTTCATGACATAACCAAATACTAAAAAGTGTTTTTCAATTTATTTTTCATTACACTACTAAATATTATAAAATAATTTACTTTTTTGAAATTTACTTTTTAAAATAAAACTATTTTGCAGCACACAAATGGGCGATCACCAATACCAATCACGAACTTTTTCATTTATAAGAACGAATATTCACCTGTTAATTAACATACATGCATTGTTTCTCTTCGCTATCCTTTTTAGTTTCCAAAGAAATAATCCAGTCAAGAAAAATGCGAATCAGGTGCAAACGCAAGTCGTTTTCTGGCATACAGGTACAACAAACCAGAAAGAAAATCTGACCACAATGAACAAACAAATCTGTCTGCATAAAATATTGCTTAGAATAATAGAATCGTGGAGACAAGGGCCTCTCAAAAGGAATGGTATTTACTTTCCTCACGGGTTTTAGAAGTACTAAATAAATCGGTGGGGCTGGAATGTACAATTTTCTCTTCGTGCTTGGCTCCTCTGGTGAACAAGTGAGCAAAGCTTGCTGCCATGCACAGTGCGTCAGTGCCAGAAGGCCAGATTATAGCTCGTGAATTGTTTTGTGCTTTGATACAAAAAGAAAAGGTCACTGGGATTCCTTGCATGCATCCTATATTCTCTCACACTTATTTTTCAACTGAAAAGCAGTAGTACGAGGGGGAGTCTGTGTGTGGGGCGGATCATTTCATTCAATTTTTGAAAGACATAACAAATATCCTGAATCAATACAGAATCAGAATATTAGTCTCAATCACAATTTAAAGAGAGTTTCTTTTCTTCCTTCCTTTTCTGCATCTATCTTTAACCAAGTTCTGAAACCTTTGCTGCAAGCTAGCAGATGCTACTTTCCAAGTCCCCAAAGGGCAGGAGTGCAGCCAGAAAGCTGTTTGAAAAGTATACAGACCCAACTCCTTCTTGTAGCCCAGCTCATAAGATATCAGTTGACAATAAAGAGGAAAGATTTTGAGGTGGGCTACGGAAATCATAAACTCGATCGGATGTCTATGTTATGATCATAATTAGCAAACTAATCCATGCAGCGATTATATAGGGTTAATGATTTTGTCCTTGTATATCTCTCCGATTTATCTTTGTATTTTTTAATTGAATTAATTAATTTTATATTTGAATACATATTAAGCTTCCAATCTACCGTTCTGGAGAGATTTCCATGCTAGGCCACCAAAATCAATCATGTAATTTGCAAGAAAAAGCACGTGACGTGGAAACTTAACAACATATATTTAAAATATAAACTTAATTATTACCATTATGTGCAAATGAAGTAACTGGTTTCGATGGGATGACCTAAAAATCTAACCTGAAAGATAGCTTGTAAACTTAATGTATATTCAAGGATAAATTTGGCTCATATAATTAAGAATATAAAGACAGATGAAAAAAAAAAACCCAATTCTACAAGGACAAATTGAGCTATTAACTAGGGGTGATTATTTTCGGTTCGGTTTCTATTTTTGTAAAAAAATAACCAAATCAAAATTTTTTTTAAAAACCCAAACCGGACCGAAACCGGTTCAAACCGACCGGTTTCGGTTCGGTTTTTTAGGATAAAAACCGGTTCAAACCAGTTTGGCTCAGGTTTTTTCCGATTTGACTTGGTTTTTCCGGTTTGGCTAGGATGCCCTCATAATGAGTTTATAACTTATCTCTAATCTATGAGAATTTATTATACAAGTTTACATTAATGTTCACCTTTTTATCTTAAGTTCTGGGTTGATTATTAGGGTTTTTTTTTTTTTTTTTTAATTTGGATCTTAAATGAGATAATTTTAGAGATTAAAAGGAAAGCACAATCTCTCACCTACATTGGCATTGGGCTATTAGAGCCCAATTAAAGAGGACATGATATTCATGGCTTAAAGCTCACTTACCAATTAAAAATATATGTCCAAAAATAAATTGGAATTTGACCTTATCTCTAAATTGAAATAATCTGTCAAATCACACAAGTAAAAATAAAATAAAATAATTCACAAGGAGTTCAAAAAAAAAAAATAAGAGAAGAGAAGCTTTGAGCCTACATCAACTTGTAACACCATGGGATTTAAAAATAAAACAAAGTCCAAAACACAATTCTTTTTTTCCTGAAAAGCTTGTAAGGAGAAATTTATTGGTGGGATAAAAAAATATGAAGATAAAAATAAAATAGTAACAAAATCTAAATATAAAAATAATAATATAACTCTAGAAAATAAAAAAACCCCATCAATGGAACAATATTAGTGTCATATTATAGATCTAAGATGAATAAAAAAAAACACATGATTGCAAATTATGATCAAACAACATGCAAGACATTACGCACATTCATGACACCCCCAAACTAAAATAATTGGTTCACCTCCACATGATTGCAAATTATGATCAAACAGCATGCAAGACATTACGCACATTCATGACACCCCCAAACTAAAATAATTGGTTCACCTCCACAAATTCATTGACCTTTTATTTGCTATTTAATTTTATTTTTATACAGATTTAAAAACTGTTAGTCAAAGCTAGCTTCGTCACTGTCCAAAAAGTTTCTTAAGAGTTTTCTACTTGAAAATAAAAATTATATTAATAGTAGTAGCATTAATAATATAAATTTATGCGTAAACATATGATTGAAGGTAATAAGACCTCAATGAGTAATGAAAATTTGGGATGAAAAGAAATACATAAACGAGAAGAATAATAGTAAATGTGATATATAGTGGAGATGATGATTTCAAGAAACAAATCTAAGGGTATTGTTGAAGTTAAAATTAAGAATTATTAAGTTTAGTTTCAAATTCATAATGTTGGTGAAACTAGTAAGAATAAAAAAATGGTAACGTTACCATAAGATGATAATAAATTCATAAATGAAATAAATGATAAAAGATGAAATGAATATATTTTTTAATAAGAAAATGGTTCCAAGAATTTAGTGAAATGGCTGCTATGATTCATGGAAGGATTGAGTAATAAAATTTAGATTTTTATGTATAATTACCTACCAACTAGTTTTACAGTATCAGACATAACTCTCAATATGGCTGTTGGACTGAGCTGGAATTTCACTTGTAGTCCCCTGACATATATTTTTACACCGAGTTAAAATTTCAAGGTCATTAGAGTTCAAAAAGGTATTAAAAGATACCAACAAACCTGAATTTAATAGAAAGGTATATATAGATATTTATAAGGGGTAAATTGGTCAATAAGGAAAAAAAACTTCTTTCCTTCAAAGGCTATTACAGCTGCAAAAGGCAAAAATGCTATTACAAACCTAAAAGCTATGAAAATGGCTTGTAAAGCCCTTATCTTCTCCTAAACTTTTGAGGGTGTCAACCATGATTGAGAGCTTTAGGTGAGATTGAGTTGGTATTTGAGAGAAAAAACATGATGAAAATGGGTTTCGAGGGTGAAATCATGAGTTAAGGGTGGAAGTCCATGAAGGAAAATATGATCTGTAGAAAGAGAAAGGAAGCTTTGGAAGAAGATGGCCATGGAAACATGTTCAAATCCATCTTGAACTCTTGGGAAGTGTTATTTCTTCTTATTCTTTTGCTTATGATGGGTAATTTGAAGAATTGAAAATCTTAGAATATTGAAATGTGTGAGTCAGGGTTTTCAAAGTTTGGGAAAAAGGAATTGATGGTTGAAAACATGTTATACGGATTTTAAGATGTGGATTATGCATGAAATTGAATTGGAAAATGAAGAAAAATCAATAAGGGAGGAATTCCTTAATGTGTTGGTTTGATTTTGTGATAAACTTAATGTGAGGATATTTTGAAATATAAGTAAGTATAATTTGACACAAAAGTATGAGGAAAGAATCCATGGTGTAGGAACCTATTTGGTTGAAACTTAGGTGTAGAAAAGGGAAGGAATTGGCTTGAAAACTTACATTTAAATGATGTTCAAATTAATGTATGAAAGTTGAAAACATGTTAAATGAATATATCTTAGAAATTTATGAAGAAATTACAAAAGAAAATCCATGGAAATGATAATTCCATATTCAACTAAGAAGGCTTTAGGAATGGGTTGATACCAATGTATTTCTTATGAATTGTTGAAAACATAATGTTTAGGAATGGAATTAGCAAAAACAAAAAAAAATGTGTAGAAAATTCCAAAAGGAGGTTTCAACATAAAAAGGGTAAATAGTAAGAGTTTGAATAAACTTGTTTTTTGTTTTTAAAAGATTGTTTAGTTATGCTAAAGAATCATTTATTAAACTTCAATTAATGATGACGGAATGTGGATTTTGTGTACTTAGCTCAAAAGTATGTTTGGACCATGTTCAATACTAAGAGATTCAAATATAACAAGAAAATTGTTATGTTTTGAAATGTGCTACAAGCTTAAACTTTGAATTTGGTAAATTAATGAACAATTAAAAGAAGAACATTATTGCACTGCTTAAAAATGTGCTGATTATTTTTGTCAAATGATGATATAACATATGGATTAAGGGTTGAATCAAAGGGTTATGAATATATGTGTTAACTAGGATATGGTTCCTAGCAAGGTTGTCAAAAACCCATTTTTGACACGGCATGAAAAATATAAAATAAATTCGGATTGTAAAATTGTAAGGAAATTTTTTTTCATATATAGTTCAAGCACTTTAAAATATATGATTCAAATAAAAATTCATACATAATTTAAGTAACTTTCATTAACTAACAATTAACAAACCTTAAAACAAACTATCTGCTGGTGTGGAAGCAATTCAAGAACTAACTCAAATCTGTTATGTAATTAATCCAAACATTGGGTTATGCAAACATGCATAAAGAACTCACAAAACTAAAGCAATAAGGCTCAAATTAGTTCATCATGTTTGATATAGAATATGCATGTTGAATGCTCTTTGTAGCATTTATGCGATTTTGATATTGTTGGGTTATTTACGAATAATCGAAACATGATACATGTAAGCAACACTGATAAATGAACATACTCTTTATCTACCATTAGTCAAGCATGCTTGGAACTTGTTCATGTAGCTACTAAAACCATCTTTTTTCTTTTTTCTTTTTTGAGCTTGTAATTTTACAAAATTAAATGAAAACTGAATTCTTCGTGTTGAAAGACCCTTATCGGGAAAAACTTTTGTGGTTTGTGCCGACAATAACTCCTACAAGGGCTGCCCTCTACTCGAAAGACAATCCTTTGCATGTGAAGAGCCTATCCCAAAAAGAAATTCAACTAGTGAAGTAGAGAACTCATCCATTCAAGAGTGTGCCATAGCCATATTTCTACAGTAGGGCTTTTCAAGGGATTCAGTGGCATTTTCAGCTGACCAACTAGCCATATTTTCTTTGTTTTGCTTTGGAGTGTGCCATTAATTATTTGCATGCAAGCAACTAAAAGAGGTGTTTATTGAAGAATTATAAATTTTGTTATGCCAAATGGCAATGTTGAAAAATGACATTAAAAAACCTATTGACAAAAACACATGTTACCTTTCTCTAGTATTCTGTTTCTGTTGGTCTAGCAGAGATGGCGAGAGTAAGGGTCACCAGTTTGATTTCTCAAACGAAAAAAGACAAACTTGATTCTGCTAAACCACCCATTCCCCTGCACTAACCCTCGAGAAAAAAGAGATAAAAGCAAAACAAATGCTTGTAATTTGACCTTAAAATGGCATACATATATATAGTTCATGTATTAAGATATCAGTTTTCTTTTTAGCACATATAATCCAGAAGAGAGAAAGTAAAACATGCATCCATATTGAAACTTATATTCTTGAATTTGTGGTTGGGCTTCACCATCTTATCAACCACGTAAGAGCTAGAAATGGTCCCCAAATAAGAAAACAATTTAGTTGTCTACACAAAAACCAAGCTCCTCATCCCCCAAATTAACAATTATTTTAATTCGTCAAAATAATTAAATTTGTCAGAATACATTTCTCTTTATCTCTATAACATATTAAGAACACACTCTCTATGTTAGTATAATGTATTTAAGTTCTAGTCTTGATATTTAAATCTAGAAAATTAAAGAAAGAAAACAAACCTTCTTAATATAGAAATAATTCGATCACCACAATAATTAACAAGCAAAGTTCACTCTCTGTTGCTTGCTAAAAATGAGCTCATATTTTCTTCCCACATCTTGATAATTGGAAATCATCTGGAATAGACACAGAGTGGAAATGACAGTAAGGGGGTTTAAGACCAATATTCTCATACCAAAATTATTTAGTTTCCTTAGTAGTGATTAACTAAGAAAACTAATTCAAAAGCCCCATAAACAAATAAACTTCAAGGTTACAGATCACTCATCAAATTAATTGATTTGCTTCCCAGAAGTACAAGTCAGTGGAGATTTGAAGAATGAAGATGATGTCATTGCCTGTTGGTGAGTGAAGAAAAAAAGAGAGGACTGAAGGTTAAAGAGAGGCAGATTGCAGTGATGGATTGATTGCTTGTTTTGGAGCACTCAACAGTCAACATTGATGGACTTTGAGGAGAGAGGCTTGGCTGCTGCCTACTAGGGTTAATGTGGAATTATAGGTGGCTAAGTTTGTTGACTCTTTGGTGTAGTTACTGTAACTATATTGCAGTATATATATTCCTTATAAACTCGTGAAATCGAGTTCAAAATCATGATTTTACACGATTTCAATCGATTTAATATGATTTTACTTTGATTTTATCACTTTCCGAGTTTTTAAGTTGATTTAACACGATAAACATGTATTGACTTATAAAATCATATGATTTTAGGAGTCAACTCATGATTTTAATAACATTGATTCCTAGGTTAAAATGATATGATGATAATGATTATAAAATGCTATTATGATAGGGAAGACTCCAGGAACTAAACCCCAAACAGTAGGAGCAGGATCATAATGAGCTGTAGGTAGGTGCTCGACACCCTTTTTTTTTTTTAAGACTTTACATATTTTCTTTATTGAATTGTTGCTTACTTATTGTCATATCATTATGAAATCGATATATGATGTGAAGAGAAGAATGAAATAAAAAGTTAAAGTGCAATGTTGTATTTGGTAGTTGAAAAGGATATTTGAAATTTAAAGGTTTGTTGGTATTCAAAATGGATGGTTAGGAAGGCAATGGTTTGCTTTCATTGGAAAACATGAAAAAAAGTAAGAAAGAAAAAAGAAAAAAGAAAAAAGAAAAGTAAAGTTGGGGATAGATTGATAAAAATTAATTAGTTTGTCATAAGGTGGGGACTAATAATATCAATGATTACTGATGATTAGTATAATTTATTAGTCTGCTATAAGGTGGGTACTAATAACATCAATAGTTACTGATGACTAACATAATTCATTAGTCTGCCACGAGGTGGGGGCTAATAACATCAATGGTTACTGATGAATATCATAACCGATTATTCTGCCACGACTAATAGTATCAATGTTACTGATGACTAGGATCAAATTGATTAGTCGTCCACGTGCGCTAGACTAATGATATTAGTATAATTGATATTGTTATTAAATTGATTAGTTTCTTGCTAATGGTATCCAAGTAGTTGATATTAGCAGGGAATTGATTAGTCATGGGACTAATGATGTTTAGTTGATGTTGGCATTGTTTTTATGTCCAAGTATTTTGAGGGTTAAGAGTTTGTATACAAAGTATAGAATTTTGAGAAAATCTTGAGAAAGCAAGAGAGAAATTTCACTTATTAAAATGAGAAAATAATATATGCTGACTATATGTGGTGATGAATATATTATTGACCTTTGAGTCACGCATTAATGTTTTATGTATTTTGATGATAAAAATTAAATGAAATTGGACTAATAATATGCTTGGTTGAGAATAAGTTTAAACATGTTTATATGAAGATCATCAACAAGTATGAATAATTAAATGAAGAAATGAATCAATAAGTTCAAGATGCAAAGCAAGTGAAGACTTAGTTGTTAAGGATTCATTTTAGTGTAAATTATAAATCTTCATATCTAATTTGATTGTACAAAATAAAATGAATTCACATACTTCACATTGTATGCATATTAGGATTGATATGCATTTAGTCGGTTTAAGATTCACTAGGCTTAAAACTGTTAAAACTGGATTTTAAGTTGAACTGGTTGACTACTTGTTCATCCGGGATGAATACCTACGAATCTACTAGAACTGATCGATCAATTGGCTTGACCAATTTGAACTGGTTGATCATTTCATCTGTCAGAGGAACAATAACGGCTATAAAACAACTAGTTTTTGCTAGAAACATATTTATGGCTTGTCTAATTGCATAATTAAACACAAACATTTAATATATATAGACACAAAAAAGGAAGCTATTTTAAGAGCAAAAACAAGTTCAAATCATTAATCCTAACTCATACTCATATTTGGGCATTAAAACTTTTATATTCTTGCACAAAAGTATAAATTCTCACACTCACTACACTTAAATACCTTCATACATTCTAAGTACTATTGAGTGAGCTATAGAGATATAAGCTTCAATTGTATTGTTTACTCTTTGAGAAAGTGTTGTTATAATACAAACAAATTGTAATCCTTCAAGAGTTTAAGTGTAAAACTCTTTGTTATTGGTGAGGTACATCACCAAGGTGAAAAATCTTGAAGAGAGTATTTCTTCAAGTGGTGAAAAAAAAGGCTTGGTGAGGATTCATCAAGGACATTGTAATCTTTAACTTGGATTAGTAAAGAATACAATATTCAAAACTGGTTTGGTGCTTGAGGTGTGGATATAGGATTTTCAAACCACATTAAAAACCAAGTTTGCAATTTTTATCCCTATACTCTTTACTTTAAGCACTTTAAATATATTGTTAGTTAATTGTGTTTAATTGAATTAATTACAATATTTATTATTATTAATGAAACACCTTATTTACCCATTTCATGTGTTATTGTTGCCTTAATCCTAGAACAACATATACATTATATAAATAATCATTTGACATGAATATGTAAAGATGTATGATTTTGATATGGTGGAAAGTAAATAAAGATTATGAATTTAAGGTCGTTATATATGATGTTTGTCAAGGGTATAAGGCCAATAGGTCGATATGGTATGATAGTTAAGAGTTAAAAGTACTGTGATGTGGATGCTTAACTAGTAATATATAGTCCTTGGTAAGGACAAACTAAGAGATGAATGTGAATATATTAAATTGGTAATAATTGAAATTATAATGAAATTTAAATTGGAAATTCGTAATGCAAATGCATATGTAAAGAATTTATTAAACATACCTAATTAATGATTGTATTAGAATTATGAAGTTGATCAACCTATTATTTTATTATTATATGTGTTGCAAGTCCATTGCATACAACTAAACAGACCTAGTAATTGATTTTATTGTTGCTTGAGTATATCTTTTATAATATTATATGTATAATATAAAAGATGATTGAAGATTTATATGTTATTATGAAGATAATGATATTATGATGAAATAATTAATTGTAGAACAAAGAGTTAATGAACTGGGGTATGCCCGAGGCTACCATGTGACGTAATGAATGAAATGATTTGTTATTATACACGAAAAATAAGAAATGAAGATATTGAAATGATAGAAAATTAAAAGGAAATTATGCCAAAATTTTATTGAAATATGAATTCATTGAAGTAATGAAATAGATTGTGGTACAAATAAATGTGTTACAAAATGAAATAATATAATGAATTTAATATGCTGGTAAGATAAAAAGATGAAATTTAGAAAGAATACAATGAAAAGGGAAACATGGTATAAATTTTATTATAATAGATGGATGACTAATAAATAATCTTGGAGGATGACAAAAGAAACAAATGAAATTGGTGGGTTTGAAATTATGGTAAGAATATTTACAATGAATGGTTATATAAGTCAATATAATTGTATACTATGGGTAATACAATAATAAAGATAATGTTTCAAGTATCAATTGAAAAAAATTGTAAGCTATTATAGATGAATATATTGTAAAGGAATCACAATTAAGTGATTATTTCTAAGGTTGATTAAGGTCTTATAGTTATGGTTATGGACAAGTATGTACGGTTACTTGGAGTCAATTTTTTTAAGGGTAATAAAGTCTTTAGAGAATAGACTTCTGTGGAAATAAATGACTTATAATCTAATTTAATTATATGTTATAGACACATATGTAAAGAGTTTCAACCTGATGATCACTTTATGGATCATTCCATGAAATTAGTATGGAGAAAGGAAATGGGTTAAATAGGTCGTGTGTTATATTTTAATTGATTATGTATTTTTTGAAGTAATACAATAAAATAACTTATGAGAAGTGTGAAGTTAAAATTTAGACAAGTAAGAAAATAGATTGTAAGTTAAGGAATTGTTAGAAGTGAGATGATGATGATTTAAAATAAATATTAACAAAGGAAGAGATTTCATCAATGGTGGATGGAAAAGTATTATGTTGAAAACTGTTATGGATTTTGTATATGCAAGTGAATAATGTTGGTTTGCTAATATAGATTAATAAGTACTAGTCATTATGATTACTTGAATTCTGATTAAATTCAATAACTTTGCATGTGTTATAGGAAATTATCTTATAAGATATCAACGCTTCTTAAAAGGTAACAAGTTAGTTAGCTTCTTTGACAAATAAGTCATTGTAATGGATAAGAAGAAATTTGTAATCAAGATATCCACATGTGATATTGAAAGTGTTGGAAATCTTATTAATGTGTAAATATAAATTGTATATTCTTGTACATGATATTTTTAAAAAATTTACTTGAAATATCTTTACGTACAAGATTGTTAGGAAAGATGATAAAGTATTTGAAAGTCCAGGTCATTACAAATAATACTGTCAAAACCCAATTCAGATCTTCCATTAAAAACATAAAAATAAAAATCATGTCATTTTAGTAAATTTAGTCAACTTTAACCATTTTTATTATTTTGGTAATTTTCATTAATTTTGTGTTTGATTAGAAATAATCATAAAAAAGCAAAAAAAAGAAAAAAAATTAAAAATAAAACACAATTTTGAAGACATAATGATGATGATGATGTGGATGAAATCAGACCGATAGTGATGAATAGATAGGGCTGAAATTGGACCAATAGTTGAGCATCACAGGTAAAAATTAAGTTTCGAATTTTTTGGAGCCATAATTGAGGGTTAAATTAAAGATGAAATTGGGAAAAGAGCTTAGTTTGATTTAATTTAGCTAAGATCAGAAGAAATTGAAAGTATAAGGATGAGTTTGACATAAATAGTCAAGTTACAAAATAATTGAGGGTTTAATTGAAGAGAAAAATTAAAATTAGGAGTCAATTTGGCTTAAAATATAAAGAATTGAAGAACCAATGACTGAAATGAAAGAAATGGAGAGATTAAAGGACATATTGCAATTCAATCATAGGTAAAATTGAAATACATTAAGAGAAAAAAAGTTAAAATTGACCAAAATAAGAGAATTGAAAGTTCAGGGACTGAAAAGCAAAAGGCACTGAAATAGAAAGATTGGTATTAAAAAAAGCACGATGAATTAAAAGACTTGATTTTGATTAAGAAGCAAAAAAAAAAAAACATCGTTTTACTTAAGTGTGTTTTTTTTTAAATTGGGGAAGAACATGTTTTAAATCTTTAAACAAAATGACACCATTTTGTTTGTAAATATGCATTATTTTTGGGTTTTGAAATCACCCATATGGAAGCTGATCTTTTGCCATATTTTCGCCCCAATCCTAGCTACCAATGGATCCTCCTAGCAAACAAAAACATATACCTATAATTTTGAGCGTATTGTCCACAATCTTGAAGTAAAAAAAATCATATTTCCTACCTTGATCCTCTCCATATAGATCGAGCAAAAAAGGGTTGGTGGCCAACATGTAATTAAGCTAGTTTCCATTCCAGATTAAAAAGGGAAATCTTCAAGGATTCAATTTCCATAAAGTCAGTGATTGTATTCCTCTTATAAAAAGGGACCCTAAAAAACACAAAAAGAAAAAAAAGAGGGAGAATGGGAAGGAAATAAAAAAAATAAAAAGTTGGAGAAAGGTAGCGTCTTCACCTTTCCAAGAAGAAGAAGAGGCAACACCGTTAACAAAAGAAAACAAAGAAGAGGTACGATACTTTACGTAGGAAAAGAAAGTCTTCACATCACTTTCGTGTATCCTGTTCTTACAAGTTCTAGCATATTCAACACCAAACTAGAGTTGATTACAAAACTAGGTAAATTTTTCTGACTCAAAATTCGAGCCCTGTCAGTCATACATTATGCTATGAAACTTATTGAATTCTCAATGGTTGTAAACTTATTCTTCTCACGAGTGTATCAGAAATTTTGAACATGAGTTAATTGTTTTTCCTCATCTGAATATTGGTAGTAATAATAATGGGTGGGTACTCCGTTTATGTTTTGTTTTTGTGAACATAAACTTCCCATTCAACAAATTTAGATAATTTTCATAACTTCATAAGATGATAATATAGCAAGTCTTATAGGTTTACATGCCTCTCAAGTAAAATAGCATGCATCATGTTCTTTGTTCTTGTGAGGAATAGCTTTTAGAAGACTATATGTGCATTCTTTTTATAAATAGGAGCAAGGCTCTATAAACAATAAGGATACACTGGTAAGTTAGGTTTTGGTTTTTAGATTGGAAGTAACAAACCTCAAGTTCTTTTCCTTTATACTACTTTGGTTGCTTTTAATACTTAACATGATGTTCAATGTAAAAAAAAACTAATTCAATTCAATAATTTAAACTGTCTAGTGAGGCTACCAAAAATGATTTATATTATTCTTTAACACATCCTCTTAAGTGAAAACTCTCTGGTTTTGAAACTTACACATGCTCATACTACATTATGCTTAATTTTTATTAATTAAAATGAGGGTGGTGAAATTTGAACTTGTAACCACTTGATCAACAAGATTCTGATCATAATTATCAAACCCGGCTCGGAGATTGACCCGGCAAGGGGCCGAGTCCCAGGTCACATGGTTAACCCGGAAAAATTAAAAATAAATATTTGAGGTTTTAATATTTTATATGAAAAAATTAAAAAACTATCCATGCGGATATATGTTAAAAGATTATTTTAAAAGGTTTTTTTATCTCATATTGAAAAGATACTATCTTATCCTTTTATGCAGTATTTAAACAAAAAAGGTTTTTTATCCTACATTGAAAAAACACAATTTTTTTCTTGTGAATATAGAGTATATATATATATATATATATATATATATATATATATATATATATATATATAAATATATTAATGAGCTTTAAATTCCACATTGAAAAAATAAAATATTTTTCTAGTATTTATATTGTGAACTTTGATATGAGTTAGTAATCAACTGAAAAAGATGAAAAAAAAAAGAGGTCTTTGACTATGGGGAAAAACACATTTGAAAAAAAAAGATCTCTATCTGGTTCTGCCGGGTCACCTGAGTTCCGGGTTGACCCGACAGGTCAAACAGTTTTCTTCAAGCCAATTACAGGCCCAAGTCATGCAAATGTACAAATGATAGACTTGGACTAGCATACGACTCAAGTCATGCAAGGATGGACAAGGCATAATTTTGGAATAGGATCTAATATAAAAAAAGCATAATTATTTATTTCTTTACATTTTGCCAGCCAATTGAAGCAATTTATTAGCCCAAAGGCATATCCTAAGGCTTTTCTACTTTTGCACCATACAATGCCCAAAGCTCTATCCTTTAAACCTTGACCACTTACTCTCCCATCCGTGTTTGCACTAATATTCCTTCAATTCCAGATGTTTGTTTAATATCTTTCCAACTATAAAAATTTGATTTAAAATTTTTAATAACAAATTTAGCAAACTCTCAAATCAGCAAGATTGATTGCTTTTAGCTCATAACATCACATAAACCTCCTCATAACTTGACTTTTCATTTTCTTAAATTCGTAGAATACTCCACGAACATCTAATAATTATATTATTGTTTGATTATAGATTTGAAACCAAATAACTTTCCAACTCTTATACAACTCTTCTTGCACATTTGATGCACCAATCCAAAATTCATAAAACCTCTAGTATTTTAATACTAATAACATCATCAATTATCAATTCTTATTCTAATAAGCACCATCATTAATATTTCTAAACAAATGAATCTACGTAACAAGCTTAGGCGGATCAATTGCAAATTACTTGTACTTCATTTTCATTATATACTCAATTTTCATTATATGTATACATTCAGAAAATCTTGAAAAATTATACTATATACTAAAAACAAATGGGGGTATGACTCACATCCTTCGTTGTTCGTGGATAGTGAATGAGGTGACTTTTTTTTTCTTTGTTTTTTTTTTTCTAATTTCATCATTGAACATTAAGTTTGTACTCGATATTTTTATTGGTTTTTTTCCTAATTCATTATTCAATATTTGATTAATTTAAAATTGATCTTTATAATTTATTTTGGCTTATTTTCTATTAGGTTATTATAATCTTAAACAAACATTATAATATTTAGTTTGTATTTGATTTTACAAACACCTATTTTTTATCGTATAACTAAGTAAAAATATTTTTTGAAAAATAAAGTTATTATACCCCAGTGGAGTCTATGACTTGAGTAGCAAGTTTGACGGGTTAAGACGTAAAACACTAGTCAATCTAATATATTATCATATCAATATTAAAAAAGTATCATCTTGAATTTTTCTTAAAGCCAAACCATGCTTTTTATTTATTTTATGGGTTGCTTTTGAATCTATCAAGTTGACTATGTCAAATCGAGACAACTCTCACACAATTTAATTTTAAATTTAGGTTAGGTAAGAAGGTGGGTTAGAAGGTTTCAAGGTTGACTTATTGGTCTTGGTTGAATAACAATGCCAAATAACTCTACTACATAAACATTTTTTTTACATTTATTTTTTTTATCTAATCCATAACGTAACGCAACCTAATAAACTAATTACCTCTATTTGATTTCAACTCTATTGAACTAATAGAATTTTAACTCTAGAGCTAATTACCTAAAACATCTAAAAGAAATGAGAAATATAATGGTGCTTCACTATTCATATGAGCAGCGAAGCACTTAACTTTTTTTTTTTAATTTCTAAACTTTTTTTTTAATTACATCTTTTTATAGCTTAATTAGATGAATTACGTTTGGAATTTTGGTAAATATACCAATTTAAAAGATAAAAGACTAAAAAGTAAAACACACAGAGAATATATGGTTAACTCCAAATTCACAATAATTTTTATTTTGATACATAATTTTATTTTTTTAGTTGTTGAGTTAGATAAAAAAGAGAGAAACTTGTTGAAAAATAGTAGAAGAGAGAGAGAAAGTTATCACTTGTCATCTAGAAACCAAAAAGACAAAGTTTGGAGTCAAAGGATTCCATTCGACGAGAGGAGTTTGATATTGATCGATTGTGGCCTTTACCTTACCTGTAAAAATAGAATAAGCTCGAGAGAGAATTTTTTTTTTCTAGTTTGATTTTGTGTTTTTGGAGTAGGTTGTAGGTGTTTTAAGTTGAGAAATTAGTTTATTGATGTTTCTAGAGTGTTTATTAGGTTTTTTGTGTCAAAATAGGTTAAAAATGAAATCGTTAATAAAAAAACACCCCAACTTGATTTTCTAGCCACCCCTGGTGGCTGGAATCTTGGATGACAGATAATGCATTATATGCATATTTTTTTTCAAAAAAGAAGTGGACGACAAATTGTTTGTCTATTAGAAAAAAAAAAAAACAAGGCAAGACACGTGGGCTTGACCTTTTCTTGTTTGAATCAGGTGGTGGGCCCGACCTCCTATTTTTTCACAATCTAAAATAAGCTTTAAACATTGAGGCTTTAAAGAAGAAAGCCCAGGCTCCAAGGCCCTGTCATATTGTCAAGCCTGAGAAAGCCTAGTTAATTCCCCTACCCTTCAATTTTGTTATTGCTCGAAAATAATATCTTAGGTTTTGATTAGGATGTTAACACTTGTTTTTTCAATTATTATGTATATAAAATGCAAAATATTAATAGTAATAATAAACTTCTCATGAATATTTGTTTAAAATCAAAATTTGATTTTTAAAATTTTAAAATATATTTTGACATGATTTTATCATATATTTGTTTTTTATCCTTCAATCACTTACAAAATATGAACACATTATTTTGATATATTTTTTTTTAACTTGCTTTAACAATCATGAAATATTTTTTTTAATAGTTATTCTAGTTAAAAAAATGCTTTCACTAAAATATTCCATAGATATGTGAATAAGAGAAATGAATTTAAATTTGAGAAATATATATTTATGTTTATTTTAAACAAACCTTTATGTTAATGATAGCTTCTTTTTATTAGAAAAGTCTAATATAATAAAAATCAAAGTCATTGTTTATTTTGACATGGAACCCACAAAGTGTGTTGGTTGACTAAGATAGCATAACAAAGGTCATGAAAGTCGGAATCCGCTAAGCAGTCTGTAACAATTCACTTGCCAAATCAACTAGCCCCAAAAATAGATGGCGCTAAAGATTGCGACCTATACTCGACCATCGAGGCAAGCACCAGGCCCTAATGAGTATGAGGGCGCGACGGTCGCTGCAAAACCAGGGGTGCGAGCCCAGACAAGGAAGCTGTCGGTACAGATCTTGACAGTGGTAATAAATATTCAAATGAGAACTTTGAAGGTCAAAAAGAAAAAATGTTTCATTTAAACAACACTTCCACATGATAACGACACTTCCCCTGTCAATCTTAAGAGACAGGGGAAGCCCGTCCGACAACGCGTTTGTATGCGAGTTTTAAAAGGGACTCGGGTTAAAATTCCTGAGTGGAGACGTGGCAGCTGACGACAACATTAAGGAGTCCGGAGACATCAGTGGGTACCTCAAGAAGAGTTATCTTTTCTATTTAACAACTTGCTCATCCTGAAATTGACTTAATCGAAGATACAGTCCAACGGCTAGAAAAGCAACGCACGTCGCATGGTGTTCGGTGCACCCCTAACAACCCTAAAAATCCGAAGGCTTGTTTAATGATTGGTTTGTTTAAAAGTGGATTTAGTGTATATATATATAAAAAATGGTTCCTTGTGAGATTCTTTTTTAGGTACAGGTTGTTTGTTTAATTAATTGGTCACTAACATGAAGAAGTTGTTCTAATGGTTAATTGGATGTGTCCTTTTCTTAACCACCAAGGTTTAGATATCAAACTGGATTTGGATTGTGAAAGAAATTTATCATTCTGTTTTGATCATGGATTACAAGTTGTTTGAGAGTATGGTAGTGGTTGCTTTTCAAAATATATTTTTTTTTTGAAATACATCAAAATAATATATTTTTTTATTTTTTAAAAATCATTTTTGACGTTAGTATATGAAAATGATCCAAAAACACAAAAAATATTAATTTAAAACAAAAAAATAATTTTAATTATTTTCAAAAACACTTTTAAAATATAAAAATAAACAAACCCTACACCAAATAAAACATGAAGTCAATATTATGGGTGAAACTATACCATCTACCTCCTTAAAAGAAAAAGAAGAAAAAAAAAGGGTCACCCACGTGTCTATGACTCTATTGTAGCACTTCAAGGAGAGTGCTATTAGGTTTTACCATCTCTCTTCATGTACCTATATGCTATCTGACATAAGCTCTCTATACTCGTTCTGTGCTAGTGAAACAAATTGAGGCTCCAATATACAAGCAATGTCATTGATTGGAGATGATCATATTTGATCAAATACTCCAATCATGGTGCCTGGATAGCACTAAGATATCGATGAACTCCAATTATGGTGTAATTTGCATGAAAGTGACAAGGCGCAGCTCATTTCAATAATGCAAGCACGCCGCCACATTCTTCAATTCCCAGCTTCCCTTTCTTGTATTTATTTTAGGTCGTTTTCTTAATTTGCCTTTTGTCTTGTATGATCAATGCTGGTTCCAAGCTCCCCATGAGAAATTTCATGGTTGTTGAAAACTCCCAATTAAACTTGATTTTCTTTCAAACTCATAATGTGAATGGCCATGCAGAGAGAGATCCAACACCTCATCTTCTTTATCATTTTTTCAAATTCGACTGATATTATATTTTGATGTATTAATTAAAAAATACTTTAAAAAACAATCGTTATAATTATTAATTTACCCTCTAACTTTGGTATAATACCCTCAACATTTTACCCTAATACGTGATTAATTAGTAGTAAAAATGAGTATGATCCATGGATTTATATGTTTTGACCGGATTATATTCAATAAATTATAAAATCTTACAAGGGTTCCGTTTCATTTCAATCTTGTGGTAGTTCACATTGAGGACACACGACTTTGATCCATGAATTTCTTGTGATTCCAATAAATTACAACTACGATATCTATGGCGATGGGGATTGAGACATTTCATTGAATAACTTGATTGTTACCGTGTCACGCTTATTTAAGGGATTTCAGGCAAGAATTAAGCTGTTGGCATGTTGATAGCTACAATTGTTGCTTATATTGGACAAATTTTAGGATAGGATTACTTGAAAATTAATGGAGACAAGCCCGCCATTGGATCATTCTAGGAACTTGCAATAATTTTTAGGACCTCCACGCTACGTGGAAAAATAATAGCTCGGCCGCAGTGATGATTATAGAGACGGCAAAGGATTTTTATCAGCAAAACTCACTATCAGCAAGCCCATTATTGCTTGGACTTCTCGTTTTGTGTGGCCTTTGGTCGTTCTAATTGAGCCCCACAACGAAGACGTGGTTTTGAGTTGATAATCATTTTTGTTTTTGTGCCTCGACAGTTCCTCTACCTTTGTCTGAATTATAAAACTAAAGTTGGTGCTGAGTTGTCACAGGTGACTTCGGGAAATTTCACGATTGTTTACGGCAAAGAATAATAATTTCAATGATGATTATCAAATTTCAAATCAAGTCACTTTGAGCTAATTAGAAAATAATTATAATTATAAAATACTTCAGATGAAAACGGGTTTCATTGTATCCCAAGACTCAGCGACACTATTCATGTTACTATAGTGCTTCAATAACGTGGAAAAGTTAACTCTATTCCTTTAATTTTTCATTTTCTCACTTTTAGGTCCCTACAATTCTCTATTTCTATGCTTTTGTTCTCAAACTTCTTTATATATTTCTAAATCTAGGGATTGAATATATATATATATATATATATTTTCAATCTCTAGATTTAGAAATATGAGAAAATAAGTTGTTAGAAAATAAGGAGGAGTGAGAAAGAATTTGGTTGGCTATAAAAAAAGCACTCTATAGTGTTAAAAGACTCGTCTTAGAAAGGAGAGTTCAATAATAATGGTTTTGTCGATCAACCATGCTTACAAACGTGGTATTTGGCTAATACCTAGAATTCTTTTATCATATTTG
>Ga0325410_1002450_pt1 | contig 20824 bp, 19 predicted proteins | sample PopdelMetagenome_16_FD_206182 | JGI IMG/M metagenome (GOLD analysis project Ga0325410, IMG submission 206182) | Populus deltoides microbial communities from Bellville, Georgia, United States - Xylem-PdIQD-R3 | ecosystem: Host-associated > Plants > Phyllosphere > Stem > Wood/Secondary xylem... | reverse complement strand
GTTTTCAAAGGAAGAAAATACTATGGCACCAAAAAACCAAACACTACAAACTTCATCCCTAATCCAAACCCAGCAAAAACCTCACCAAATTCACCTAAATCATTCCCAAATAAACCATCATACCACCAACCCTGTCATTCATTCAATACCACAAAATTCAGCCAGAGGACAGAGACAAAATTCTGGAGATCAAACGACAGCGTTGAAGATTTATTTTGAAAGGTTTTCGAGTTGGGTGTCTTATCAAACTCTACGTTCACACTTCAATAAGTTTGGGACAGTACAATAAATGTTCATTGCACGTTCACCAAATCGCTCTGGATGTCGTTTTGGATTTCTGACAATCAACAAAAACTCTCACAGCCTAGTCTTCTCAGAAATATTAATGATCACTACTAAAAAATAAAATAAAAAATGAGGCTATTAGCATTAGATTTTCGTAACAGATAATTTTGTTGCTAATTTAGTAATAAATTTGCAACAAATTTTATATATATATATATATATATAAAACAGACTTAGCAATACAAAATTCATTGATGAAGGCAACATAAAATTTGTAACCGATTATCTGTTGCTAATTAAAAAAATAATTATTTAAATCTTAATCTAAAACTAAAATTATACGTAAAATTGATTAGCTTTGATATTATAAGATCTCAACTGTTTATTAGCCTAAAAAAAAAAATTCTCTGACACCTTGCCCCGTCAAGTGGATGGCCTTTATTATCGAAAGGTACTTCCCTAGTGAGCAAATAACGTCTAATGAGGGTTCTTCAATCCTCACCAATGATAACTAGGACGGTTATGAAGACTTCTCCACTCATATATGTCTGAATGGATTTCTGCTAAGTTATAACTTGCGAGTACGTATAAATAAAAAATCTACATAATGATTGGCTTCTCTAGGTATATGGGTGATTGTGATCTCTTTGCCTTCATCTTTTTTGGAGAGATATTTTTGAAGTTTCTAGAGATACTTTATCATGGTAGACTCCCTATCCTTATATAACCTTTGACATTGGCCTATAATCAGCTGAAAGTCTCTATAAACCTGAAGTGGATAAGCATATAAGGCCTCTACAAGTCCCAATCTTGCCGAAAAAGCTTCATATTCCACTACATTATTGGTAGCTAAGAATTCAAAACGAAACTTATAAGTATAATCATGTCCCTCTGGATTTGTTAGCACTACTCGAGCTCCACTACCCCCAACATTAAAGGACCCATCCATATATAGCGACCATATGGAGGTTAACAAGTTTTTGGTCCTAAAGAAACTAGAATTTGATGGAGATTGGGGTTTGTGAAGTATAGGCTGCTTAAACGAATATTCAGCAACAAAGTCTGCTAGAGCTTGTCATTTGATAGCTAGTCTAGACTACTATTAGAGACCAAACTCTTCGAATTCAATAGCCCATCTCACCAGGCATCCTGACATGTCAGGCTTGTGAAGAATCTATCAGAAGAGTTGATCTGTCAAGACAATGATTTAATGAGCTTAGAAGTAAAGCCTTAATGTTTTGAAGACAGTTACCAAAGCAAGAGCTATTTTCTCTACTTTCAAGTATATTTTCTCAGCATCTGGAAGTGTCTTACTAAAATAATAGACAAGGCGTTGAATTTCTTTCTCCTCTCTCACTAGCACGACACTAACAACCAAATAGAGGAAAAGGTCCTCATATTCTCTTGGTTAAGACAAAAATATGGGAGATGAGAGGTTGTTTTTTACTCCTTCGAAGGCTTTTTAACACTTGGATGTCCATTCAAAGTTGGAAATATTTTTCAAAGTTTTGAAGAACGGCATACTATGCTCTCCAATATGGGAAATAAATCGATTGAAGGAAATTAATTGTCTTGGAAGAAGTTGAAACTCCTTCATTAACCACGAAGGAGTCATGCCCAATATGGCTTGGATTTTCTTGAGATAAGGCTCTATCCCTTTGCTGCTTACTAGAAGCCCAATGAACTTCCCTCCCTTAATGGCAAACACACACTTCGAGGGGTTGAGCTTCATTTGACATTGATCCAGGACAAAAAAAAATTTCTTCTAGGTCAATAAAGTGTTGCTCAAATGTCATGCTCTTTACTAGCATATCATGTACTTAACCCTTTATTATCCTCCCCAACTTATGCTTGAAGACTTTTTTCACCATCCTTTAGTAGGTCGCTCCCGTATTCTTTAGTCCGAAGGGCAAAGCCCTATAGCAAAATGTTCCATTTTCCATGTGAAACAATGTCTTCTCTTCATCGTCTTAGTGTGTAGGAATTTGGTGACACCTAAAGTTAGCATTAAGATAACTAGGGAATTCTTCTCCATAATTTTCTTGGTCATAACTGGGGAATTCAAAACCTGCCATGGAATCCACCAATCTCTTAGTTTTAGGGAGAGGAAAGTTATTCTTTAGGCAGTCCCTGTTCAAATCAGTAAAGTCCACATACATTCGTCATTTGCCGATAGTTTTTCTTAACATTACCACGTTTGCCAACCAATCTGTATACTTTACTTCACGAATGGATGTATTATCCTTATAGAAATGGGAAGGCCCATATTGCAACACACTTGCCTCTTCCACTCATATATGCTTCCATGACTTGCGTAACCCTAAGCAAACTCATGTCGGGTAAAGCATACAAGTCTCTCTATAGAGGGTATTCTCTCACTCCGTTAATGAAGGCCACTAGCTCAAATAACTCTTATACTTTGATCATCTATTAATATCTCTCCAAGCATGCCCTTGTGGATTTGCCATCTGACTGGGTAATTCCAAAGAGTCTCGTGGAACTCTGTTTCATAAGTATACATGTGTTGAAGCATGACACTAGCTTGGCACAGAGATCTCTAAACACTACGAGATTTCACAGTTTTCCCGTCGGTGTGAGATTCAGAATTCATCGGTAATTGTTTTACCAACTAAATCACCGACGGAAAGTGTTCATCGGTATATCTTTCGTCAGTAATACCTCATTCCATCGCTAAGTATGTCGGAGAAAAAAAAACTTATCAATGGTTTTACATACGGAAAATGCGCGCCAAAAAAAATTCCTGCTGGAAATATACCGAAGAATAAATTTCATCGATGATAGTGGCATATCCAGTAAATATTTCTCAACTCTCGGTAAAATGCCGACAGACTGTATCCGTTTGCGAAGGCGTCGGTGATTGTGGCATTTTTAGTAAATATTTCTCAACTCTCAGCGAAAGGCCGACGGAGAAAGTCCATCATTAAATCCGCTGGTGGGGTTTTTTAAGATTTTTTTTAAAAAAATTATTTAGAATAAATACTATAAAATTATATAAATTAATAGTAAAAAAACCAATTATGCAAATAAAATTTTATTAAACATCAAAAATAAAGAAAAAAAGTTAAATAATATTCATTACAAATTTAATGTGTTTCCAAAAAAATATTAAACTAAAACAATGGCGGGGCTGGAGGAGGAGGAGGCTGGTTGTTCATGGGACCTACGACCAATAAGGGGGCACACATATATCATCCTTCTGTGATGTAATGTTCATGGCCATTTGGCGAAATTGCTCATAATTCGTCGGGAGTTGCTCGTATTTTTCGATGATATGAGTCATGCGTTCTTCATAATTCGTTGATAGTTGCTTGTATTTTTCGATGAGATGAGTCGTGTGTTGCTGCAAAGCCACGACCTTTTTAGATTGGGTGCTCGATACTAATTGGGAGCTTACAATGGTTGAGACACTACGAGACGCCCACAAGTTATCAGCTATAGTGTTGGAGAGCTGATTTTTATCAGGTCCACCAGACGATCCTACCTCCATTCACAAATCTAGATCGAAATCTGAATGGGTCGAAGGGTCGTCCCCATATCTCTCCCTCAACTGGCTATCATACGTCTCCTGAAAATGAAAAAGAAATTATCATATTCAATTCAATAAAAATAATAACTTACAAAATAAAATGGTTGAATAAACATACCATAAAGTGTTAAGCGCGGTTGTCAACGAACTGTTGCACCCCTTTTCAGCGGTCTTCACTCCACACATGTGTCTCTACAAACAGCTTCATTGGGCTCGGCTCACGTCCAAAAGACGTAGCTTGTAAGAAAAAAAAATAATTAAGTAACAACAAATTAATTAATGATATATTTCATTTAAATTAATCTTACCATTCATTTCGGATGTGCAGGAAACGGAATAGAGTCGTCGTTGTGCGTTGTCACCTAACCATGAATTTACCGGTTCTGGTTGCCAGCATCAGACTGTGAGTGTCGTGTGAACCGCTTAGACATTACATGCTCAATATATTGCTGTCATATATCTCCCGGGATGTATAGCGGTTTGAAATCCCTCCAACACACCACGTTGTTCAAACCTTGGAGATCGTTATCTTTCACATTGTTTTTGTATTTCATACCAAAAATCAAGCAACCTACTTCCATAGTAACAAATTAGATTTTAAAACATAATTTTTTTAAAAAAATATATCGTATTGTTTTCAATGTTATCTAGTTGCCACGTGATTTTCCCACACCCTCCTCACAACATTGTCAAGCACGTTGTCCTAGTCGAATTTGTCCTGTGTATAAATAATTTATTTAAAATAAAAATAATAATTTATTTACAATTATAATAATAATTTAATAAAAATAAGTTGGAAATTAGAAATTAACACCAACCTCAAATTTGTCAAACCATGCATCGATATAAGGTCTCCATTCAGGATGTCTGGAAATAATGGAATCTTCATCGATGATTTAAACATCAATGATATTACTCGGGCGACCTCAATGTTTGTGAACCTGAAAATAAATTAAATTAATGAAATATTGATTAGTTGTTCATAAATTATGTTATAATTAAAAAAAACTAAAACCGAAACAAACTTACATTGAGAGGTCGTCCTTCCAATATGCCTCGTATTTGCGGGTGAATGGATTCTACTGTGAAGGCACACTGTCTTTGCGCTGTGAAACCGCGCTGGAAGAAGCAGTATCGATTGATGACATAGGTGCCTCCTCTTGAGAGGCACCTAATGATATGTCATCCTCGTTGCTAGAAGAACTAGCTGCGACCATACGTGAGCGACAAACCGTGGATTTTGTTCTACGTGTCAACACAATTTTATACAATAATTACATAATTAAATTCAATTGTTAAAACTAATTAAATTCAATTGTTAAAACAAATTTGACAGCACCTACCTTATACTGGAGACTACCCAAAGTTTTCAAACCTGCAAATATTGACAATAGCCACAACCAATTGACCCTTTTCAAAAATCTTATATATAACCTAACATCTATACAAATAACAATTAAAATTAATGGAAATAATTAATCACATATCATGAAATAATAAAGTAAAATTAAAATTTATTCCTATATATTCAATTACTAATTACACGGTAAATTCAACAATAACAATTAAAATTCAACAAAGTATTCAATTATTATCGCAATACAAACAATAAAATATATTCAACGAAAAAAAACTAGACTTTATGAATGAAAAATGCTTACCTTAATAATGTGTTTATTTCAAGACTTTATCTCTATTATAAAAATACACCAAAACAAAAAACACAACAAAAATAACAATAACTAAAACAAAAAAAATAAAAAAATAAAATCATTAAGCATATTAAATGGAAATACATACCTTTTAATTTGTTGAAGATATAATTAGAGATTACAAGCAAAAAACAAGAGATTTGAAGCAAATGGGAGGAAAAAAGAAGAAGGCGAGAGTTATGAAACTAAGCAAAGGAAAAATGAATTGAAGGGGTGGTCGCAGGGATTTATAGCGTAGTTTTCCCGACGGATTCACTAACGGACATTTAAATAATATTAATTTTAATTATTCTGTCGGTGATATTTCAAAATTCCATCGGTAAATTTTGAATTTCGCACTAGAATTTTTTAATTACCCTTCATATTTTTCGCAGTCCGTCGGTAATTCCATCGGCAGATGCACAAAGACAGAGATGCATTAATGCCCACCCTTTAGAATTCGCACCTTCCGTCAGTGATTTTATCGGTAATTGTGAACGGCCATCAAATGTCGACGAACTGTATCTATCTGTAGAGTCGTCGGTAATTGTGGCATTTCCAGTAAATATTTTGCAACTCTTTGTGAAATGCCAACGAACTGTATCCGTCGGTATGAACGTCGGTGATAGTGGCATTTCCAGTAAATATTTTGCAATATTCTATGAAATGGCAATGGATGTGTAATCTGTCGGTATAGACATCGGTGATCATGCATTATGCATGAAAGATTATGCTTGTAAAATAAATAACACTTTCCTTGAATTAACACTTCCTACAAACATTTAAATTACAAACTGCTAATCGCACAAAACAATAACAATAGTTAACACTTGTAAAATAAATATTTTGTGTTATAAAATATCATCCATAATATATATTACATTATAAAAAAATGCTTTACACTTTCCTTGATTCTAATAGTTAGTCAGAATTTTCTTCTTCGTCGTCAATTGAATAGTCATCTGCTCCATCACAATTTTCAATATGGATATCATCATCATCTTCATCGACATTTGCTTGTAGGCTAGAGCTCAAAACAACAATCAACTCCTATGCGTCAATATCAATAAGACTATCATCGAAAACAAGAAAATTTAAATTTTCTTCCAAGTCAATCGAAGGAGCAACTCGATATGGTTCAACCAACTCACTAACTTGAAATACTTCATCTCCCACACTTGTGTCGTCATTCTCATCCTTAATAACCTCGACACGACCCTGTGTTTCATTTTTAAAATGGATAACCAATAAACTCTTGATCGATCTTTTCTAAAGAAAGGGGTGTATGTGTAATAAACTTGTTGACATTGCTTTGCAAAAACAAAGATATCGTTTACGTTGTGGAGTCTAAATTTTGAGTTGATTTCGACCAGACCATAGTGAGGATCAACTCTGAATCCTTTGTTAGTAGTGTCATACAAATAGCATTTGAATAAAAACATTATATTCTGATCGCTATGATATTGTTGTTTGACGACCTCTTCTAATCTACCATAATAGTCAACTTCTAACTCACTACAAGTTGATCCCTTAACACAAACATCACTGTTGTATGTCTTTCTTCCATGCCTGTATTCTTCAGTATGGAACACATATCCATTGACAAAATACCCATTAATAGCAGTTAACTTTTCTTTCAGGGCCTAGGCTTAGTGAAGACAATGACATAGGAGCACTCCTTCCTATTTTATAAACCTTGTATATAATGTACAACAATGAACAGTAAACGAGAATTTTGTAATGACATATAGTACTATCTTTGCAAGAGATAATGAGTTTGTGAGAGAACTTATATGTGTTCTGAACCACGTGGAAAATTGTTCATCTTGTAATTGAAAGATTTGGGATTCGGTCAATTATGAGTTATCGGACAATAAATATTATTGATGTCGCCTGCAAAGTTGTTTAAAATTATATGAGTTTATGATATTACAATATATGAATAGTATATTCTTAACAAAGTTTAATTAGTAGTACATATACTTACTGAATAAAAGGTATCAGCTCATCATAGTTAAATAGAACATAATTGTGTGCTTGTTTGAACTTTATTTCCAACAAATATCTTCCTCTTACAATATTTTTAGGTGTGGGTCGTCCAGGATTGGAGAATATTGACAAGTTTCCACTAGAAGGCACTTCATCACCATTGTTGCTGCCTAATTTTTTACCCATCTTTTTGATAAAAATTTTAAAAAATCCAAAAATAGCAAAAAAAAATGAAAATTCAAAAAATATATATTTTAATACATTTGCAAAGTTTTAGCATTTTCAGCATCATCTCAAAAGAACTTAAAATTTCAAAGGTCTTTTGAATGCATTCGACTTTTCACGCGTCATTTTTAAAATCTTTGATTTTCCTCATTGAGTCGACGTTGATATTGTTTTTTTCAAAAAATACAAAAAAAAATTAGAAAAATCAAAATTTATTAAAAAAAAGACGTTGAGGGACCATGTTTGAGGATCAAATAATATTTTGCCTATAAATATGAGTCTCTAACACACAAAGAAGGGGGCAATGTTGTACCAAAATTAGAGGGCGACACAAAAAACCCTAAACAACCTAACCCTTTCTTCTCCCACTCTAAGGTAGCCGCTGTTCTCCCTCTTCAAGCAAAAGGAGCCGCTGCCCCCCCTCCAACCTCTGCTCCCTTTTCTTCTCCCTTCAGCCATGACCTCACCCTTCTTGCACACAGACACCGTCCCCGTTTCCTCACTCTCCCAGCCGCTCTTCAACCTTCCACTTCCCCCACAACCTAGAGGCAGCCCTTCACTTTCTTCTCTCGGCCGCTCCTCTCCCTTAGGCCAAAGACAAAACTACAAAGACCGTACACTCTCTCATGAGCCATCATTCTCGCTGACCGAACACAACAGTAGCTCTGCTCTCTGCTTTATTTCCTTCGACCGGCCCACAGATCCAGCACCACTTCCAACCAAAATCACCGACCGAACCAGATCTCCCTCCATTCAGCCTCCAATAGTAGTGGCCGACATCAACCCAATATCAGACGGAACACAACGGCACATACAAACCTAGATCTATCCACCTTCTTCCCCTGCAATAGCTCCCCCTCATAGTAAACCAAGAGGAAGAAAGAAGATCGAGAACATATATAAAAAGGGAAAAAAAATAAAATCAACTAGTTATTGCAATTTCGCTGTTTGTGCAGGTCGCCGCAGACGAGGAAGGGAAGAGGGGAGGAAGCCGTTACAAATGTCCCCCATTACCTGGATTTTCTTGCGGCGGTGCATGAATCCACACACCACAAGTGGTAGTGGCGCGTGGAGCAAACACGCCACTACGTTTCCTACTGTCCTTGAGGTTTCACAACATTGTTCCCATGACTTAGGGGCTCCCATTATTGTTCTGGATTTTATTTTAGGGATCTTTTTGTAAATTTAAATTGTTTAATGTGTTGTTTAGATTATTTTGAACGTTGATTATTTTCTAATATGTAGTTCTGGGTGTGGGCAAAATATAGTAAAAAATGATGTGTTGTTTGTACTTTTTTTAATGAATTTTTAGAATGATAAAAGCTAAAAAGACAAAGAATTAAAAAAAATTAAATGATTTAATTTGCATTGAATTTGGTTATATTTTTTAACAAAAATATTTTGTTTTTTGTTTTTTTTTTATATTCGGGATTACAATCTTATACATAAGATGTATTCTTGATATTAAATAGAAAAGTTTGTTTTGTTTTTATTGATTATTTTGTAATATATATGTAGTTCTGGGTGTGGGCAAAATATAGTAAAATGATGTGTGTGCTTGTACTTTTTTTTATGTATGTTTTTGAATTATAAAAACTAAAAAGACAAAAAAAAATTAAATGATTTAATTTGCATTGAATTTGGTTTATATTTTTTAAAATATATATTTTTTGTTTTTTTTATATTCGGGATTACAATCTTATACGTAAGATGTATTCTTGATATTAAATAGAAAATTTTGTTTTATTTTTATTGATGCTAGAGCAATTAGGTTTTCTTTATCCGATAAGATAAGAATCTCCTTATCGTGGAGAACTTTTCTTCTTGTTTTTTTTTAATAAGTGATTGGCAAGACAACTTTCAAAACCTTTTAAATCTCATCAAATCGTGAAGCAGCTTACCTCAGGTAGGGTGCGCTAGGGGTACTAATATGTTCCCTAGCCACAACCAGTCCCTTACTCGTGAATCTCTAAAAAGCCCAGTACATCCAGGTTTCCTAGTAACCTTCAATCAGATACTAGGTGGCGACTCCTCAAATCAAGCAAACGAACAAAAATTGTCAACAGATATCGCGCGGGGATGTGTGACAATCATTATCATGTTGTGAAACACGATTGATTCTCGTTCTCAAATGAGGTTTGAAATAGTATGAGATAAATATTGAGATCTCCTCAACAATATAGGCCTCACATATCAAAGCCTCAACATGCGTCTTGTCCTTAACATTTTTCTTAAGATTAAACAAGTACCTGCATTGAATTAATCATATATTTTCAATTAAGAAAAACAAAGAAAATACTTTTATATATGAACTACATTGCAACTGTAATATCTAATCATTCGAAAAGATACATCCATTTTTACTGGACTGGTCCTCCAACTTTTGCCTCAAACGGTAAATGTATGGGGAGATGCTTCATTGAGTCAAAAAATGATGGAGGGAATATCATTTCAAGTTTGCATAGTGTCTCGACGATATTTGTTTCAAACCTCTCAATATGATCAACATTCAACTTGCTGGAGCATAAATCTCTAAAAAAATAACTGATCTCCATGAGTGCATCTCATATCCCTTTTGACAACAAATCACGATAAGCTATTGAAATGAGTGTTTGCATAAACATGTGGCAGTCATGACTCTTCATTCCATATAATCTGCATTCCTCCATATTAACCAATCTTGATATGTTCGAGGCATGTCCATCAGGAAAACACAAACTCTTAAGCCATTTGTAGACTAGTAGTTGTGTATTTTTCTCTAACACGAAGCTTGCTCTTGGTTTTGCGACCCGTGACCCATCACAAACCAACTCCATATATTTACAGTTACAGAGCAAAGTTATATCCAATCTAGCCTTGATGTTGTCCTTTGTCTTCCACTTCACATCAATGACGGTGTTAAAAATGTTCTCAAAAATGTTATTTTCTATGTGCATGACGTCAAAGTTATGGCAGAGGATATTGGTCTTCCAATAAAGAAGCTCCCAAAAGATACTTTGTTTTACCCAATTGTGGGTCAAACCAAAACCAGGAAACTTCTATTTACCTGATTGGAGACCAAACACAATGTCACCATACTCTGATACAACATTATCCAATTCTTCACCAGAAAGACGCGGGGGTGCAACATGCTTTTCAACTCTACCTACAAATAAATCATTTATGTTCTTTCTATACTTGTGATTCGGTGGCAAGAAACGATGGTGACAGTAAAAAAAAAAGTTTTACCTCTCTTTGTTAGCGTGAATGTCTTGTTGTTTTCCATGCAGTATGGACATGCTAGTTTTTCATGCATGCTCTAACTAGAAACCGTTCCATAAGCTGGAAAATCATTGATAGTCCACATCAAAATCGCCCTTATAATAAAATTTTATTTCCTCAATATATCATAAGTCAAAGCTCTAGAGGACCACAACTGCGTCAACTCATCAATCAACGGTCGAAGATAAACATCTATATTCTGACCCGGGCTGCTCGGAACGGGTATGATAGTAGATAAAAACATGAACTCCAGCCTCATACACATCCCCGGTGGCAAGTTATAAATCGCGAGTATAACCAGCCAACAAGAATAAGGAGCAGTAAATGACCCGAATGGATTGAATCTGTCTATACACAACCCAAGATGCACGTTTCTTAATTCAGTTGAAAAGTGAGGATGCACATTGTTAAAGTGTTTCCATGCTTTGCCGTTAGAATGATGCACCATCACTCCATAAACCACATCATGTGATTGGTGCCATATCATGTGGTCAGCAATCCTTGGTGACATGAATAACCTCTACAGTCTAGGTGTGATTGGGAAGTATCTAAGTTTTTTATACACTACGAGAGTCTTTCCCCTGCTAGTCTAGGTTTGTAATGGGAATGCTCTAATGTCATGCACTCGATCAGCTCATCATTTTCAAGGTAGTATAACATGCAGAAGTTAGGGCACTTGTCAATTTTCTAGTATCCTAAACCGAGGGGTTTCATCATGGACTTTGCAACATAGAAATTCTATTTTTGCATGTTCCTTTCAAGTAAAATGTTTCTCGCCCATTCGATAATTTTATCATAATCGGCCTTACTCAACCCGTGATCTGACTTGATGGTGATTAACTGTGTTATAGCTAATAATTTACTGTGGTTTGTGCAGCCATCCTATAATGGTTCGTCAAAATCTTTCAACAAATCAAAAAACTTAGCAGCATCTGTATTGGGCTCTTCTTCTATGATTGGACATTGACTGACATTACCTTGATTCATTCTCATTGCATCCATAACCATATTCCTGTAAGGATTACTGTTGTCATTTGCAACTCCATGCACGTTGCTAGCACTAGAAGATGCATCATTACAACATCTAGATGCAGATACTTTTTATTTTGACACTTCCTATATAAACACCTAATACCGCATCCAGTAAAAGTTATGGGAATAGATGTTGTGAAATTAATAAAACCCTGAACCCCGTTACAATAATTCATCCTCTACAATCCTTAGAGTGAATCTCGATACATCCATGAATAATCATTCATGACTTCTATCGAACCTCTATAAAATTATGATGACAACATGTATTAATTAACTATGTTAGGTAAATGAATTTGCAAAAATATTGGTTTACCTCGAGATTATCCAACAAACTAATTAAAACTTCTCATAAATATTCATTATCAATTATTAACGTTCATACAAATTTATACATATAAATTTATGAAAATTACAACTCCGCAATAGCATTGATAAACATTAAAACGGACTCGTTAAACAAGCTATTAATTATTTCACCACAACACATGTAATTCGGTAATTTAACAAAGTTTCAACAATTTACAAACAAATATAATTTTACAAAATCTAAAACAAACCATAACAAGTATAGAATTATACATTCATACTACAAGTTTGTTTGAGAAATAACAATAAAAACATGTACATACACTAACAAAATACATATACTAAAAAAACAATAAAATTGACATTAAAATGTTAAAATTAAAAAAAGATAGATTTACTTACAAAAAATGATAAAATCCACAACAAATCAGAACACGGATGTTGTGACCACAAAACTTAAAGAATTATGACTTATGTTGAAAAGAGTGGGATTTTTTTTTTGGGGGGTGGTTGTTTGTAGTTTGGGAGGGGAGAGTTGGTTGGGGGAAGAAGAAGGAGAAATAGAAGAGGAGACAGTAGATAGAGTTATGATATATTAACTTTTGCCCATAGAATCAGTGACGGACTCATGATGTCGGTGGTTTCGTCAGCAATTCTGACGTTGAATTGGTCACGTCACTATATGAGGATCGCGGTTTGAATCCCTCGGTAATTCCGCCAGTAAAATCGCCTGCAAAAACTTCCACGTCAGCGTACTACCTTTTTCTAAAATTCTATATATTTCATCTATAATTTCGTTGGTATATATTGACCGCATTATTCCTTCGGTAAATACCGACCGAATTACAGACGGAATAGTATCCGTCGGTATTTATCACCACAATGTACCGATAGAATCATTTTGTCAATGATTCCGTTGGTTTTAGGTGAATTTCTGGTAGTGAGATCCCTCTATAGAACCTGGTTCTAATTTTCTATACCAAGCACATTGTGTCACTCTCCTGAATCACAAACTCCAAGCTACTACGCATATTTTGCACATGTCCCCTTGAATCTATAAGACCATTGTGGTTATCTAGACACATGTTTATAGAGATACAATCCCAAGAAATTCATGTGTTTTGAACCTACCTAGATAGAGGGGTGCCTCGTACTTGATGATGGCTATATAAGTCTCCAATGATGCGCTTAAAAGTTGATCTCCCCTCCACCTTTTGTCTAATTGGTTCCGAGGGACTTAAGTATTCTTGTGTAGAATGACGAGATTGATAGCTACCATCTATCCCACTGTAATGAGAAGTAACATACCTTGAATACCCATTCTGCGTAGGGGCGGCATAACGGTGAAAACGGCCTCTTAAGGGACTTGATAGATGTTGATGCGAGTTGCATTCTGGAAGGTCATTTTGTCTAAAGCTTTCAGAGTGGCGTGTTGATGTTATTGATGGAGTTGAGACTTGTTGTAGTGGCACAACTTGATTCTACCCCTGAGTAGCTAGCACCATTTGAGTCAAGAGTCATACTTGATTAATAAGCTATTGAAAGTCCAGTTGGGTATAAGTATCTACATCAGTTGGTTGAAATAGAATGTATGCAATAAACCTTTCAAGATTTCAATAATATTATTTTATTTAGATGCATTACTAAATAAGTTACACAAACTAAAAAAAAAATGTATAACTCAAATTGATCTATACAAAAAACATAACTTAAGATATAGATTAGTCGTTTTGGCAATCACCTAAAAGGCTAATCTTCAAGGAAACCAAGTTTGAGTCGTCATCATGATGGCTATGACATATCACTGATGGTGTTGCACTTGGCACTCTCTTCTTGGTAGCTGAAGTCAAGGAAGAAGTTCTTCGGGAGATGAGACTACGTGCGGCAACACCAAATAGGCTTCCCGAATGAACACTTAAGAATGTAATCCCACATTTATATAATGTACTTTCTAATGATCATTCAAACCCATTTGTTTTTGTATTTTAAAAGTGTTTTTGAAAAAAATTAAAAAAATTATTTTTCTTTGCTTCAAATTAGTTTTTTGGTGCTTTTATATCATTTTGATGTGCTGATGTTAAAAATTAATTTTAAAAAATAAAAAATATATTTTAATTTATTTCTAAATAAAAAATATTTTAAAAAATAATTGTTATTACAATATCAAAAAATATAGCGTTTTTCTTTGACATAATTGATTCGTACCGGTTTTTCTTTGGTGAAGGTCCGTCAAGGATCATTACAAGATTTCACATTTTTACCGACGGCAATATTCAATTGGTATATGATTCATAGTTCGTCGGTAATTTTTTTACTGACGCCTTCACCGATAGAAACATGTCGCCGGCTTTCCTTTCATCGGTAATGCCTGATTTCGTTGCTAAATTCATCAGTAAAAAAACAAAACAATTGTCGATGGTTTTACAGATGGAAATTGCGCGCCAAAAAAAAATTTTCCTCTTGAAATATACCGACGGATTTTATTCTATCGGTGAGTGTGAACTACTGAAAAAATATTTCTGTCGATCAAGGCGTCGGTGATTGTGAAATTTGCACCAAGCTTCTGTTAAAGGTTGACGGATTAAGGTCGTCGGTAAATTCATCGCTAAAATGATTGACATTTCCCGCTCTCTGTCAAATGCTGACGGATACAGTCCATCGGTAAAACCCTCTTTGATTATTTTTAAATATGTTTTTAAAAAATTATTTAGAATTAATAATATAAAACTATATAAATTAATAGTAAAACAAACTAATTATGCAAATAAAATTTTTATTAAACATAAACAAAAGTTAAATAATATTCATTATAAACTGAATGTGTTAAAAAAAAATAAATTAACTATTAAAGTTAAATAATATTCATTACCAATTAACATAATGGTGGAGCCAGAGGAGGAGGAAGAGGAGGCTGGTTGTTATACGGCCAAAAAAGAGGAGGTGCACATGTATCACTACTCTGTGATGCCATGTTTAGGACCATTTGGCGAAGTTGTTCATGATTCGCTTTGAGTTGTGTATACTCCACCATTAGGGGGTCGCATTTTTCGGTGAGATGAACCGTGTGTTGCTGCAACGCCACAAACTCTTTAGACTGGGTGCTCGATACTGATTGGGAGCTCCCAACGGTTGAGACACTACAGGCCGCCTGCAAGTTCTCGATCGTAGTGTTGGAGAGCCCGTACACCATATTTTTATTAGGTCCACCGAACGATCCAATGTCCATCCACAAATCCAAATTGAAATCCGGATTGGTCGAAGGATCGTCCTTATTTATCTCCCTCAACCAGCTATTATAGGTCTCCTGGAAATTAAAAAAAGTAATCATCATATTCAATTTAATAAAAATAATAACTTACGAAATAAAATGGTTGAACAAACATACCACAAAGTGTAGAGCACGGTTGTCAACGAACTGTGGCACCTTCTTTTGGCGGTTTTGACTCCGCACATGTGTCTCAACAAACAGCTCCATTGGGCTCAGCTCATGTCCAAGAGACGTATCCTATAATGAAAAAAATTAATTAACAACAATTTAATTTAATGATATATTTCATTTAAATGAATCTTACCATCCGTTTTGCAGCAAACGGAACGGAGCTGCTGGTGTGCATTGTCACCGAGCCATGAATTGGCCGATTCTGGTTGCCAGAACCGGACTGTGAGCGTCACGTGAACCGCTCAGACGTCACGTGCTCAAGATAGTGCGGCCATATATCTGTTGGGATGTATATCGGTTTGAAATCCCTCCAAACCGCCACATCGTTCCAGCCATGGAGACCCTTATCTCTCGTGATTTTTTTTGCCTTATTTTGTGATTCATACCAAAAATAACGCAACCTATTTCCATAGTGAGAAATTAGATTTTGAAACATAAATTTTTTTCTAAAATCTTTTATTGTGTTCGATGTTACCTAGTTGATTTTCCCACACCGTCCTCACAACTTTGTCGTACGCCCTGTCCTAGGTGAATTTATGCTATGTATAAATAATTAGGTAAATAAAAATAATAATTTATTTACAATTATATTAATAAATTATTAGAAATAAGCTAGAAATTATAAATTAACACCAACCTCAAATCTGTCAAACCAAGCATCGATTTGAGGTATCCATTCAGAATTTCTAGATACCTAACTTAATTGAAATAATGGAATCTTCATCGATGATTTAAATGCCGATGATATTACTCGGGCGGCCTCAATGTTTGTGAACCTAAAAATAAATTAAATTAATGAAATATTGATTAGTTGTTTATAAGTTATTTTATAATTTTTTTTAAAAAAAAAAAACTAAAACCTTAACAAACTTACATTGAAAAGTCATTCTTCCATTGTGCCTCGAATTTGAGGGTGAATTGATTCCATTGCGAAGGCACGCCGCCTCTGCGCTGTGAAACCGCGCTGGAAGAGGAAGCATCAGTTGACAGCACAAGTGCCTCCTCTTGAGAGGCACCTAAGGATATGTCATCCTCGTTGCTAGAAGAACTAGCTGCGACCATACGTGAGCGACGAGCCGTGGATTTTGTTCTACGTATCTACACAATTTTATATGAATAATTATATAATTAAGTTTGAATGTTAAAAAAAATTCGATAGTACCCAAATCCACAAACCTACAAATATTGACAATATCCACAACCAATTGACCCCATCTATACTAATATTGTATATAACCTAACATCTATACAAATAACATCCGCACTAATTACAAGGTAAATTCAACAAATTATTCAATTATTATGGCAACACAACAATAAAATATATTCAATAAATTAAAAAAAAAAACTCTAGACTAACAATTAAAATTAATGGAAATAATTAAACACAAATCATGCAATAATAGAGTAAAATTACTAATTATTCCAACATATTCAATTACTAATTCTAAGGCAAGACAACAATAAAATATATTCAATAAATTAAAAAAATATAGACTTTTGGAATGAAATATGCTTACCTTAATAATGTTTTTATTTCAAAAATACACCAAAACAAAACTCATAACAAAAATAACAATAGCTAAAATATAAAACAAATACAAAAATAAAATATTTAAGAAATGAAGAAGAGGAAGTACATACCTTTTAATTTGCTGAAGATTGAACTAAAGATTTCAAGCCAAAAAAACACAAAAATCTTAAAGGAAATGAAAGGAAAAAACAAAACTGTGAAATGAAGCAGGTGAAAAAATGATCTGAAAGGGCAGTCACTTGGATTTATATCGCAGTTTTACCGATGAATTTACCGACGGACTTATAAAATTAATATTAATTCAAATTATTCCATCGGTGACGCTCCAAAAAGCCGTCGGTAACTTTTGAATTTCGCACCATCTTTTTTAATTACCCTCTATATTTTCGCGATCCGTTGGTAATTATGTTGGCAAAATAACACGGTCAGAGATGCATTTAATGCACCGCCCTTTGGAATTCACACAGTCCGTCAGTGATGTTGTCGGTGATATTGACCCACCGACAACATACCGACGGACTTAAATCCGTCTGCAAATTTGTCGGTGATTGTGGTATTTTCTAGTAATTATTTTCCAACTCTCTATGAAATGCATGAAATGCCGACAAACCTTAGGTCATCGGTATGGACGTCGATGATAGTTCATTTAAAGAAAGATTATATTTGTATTACCTATTTACCTTCCTGCAAACACTTAAATGATAGACTGTCCTTCGCACAAAACAATAACAGCAGTGCTTAAACAATACATAAACTTATAAAATAAATATTTGGTGTTATAAAATATATCATCCATAATATATATTACATGAAAAAAATGTTTTACACAGGGCTTCATTCTGATAATTAGTCATAATTTTCTTCTTATTCGTCGTCAATTGAATAGTCATCACTTTTATCGCAATCTTCAATATGGATATCATCATCTTCATTGACATTTTCTTGTTTGCTAGAGATCAAAACAACATTCAACTCCTCTGTGTCAACATCAACAAGACTATCATCAAAAACACGAAAATTTGAATTTTCTTCCAAGTCAATCGATGGAGCAACTCGATATGGTTCAACCAACCCACTAACTTGAAAGACTTTATCTTGCACACTTGTCTCTTCGTTCTCATCCAGAACAAGCTCGACACAACCCCTGGGTTTCGTTTTTAAAATGGACAACCAACCCACTCTTGATCGATCGTTTCTAAAGGAAAGGGTGTTGCAGTTCGACGAACTCTTCTAATCTACCATAGTAGTCAACTTCTAACTCACTACTAGTCGATCCTAAACCGAGGGGTTTCATTATGGACTTTGTAGCATAGAAGTTCTTTTTCAGCCTGTTCCTTTCAGGTAAAATGCTTCTCGCCCATTCAATAATTTTGTCATACCCGACCTCACTCAACCCATGATCTGACTTGATAGTGAACACCTGTGCTACGGCCGATAATTTACTGTGGTTCGTGCAGCCATCCCATAATGGTTCGTCAGAATCTTTCAACAAATCAAAAAACCTAGCTACATCGCATTAGGTTCTTCTTCTATGATTGGACATTCACTGACATTACCTTGATTCATTCTCATTGCATCCATAACCATATTTCTGTAAGGATTAGTGTTGTCATTTGCCGCTTCATGCACGTTGCTAGCACTAGAAGTTGACTCAATCACCCTTTCTCCCGTTCTCTTCTTACTAACAAATACTTCTCTGTGTGCATACCAAAACCGGTAATTCTCCATAAACCCTTTGTGTAGAAGATACATCATTACAACATCTGGATGCAGATACTTTTTATTTTGACACTTCCTGCATGGACACCTAATACCACCTCCAGTAAAATTTCTGGGAATAGATGTTGCGAAATTAATAATACCTTGAACCCCGTTACAATAATCCATCCTCTACAATCCTTGGGGTGAATCTCGATACATCCATGAACGATCATCCATGACTTCTATCGAACCTCTATAAAATTATGATGACAGTACGTATTAATTAACTATGTTAGGTAAATAAATTTGCAAAAATATTGATTTACCTCGAAATTATCCAACAAACCATTTACAACTTCTCATAAATATTATATATTCATTATCGAAAATTACAACTCTACAATACGATTGATAAAAATTAAAACGGACCCGTTAAACAAGCTTTTAATTATTTCAAAACAACACATGTAATTCGATAATTCAATAAAGTTTCAAAAATTTACAAACAAATACAATTTTACAAAATCTAAAACAAACCATAACAAGTATAAAATTATACATTCATATACTACAAGTTTGTTTGAGAAATAAGAATAAAATATGTACATACACTAACAAAATACATATAATAAAAAAAACAATAAAATTGTCATTTAAATGTTAAAATTTAAAAAGATAGAATTACTTACAAAAACTGATAAAATTTATCGATAAATCAGAACACGGATGTTGTGACCACAAAACTTCAAGAAATATGACTTGTTGTGCTAAGAAAAGGGAGATTTTTTTTTTTTTTGAGGAGGGGGCTGGTTGTTTGCAGTAGAGGAGAGTTGAGATTGGGAAGAACAAGAACAGAGTCGGCAGAGTGGGCATATATTAACTTTTGCCGACGGATTTACCGACAAAATTATTCCGTATGTGATTCTGTCGGCCATTCTGACGGTAAACAGGGCACGTCACTGTACATAAATTTCACTTTGAATCCCTCGGTGATTCCATCGGCATGTTAAACGGTGAAGCGGTCAAGTCACCGTACGGATCTGCCATTTTGAATTTCTAGGTGATTCCGTCGGTAAAATCACCTGCAAAAACATTCATGTCAGGGAATCGTCTTTTTTTTTTAATTCTGCATATTCTGTCCGTCATTCCGTCAGTAAATACAGACCGAATGTGTCCGTCGGTATATACCAGCGGAATGACGGACGGAAAAAATTCCGTCGGTAATTGCAACCTCAAATTATCGACAGAAGTAGGTCGTCGGTAATTCTGTTGGTATTAAGCTAATTTCTGGTAGTGGACTGTATGTGTATCCCTTTGGCCATAAAAGAAAAAATGGAATTGCTAGCTAGCTTGTAGTATATCATTCAAGGATCATGGGTATTTTTGAAACATGATAATTAAATTTTCAGCTATTATTTTATCAATTCTGCTAATCAATTATGGAACTACTTTAACAGGAATACAAATGACCATAACCTAATACGTGGACATGATCGATCTTATGGTACAAATTGCCGGCTCCTGTCTGTTTTCACGCTATTTTCACAAGAAACGAAAGGTATACTTGTATAAGTTATAATGAGTTGATGCTAGCTCCAGTTAATTTTCTCCTACAATTTCTAGCGGCCTCAACCTTGCCGTGAAGCCAGCAAGTCCCCCACATCTAGATTCCTAGGCCCCTATCTGCTTGCCAAAAAATAGCATATAGATATGTAGGTCAGCCTTAGCTTTGGTACGGGGCAATACTCTTGCTAGATAGTAATGAGATTATTGTACGAAAGAACTGTTCCAGTAGCTGTTGGGAAAATGGT
>Ga0325410_1002447_pt1 | contig 20828 bp, 9 predicted proteins | sample PopdelMetagenome_16_FD_206182 | JGI IMG/M metagenome (GOLD analysis project Ga0325410, IMG submission 206182) | Populus deltoides microbial communities from Bellville, Georgia, United States - Xylem-PdIQD-R3 | ecosystem: Host-associated > Plants > Phyllosphere > Stem > Wood/Secondary xylem... | reverse complement strand
AAGGTAAAAACTATTAGGTTTTGGTAATTAAAGTAAAATGATAAGAATTAATCCTAATAATTACCATGATTATTTTTGCATCAATTTTGATTCTAAAATTAATATAAAAGGAGGTTGAATGAGAGATATTTTGCACGCCAAGCAGCATCTCTTATAGCTTCTTTCCAACATTTTCTACTATGTTTTTCTTCATATATTCTAGAGCTTAGAATAAGTTTTTTATAAAGACCTTTTAAGTTTGCGAACCTTGATAAGCAATTAATCAAGGTAATGCTGTTGAAATTTTAAGTGTTGAAATGCTAAGAGGTTGATTGCATTCAATTTATTTGTAAACATATTGCTTATCTAAATATATTTGATTAATAAAATCTTAAAGAAACATATTTAAAATCTATATATTTGTAAACATATTTCTTCATATATAAAGTGATGATTAATAAAATCTTAAAAAAAAATAATTGATTATTGACAATAACAAAGTTTTTATCTAAATATATTTTGAGTGCTTTAAAAAGTAGTATCAGTAAACAATCTTTTTAAACATATTGCTCTCTTTACATACATGTTTAAGCAATAAATATTTATATAATTCATTTTTTTTAAGTTTGTATGCATGCTAGTTGCTTTCTTATATATATATATATATATAATCCAGTTAAATCCTGTGTCTGTGAGAAGCACACCAGAATTTTGCATCCCATGAACAGCAGCAACACTCGTGATGTATCACTAACACAAAAATAACAGGAATTTAGTTAATTTACAACATCAAGTTAACAGCCCCACATGGTTTTTGTCCTAATGATTGTCGTTATATGGTGTCTTTGTTCTTCAGCTGCTTTGACTAGGAAATACAATTCAATATACAATCATATGTAGTGCATCTCTTCCCACATGCACTAAATAGTAAAATTATTATTTGAGATTCTACACCAAGGCTTTCTAAAAAGAAAAGAGAGATCTTTTCATTATGTTTTGGCTTCATATTCCATACACAAAGCATTGTCTACATACATTCTTGATTCTGCGATTTGACTACAAAGATTACACCTTCGAATCCAATCGTCACCTCTTATCTCAAGCAAATCATGACTTCACTCGGCATACAAACCCCAACTCCACTCGCTTCCTGATATAGAAAACCCCCACGCATTTTCATTTTACAGAGATACAGATAAAGTATGACAGAGAAACCTAAAAAGAGTGAAAATAGAGAAAACTTCCTAAATCCCCTTAAAGACCAAACTAATTAAAGAGGTTGCTGCATAGTCACAACAATGGGACTAGTGACAGTGTGCTTTCCATCAGACCAAATTATGGAACCACTCCTCATGCTAGAGGCCCCGGGTGCCAGCTTCACTGCTGTCGTTTGCACTCTGACAAGGAAGTTCAATTTCTGCCCCACCCTCCTGAACACAAGTTTCTCTGGCTGAACCGTGACCACAGTCTCACCAGGTGGCCTCATTGTAACTTTGTACACGGATTTTGCATCCCCGACATTTGTCACTGTCCTAATAAAATGTGTAGACATCTGATGCTTGCCATACTGTTGGAACACAACAGATAATGAAGGGTAATTCAAGTTCCCTGCATGGCCTGCCCTTTTAGCTCCACTGCAATCTGCATTCCTCCTAGTGACCACTTGAATGTTGTTAAGTGTATAATTTGAATTGCAGAGAAAATCTATATAATCAAAAGATGTAATATCATAGATCAACCCAGGATCCATGGCCTTTTGTGGGTGAACATGGCCAGCACCGAAATCTAACACAGTAGAAACATTTCCAGTAGACTCATCAAGCATTGTTCCGCCTCGATTATCAACTGTATAAGCAGTTGTCATCAAGGCCGACCTTATTGCTGCCGGACTCCATTCAGGGTGAGCTGCCTTTAACAAAGCAGCTAACCCGGAAACATGTGGACAAGCCATTGATGTACCTGAAAGAATATTAAACTCAATTTTTCGCTTATCAGATGGAATCCCAGAGGGTCCAATTTTATCAGGCCAAGCAGCAAGGATGTTCAAACCAGGAGCAATAACATCAGGCTTCAAAATTTCAGGGGACTCAGGATTTGGCCCTCTAGCTGAAAACGAAGACACCACTGGTGCAGGCCTAACATTAACTCTGGTCCCTTTAAAAACAATAGTAGCAGTAGGAGGTGATGACTTCGATTTAGCGGCCGCAGATAAGTACTTTCTAATTTCATCGCCACCAGAAGCACCAACAGCAGTAGCAGGCAAAACATGACAATCAGCAACTAAACCCTCACCATCAAAAACCCCATTAGCCAAAATCATCCCAACCCCTCCAGCCATCTTCACAACCTCACCTTTAGCAGTCCTAGAATTAACCCCTCTATCACACAATACAATTTTCCCTTCAACAAACTTAGGATCTAAAGAACCCTCTACACACAATGAACCAGAATAACCATCTCCACCATCACCACTCCCAGCATAAACCACTGGATACATCTTCCCTGAAGCCAAACCTGGCCCCCCATAAAGACTGACACCAGAAATCACCTTCCCATTTCCAAGCTTAACATCAGCTGGAAAATCCCTATCAATTGTTCCAGCACCAACAGTAGTTACCCATGGAGCTACATTAGTAACAGATAAACCTCCAGGTCCACCATTACCAGCGCTAGCAGATACAAAAACCCCACAATCCACAGCACCAAAAGACCCAATTGCAATAGCATCTAAATAGTAAGGCACGACAACACCTCCAACACTTAATGAAATAACATCAACCCCATCAGAAACAGCAGCATCAAATGCAGCTAAAATGTCAGAATCATAACAACCGGCATTCCAACAAACCTTATAAGCAGCGAGTCTAGCTTTTGGAGCCATTCCAGCAGCAACCCCGCGTGCATAGCCAAATGTAGATGCCGGAAAAACGTATCTTCCGGCAGCAATGGAAGCAGTGTGAGTGCCATGGCCATCAGAGTCACGTGGCGACCGATACTCGGTAGTCTCATTCATTTTGCCGTTCGTTGCTTCATATCCGTTGCAGAAAAAGCGAGCTCCTATTAACTTTCTATTACAAGAACTTGAAGGGAAGTCTTTGCCACTAACACAAACCCCTTTCCATTTGGACGGGACAGGACCCAATTCACGGTCATTGAAGCTCTGTCGTTCAGGCCAAATACCAGTGTCGATGACTCCGATCACAAGATCGGACCCGAAATCCGACTCTTTAAGCAGACCAGCACTGTCGGATGTTCTCAAACCGAGGAATTGAGGGGAGCGCGTGGTATGAAGGTGACGCACGCGTTCAGGGATGACAGCAACGATGTGAGGGAGGGTCTGGAGATTGAGGGCTTCAGTGAGGGAAAGTTTGGCTGAGAAGCCATGAAAGACGGTGTCGTAAGTGTGGAGCAAACGGGGTGTGGTTCCAGGGGAGATGGAGGAGAGAGAGGAGATGTACCAGTGCTGGTGGGTGGGGAAAATAGAGGGTTTGGTGTCATGTTGGACTTGGACAATGAAGGTTCTTGGCTGCTCATTTGTCGAAGAAGAGGTTGTAAGGGAGAGGAGAGAGAGGAGACAGAGAAGAGAAAGCATTGTGATTGAAAATAGAAGAGTGTTTGAGCTCTGCTACTGACTGAGCAGTCTTCGTCTTTAAAGTGAAATGGAAGTGTAAGAAAGGGGGACACACTCCCGAGCACTCAGGTAGGGAATGGCGAATAGAAGAGTGAGTGAGTGGGATTTAACAAGGATAAAAGATGCTGATCACATGTTTTTTTATTTTTATAAAAATTCTATCAATCTTGTTTCTAAGAGCTGGTTTAGTGTGTATTTGGATATTTTCTTGGTTATTATTTGAAAATATAGATTTAAAAAAATTATGAATTGCAGTATTTTTTTTTAATTAAGATTTATGAAGAGAGCTTTTAAAGAAACTCATACAAAATTAGGATGTATTTTAATTAATTATATATTTTTTATATAGCAATTAAAGTAAAATATAGTTTCAACCGGTATGAAACTCTTAAAATTAGGATGTATTTTATTATAAATAACAAGCTTATTAGAATGTTTATTTTAATGATTTTGAATCGTGTTGATAATTTAAGATAAAAAATAAATTTTGAAAAATAAAAATCATATTATTTTAATATATTTTTAAATAAAAATACTTTATAATTCAATTACATATCAAATGCTGATCAGTTTCCATTACAATACAAAAGGTGGAGAATATATTTATAGTAAATTTAGCAACAAAAAAAATCTGCATGGCCCAATCTCCTGCCGCATCAAGTGATGCATTGAACCAACTCACTCGCCATCGCCATCGAATATTCTAATCACTTGATCGGAGACACACTTACCGGACTGTCCTCTCACGTGTTAGACAGTTCACACGTGACATTGACTCTTGCTAGTAGAATTGTTCGTTTTTAGTTTCTACCGTTGGATATTGTCGATATTATTCTTTTAGAGACAGGTTAAACACTCGTCGTAAAACTGGGGCACCTAACTGAGGTCGGAGGATGATTCAGACTCCAACCTGGACAGTTGCGCAGATAGCCACGTGGGGCAGTATTAAATTATTAATTAAAAAAAAAAAAAACTCAAAGAGCAAAGCATTTTACACTGTACTCCAACACGGATCCGCACATTGCAATTTCTTTTTCCTTTTTTCTTTTATCATGTGTTTTTTTTTTTATAATAGGTAGCAAGAGCCACACGATAGCAATATCACCGCCTTGTGCCGCCTCGGAAGAAAGTCCTCGAAAATAAGCGTGTATCCAGAAATTTTTCCTGCCCTGAACTATCAAGTAGGTATATATAAATTATTTTTTTAAATTAATTATTAACTTATATATATAAATTTGTCAGTTAACAATAAAGTTTTAATTTAAATTTAAAGGATATAAAATTAAAAATAAATTATACTATTAAAGTTGCACCCTTTCATGTTTTGTGGAATAAAATTCATTTATAATCGAATCCAAATCAATATCTTCAACATGCTCTCATTCAATGTAAATCATGGTAAAATATGCTAAAAACCCATCTTCCATTTAATTGCGAAACATAGTTTTAACATGTTTTATTGTTGAAAATGCTCGCTTTGTGGTGGCAATGAAAATAGACAAAGTCAAAATAAAACGAATCAACTTGTCAATCAAATGATAGTGCTGTGACTTATTTATTTCACTAATCGACTTATTTATTTCAACTAATCCTCGATATAATTCATAAATGATAGACATATTCTAAAAGCTCTTGTGATGAATCACATCAATCTAATAATGTTTTATATGAAGTCTCAAATAATATATTTCTTGTCCATTGAAATCTTCAGGATAAAATTTCTTAACAATCTAGCAAATAGTATCAACTTTAAATGATTTAAAATTATCCTTAGGTTCTAAAGCAGAGCTAAGTACAAGGAATTTTACGGTCCCATCACTAAATCTAGAATTTAATTATTCCAACTAAAAATCTATTGTTGGATTAAATATATCATAATGATAATGTTGGTAAACTATCATTGATTTTTGTTATTGACATAAATAACTTGTAGTCTTTTTATATGAAGCATTCATATGTGGTATGTCAATCTCATATTGTGTGCAAACAGATTGCACATATGCTAGGAGAAAATCAAATATGACATCTCTTAAAGCTCGAAGTAATGCTTTATTAGTTGGTAAAAAATAAGATATAATTAAATTAATTTTCAAGTTCACAAGAGGAGTTCTCCATTTTTTTTTAAAGAAGACAATATTTTTTTTTCTAATAAAAGATAGACTATTCATATCTAAAAAGATATTTGGACATTGTATTGATAATTAAAAACAAAAATAGTCATCATTGGCGAGCAATTAAAAGGTTGATTGATAAAAATATTCATACCTTCATTAAGAAAATTGAAAAAAAATAAAAAAAAATAACATATAATAAAAATAATTATACTACAATAAACTCTGGAATAATTTAAGGGATGTTAAAGTTTATTTTTCAATAATTTCTTGTCTAATAATTTAATAAAAAAATATGCAATATATCAAAAACCAATTAACATATATATCGTAAACACTTAATCAATTTAAGTAAAAATAATTAATAACAGTTGCAAGAGAATTTTTCACTTGAAATCGGCGATGAAAAAAATTCTCTATCAATTTCTTTCCAAATTTCACCTCAACTTCCAGCTCCTAACCCTCCCGACGTCCGAAACCCCATCCTACCAGTACAAGCGTGATTTAGCTGGGGGTAGAGCCCACCTCAGCCTTGTATGCGTGGGTTTGGTATTGCGGTAACTGTTATAGTTGTGGTTTGAAAAAAATTATTTTATAAAAAATATTTTTAGTTAAGGTTGATTTGAAAAAATAGGTGTTTAGTTAAAACTGTAGTTGAAATTGAGGTTGAAAAAAAATAGTTTAATGTGTTTGGTTAATAATTTTTTTGAAATTGAGGTTATAAAATAATTTTAAAATATATATATTAATATTAATAGTTTTTAATTTAAATATTGTAGATTTAACTTTTGTTATTACATCATGAAATAAATAATACTTTATATAAAATATTTTTTATTGTTACATTAAAATATCTACAATTCCATCATGTTTGAAATACATCCGACAAGGACTACAGTTTAATGTGTTTGGTTAATAATGCTTTTGAAATTGAGGTTATAAAATAATTTAAAAAAATATATATTAATATTAATAGTTTTTAATTTAAATATTGTGGATTTAACTTTTGTTATTACATCATGAAATAAATAATAATTTATATAAAATATTTTTTATTGTTCCATTAAAATATCTATAATTCCATCATGTATGAAATACATCTGACAAGAACTACAGTTTTTTTGGTTTTTTTAAGAAAGTAATAACATCAGGTAAAATATAATCAAGAACGAAATTGGGATTGCGATCAAATTCTGCAAATGCTACTTTATCAAGCGATCTCTATCTAATTTATGTAGTGTCATTAAATAATGTTAAACACTAGTTTTTCGAATAAAAACAATTAAAAAATTAAAAATAATTTTTATTTTACTGGGTTAGACCTGGTTCAATGTATTTTAAGCTTTGAATCAGAACTGGTTTGGCCAGAACCGGTCCGGCCGGAACCGTATGCATGTTACACTGTGCATGCTAATTAATTAGCATGAACAGTGTAACATGCATATGGTGTATGGTGTATGCAAGTTACACTGTGCATGCTAATTAATTAGCATGCACAATGCGCAAATATGTTGCCCATTGTTTACTGTTGAAACAAAAGCAGCCTCCTGCTGCTTCACGATTACTGAGTTTGCAACGCAGTAAAAGGTGGGATCCATAAACAGTTAACAACGTTTTTTTTCTGTAAGCAAACATATGTTTGCTGCGTTTTATTTCAGCCGCAGCCGCATAGATAAACGGACCTTTTTACCTGGGCTACAGCCCACCTCAGCCTTGTATATCCCTCCACCCCTGCTCGTCAAGATAATTTCTATGACACCAAAAAAGGTTGTCACACACTAGTGTACGGGTTAGAATTCCATATAGTTTTTTTTTTTTTTAATTTAGTTCATGATTCTTAGATAACTCTTTAATTTAGTTTTAAATTTCATCTCACTCAATTCCAATAAAGATCTAACCGGAGCGAGAAGAAAGGAAGAAAAAGAAAGAGATAGACAGCCTAACCGGTTTAGATCATTGTGGTGTGTCCATGACCCAAGTCGTGAATTTGATGGATTAAACCAATAGATTTTCATCTCGATATTAAAAAAAGGATATCACTTGAATTTTTTTAAAGTCAAACCATATTTTTACCAATCGTCCAAGTTATCTTTGAATCTATCAAATTAATTGTGTCACGTCATGAAAACTCTTATACGATTTAATTTGAAACTCGAGTTAGACAATGTGTTAGGTCAAAAGATTCAAGAGTTCACCTCCTGAGTCAAGTTTTATGATATTGTCAAAGAGTTATACATGACCTCACAATTCTATTTGTATGTTCAAAAAACAATGTTGTATAATTTTTTTAAAAAGAAATGTTCAAACATCATCATCTTATTTTTTAAAATCATATCGGGTTTTGACTAGGTCAACTTGATATATTGTGAATTTACATCTATTGTTTTTCTTTTAAATATGTTTAGAAGAATATTACTGACACCTTAAATCTGTATCTTTAACAAAACGCGTGCAACAAACTAGTTATACTACTATTCTAAAAGAATTTAGGGTTTCTTATGATGCTTCAATGTTTATATAAATAGTAAAGCACATTAATATATTTCTTAAAAATATTATAGCAATTCATTATTGTAGCATAGTTAGCTAGCTCGCGAGTTGCAATACATGAATTCACAAGTTTGAGCGACACTACCTATAAACCCCAGCTTAAAAATGGAAATGACAACTTGTAATGGAAATAATTTCATGATCCTAATTTAATTATTAAATAGGAACAAGGAGCATAAAAATTTAATATGGAGAAAAAGGTGATGAGCCTACTTGAAAATTTTGCATGATAGATTGAATTTAATTATGAAAAGTTATGGCTTGTAAATATAAAAAATTGATATGAGTTATGTTTTTTAAAAACTAGTAGAGGCAACAATAATAAAATCTTCTACTAGTGGTGTACATATTATCAAGGCGGCAAGTAGATGCTTTTAAACCTTACCTTTTGAATTCTAGTATTTCATGCATGAAATCTTTAGTTATATTTTATCTTGTGATCTTATGGATGAGTATCAAGATGTGAAAAAGAGTGAATGTAATTATGGACTTAGAAATGAGTTTTTAAAAATTATTAAAAAACTATCTTTTGGGATTTATATCATCTAGAATGTATTGTTAAATTAAGGATATAAACTTGACCCTTTTTAATTTGTAATAATGTATAGATAACTTGTATGGATTTATATTCTAAATTTCTAAGTTGATAAACACCAAGTTTTAAATTAATTTAAATTACATAGACATATTTGTATCGCATTAAATTGATTTCTGGATTGGATGAAAATAAATGTGTGATGATGTTGCTACGAGCATGCCTGAGGCTGTCAGGACTTGATTGTGTTGAGTGTTCATTACATGTATCAAAAAATATTTATAGGTACTGATGAAAAGACTAAAGAAAATTTTGCTGAAATTTTGATAGAAACTAGAAATGACGATTATATACAATGTAAAAACAATATCCTTATTTTCCATGAAAAGATGAATTAAACTGATATTGGTGTGATTAAAACATCGAGTGTTACAATACTATTATTTTCAAATAGACGATAAAAAACTTATCATTTATGTATTTTATTTTTCAAAAAAAATAAGGGGTGAACAACATTTTGTTCACTATCTAAATAAATAAATAAAACTAAGCAAGGCTAGGAGGGCGAGCCTGGTCTCTAGGCCCATCCATTCCTCGCCTCTAAACCTATATATGCTTGACCTGTTATTGTCGGGTCAGGTGTTAGGTCTGATCATTTTTTATCATTTTCCTTTCCTTTTCTTTTTGTTTTGTATTTTGCACTCCAAATTTTTTTTATCAAATTAATTTACTTTTTAATTTTGACATAATTTTTAAATATTATTATAAGTTTTTGTTAGAATTTGAATAATTCTTCTTTCAATTATTATGTATCTGATATGAAAATAATAATACTAATAATAAATTATTCATGAAAATTTGATTCAATTTTTTTATTCTTATAGTTTTTAAATAGATTTTAAACATGATCATTATATTTTTGATTTTATTTAAGCTTCAATCACGTATAAAATATAAATATACTATTTTGATATTTTTATTAACTTGTTTTGACAATTATAAAATATTTTTTTTTAAGAGAAACAATTATTCTAGTTAAAAATATTATATTTGTTAAGATAAACAAGAGATATATTAATAGAAAAATTTATCTAAATAGAAAAAAAATTCAAAACAACTGTATTTTTGTGTTTAATAACATTAACAAAAAATTCATTGAGACTTGAAAAAGTTTTCTTTTACATTTGAAAATTTTTTAGTTCCTTCGTAGCAGTAGCAGGAGTACAAACTAGTTGCTATTATATACTACCTATTATATACTACCTCATTTGTTTTTAGAAAAACAATTCTTTAGAAATTATTTTTTTCACTTTTTAATATTTGATAACTTTGGTCAAGAAAAACACATTTTCTAATCAAAGAAAAAATTAACCTTAAAAAAAGTATTTTTTCTTTTATTTTCTCTATAAAACATTTTCCAAAACTTATACAACAAAACTGCTTGAAATGACTAAATATTTTTTAATTTTTTATTGCTACTTGTTTATTTAAATAATTTATAAATTTTATTTATTTATTTCAATTTCATCTTTCTTCAACTTTTTTATCTGTCAGATTTGGTCCTTATTCTTTTAATAAATTTTTTGAAAAATAAATCATTAATTAATTAATTATTTTCCGCTTTTTTTTCATGGTATAACCAAATATTTGAAATTGTTTTCTAGATTGTTTTTCATGATATTACCAAATATCAAAAAAATAATTCATTTAAAAAAACTAATTTTTAGCTAGCAAACAACAACTACATTTAATGAACACTCAACACCGCAGAAGCCAAGGACGAACCCGTTTATTTTTGTATTTAAAAGCGTATTTAAAAAATTTATTTATTTTACTTTAAATTATTTTTTTCTTTATGTTTTCAGATTATTTTGATGTGCTGTGTGAAATATACATGTGGCATGCTAGAATATCAATTGGGTTCTCTTTATCCATCTACTATATATATATGTATTGGATTATACATCCCTTAATATGTTTTTTTTTTTTTTTTAACTCATTGTATCTCTCGTTTTAGCATATATAATGGTTAATATAGAACAAATAGCATGTTATTAGGGTGACATGTGACATGCATCAAGAAAGTTAATTTTGATGTGAAATATTTTTTTATAATGAAAGAAACTTTAAATAAAAAAACGAAAAAAAACATTTTTATTAATTATGTTTACATGTTATTTATAAAGACCCTCGATATTGTATATATATGGTTACGTGTTATATACAAATAAGATTGTGACAGGATAAATTATAAAATAAAAAATATGCATCAATTATATTTATTGGTGTTCATGTTTTTATTGTTTTTTTATTTATAACTTCTTTCGTTACAAAATTCACATCAAAATTAATTTTTTTAACAAAGAACATAACCACATCGATATTGTAAATGGGCAAATCAATGTTTTAATTAATTTTAATCCATAAAACTAATATAAAAATATGTAAGCGAATATGTTGCATCTCACATAAAATAGGACTTCAAAAATCATTAGGAAAATATAAAGTGAAATTATAGGTCCTATCTAGTTTTTTTTTCAAGTATACTAGGAATTCTAAAATACATATTAGTTTTAAATATTTAAATAAAAAGTTGGTTATACCTAAAAAAAATATAAAAATTATATTTATTGCATTCCTATAATGAAAATGTTACCTTAACTATGTGTTTCTTTTAATTTTTTTTTTACATACCTTTAACCTTTAACTGATATAATTATTTTTTTTGTTTATTTAGAAGTTATTTATTGTTAATTGCTTGTTCATCCAGTTAGCACTATTAGATCCTGAATCAGGAGTCTCACTGATAAAAAAAATTTATATTCATCTATTTATTTATTTATATTTCTTTACTTCCTTTGATTAACATTATTATTATCATTTACAAGGCAAAAAAGTTGAAAATAATAGTATGATCCCATGTTAGTCCTTAATCGGAGTAGACTCGAGGATATATTATTGATCTTTTTTTTATTATTTTTAAAAAATCATGTTAGGTTTTTATTTCTAAAATTAAAAAACATGTTGATGTAACCATTAAAATCTAAATTTAAACTTAATCAAAATTTGATGCTATTTGATGAAAACTTGTCAATTTATTATTAAACTTGTTTTAAGGTTAAAATAATATGCTAGGCTTACGTTGATCTTTAAATAATAGAAGACACATCAAACTAGATGATAATACCCAAGTTTAATAATAAAATATGATTCCAACTTAATAAAATTCACCGACATTGTTTTTTAATTTTTAAATAAATATTTTCATACACATGTATTCATATAAAGAAAAAGATGGAGTTTTACAAAATGTCAATATTTTTTAAATAACTATTTTGATAGATAAATAGATAGATAGATAGATAGATAGGGAGACATAAACTAAAACTCCAAAAATATGTAACCATACTCCAATTATCTTACTTTAAATTTGTTTCCTAGTTTTGTATTAAAACAAAAATGAAATATGGAATATCATGTGGCTAATGTCCATCTATACGACTCTGATGGATATGAGAAAAAAAGAAAAAGAAAAAGAAAAAGAAAAAAGAAAAAAGAAAAAAGAAGGAGATAAAACTCAATGAAATGTCCCGTCTCCCTCATCGCTGCCATTGTCAATCAATTTAAACGTCTCCCTCATCACCAGATCGCCATTATTTGAAATATGCAATGATGCTAATGCTAAAAAGCAATCAGCCAAAGCGACTAACCTACCCTTACTTTCTTCTTAACCTTTAATTTTGGACTCTACTTGAACATTGAAATTTGCTAAGGTGTCATCCATTAACTCTCCTTTAGCTTTATGCCTTCATGTGAGCAGTGGCGACTCCGAAAACCCCATTCTAATTCAATAGCATTAAATTGGTTTATTTCAATATTCTAATTACTATACAGATATTAAACTAACATGCATTAAAGAGCTCTAATTTTTTATTTTTTATTTTGGGTTTTGATCGAGGAGTAATCACATTCCTCTCGTTGGACATGTTCTTATATGCCACATGAAGCTGGTGGCTGCTCCCATCTAATAGCATGTAATTAAGAAGAGTGAAATTATTGATACAGTTTTTTTAGTAGTATAAATATGGTTTTTTTCTTATGTAAACTCCAATACAAAAAGAAATTATTTTAACAACCAATTTGTATTTTAATATATTTAATATTAACACTTTTAGTTTTTTTTTTTTTAAAAAAAAAACATTGAGAAAAGTTGTGGGGATGAAAGAATAAATGTTTAAATAATTTATTTTAATGTTTTTTTATTCTTTTAATAGATATGTAGAAATAACTTTTTTTTATTATAAAAAAGTCATTTTAACTTTTCATTTGGCTATCCTTCGTTCAAAAATAAAAAAAAAGGCTAAAAAATTATTCTTTCCTTTGACTTTTTTTCTCTCTCCCATTTAAAAAGCCTTGATTGTCAATTTTCATCTAGTATTAATATTACTAGATTTTTGGCCCGCGCTATGCTACAAGTCAGATCAAATATTTTTTTAATGTAAAAAAGATTCTAGGTGTTGTTAATTTTTTTTCTAGTACAAAAAAAATTAAACCGTGTAGAAATTAATTCAATGTGACCTGTTCAACTTAATGAGTTTAAAGACAACCCTGATGATCGATAAAAACTTAGTTTGATTGAAAATAAATATTTAAGATGAGATTTTCTTATAAATATTATGATGAAAACATATTAGATTAATTTAAATCAACTCGGGTTGCCAAGTCACGAAAATATAATAATCGCATAGAAAGTAAACTCAATGTTAAAGGATGAAATTGAAAAAAAAAAGACTTAAAAAAATATAAACTCAATTTTCAACCTAAATTAACCTACCAAACCTGCAATTTGGGTCATGCAGCTGGGATAACCTAATAAAAAGCATATTGAAACAAATTATGAAGCCCAGTTTCAATCAATCTAGTGTTGAAAGATATTTTTTTAAAAAAAAATTCTATTAAAAAAAGGACTTAAAATCGACTAGAGTCGACCCAGGTTTACCAGTCAAACTCGTGATCCAAGTCATGAAACAGAGATAACCTAATAAAAAGCAAACCGAAACAAATCATGAAGCTTAATTCTCAATTAACCCAATATTGAAGGATGAATTTGAGAAAAAAAGTTAATAAGGAAAAGGAAAAAAAACTCGAGTCAACCCGTCAAACTCGCAGTCCAGGTCATGAGATTTGAATAACTCTATAAAATGTCAATTGAAAACAATTATGAATCTCAATCCTCAAACTTAATGTTGAAAAATATAATTGAAATTGAAAAAAAAAAACAAATAACAATGAAAGGAAACAAAACATTGTTTGAGTGAATAATGTTTTGTGAGGAAGGATATAGTGAAATCCCCTTATCTTTTAGTTTTATGTTAATGAGTTACGGTATGAAAGGACAATATCATAACATACAGATAAACTTGCCAATTTATCCTTCCTACTTTCTTTCTCTTTTACTCTTATAGCTATTCTACCCTTCACATCTTTTTGGTTAATTATTAACAATTTTCTCTTTTACTCTAATAGCTATTCTCTTTAAAAGCTTTCCATGTAAGAGAAAACTTTAAAGGATCATGTTTGTAGATTTTGGAGATTGAGTTATTGAAGGTGGCTACTAAACCTGAGTTTTATGAGCACCTGTAAAAACAGTTCCTTGATGGATTCAGAGACCTTTAATGCTTAAGTTAACATTGAATAGATAGAGAAAAACATTTGTGGTGATGTGTGTTTTTGAAGGAAATGATGTCAGAGACGATGAGAGGAGAGAATGTGAGTTGCCCCTTATCTCTCTATTGTGCTTATAGGTAGGGATGACAACTTAATCTGACTCGATGAATACAAACTCGACCCGAATAGGTGAGTATTTTCTTGATAGCTACCTTATCCGTGAATAATTGATAAGGTATTAATATTGTTAAACCTAACCTGAAACTAGCCCAAAATATACATTTATATTATATAGATATAAATGTAGAACATTTAGATTTTTCTTTTTAATACAATATGATATATACATATCTCAATATTGACATAACACACACACACACGTATATATATAATATTGATCATTTTATCATTTAATATACATATTCATACTTCAAATATATATTAACTATTTTATTTTTTATTAAGTAATAAATAATAGTAGATAATGGATACCCAAAACCTAATGTATAGTTTATGGATATCTTTTTTTTTTTATCTAGTGGATTATAAGTAGGGTATGGATATCAAAAAACCAACTCGCAAGTATCTATTATCATCCCTATTTGTAGGAGAGTTGATGAGAGAAGAGAATGTGAGTTCCCTTTTCTATATATGGTGTGCTTGTAGAAGAGATGATGAGCGTAGAGCTTTTCTTTTTTGTTACTTGACGACTCATAAACCTTTATATACCAATGAATTATGTGAATCCGATTGTTATGTAATCATGCATAATGATTATATTTATTGTGGATGGATTGTAATTATGGTGCTTGTGTATATCTAATAATATTCAATTTGATGAAAAATGCTTAGATCTTGAAATAGCACATATGGGTTACAATATAAAAGGACAATCTCATAACACACACACACACACACACACACACACACACACACACACACACACATATATATATATATTTGTCAATATTTGTTTTCTACTTTCTTTCTCTTTTACTCTTATGCTTATTTTTCCATCCATATCTTTTGGTTATTTGTCAATAATTTTCTAAATCCATTTGAATTTTTAATTCTTTTCAAAGATGGCCAGGTGGAAAAGCCTTTAAATGATTATGTTTTATAGATTTTGTAGATTGAGTTGTTCAAGGTGGTTATTAAACCTAACTTTTGTGAGCTCTTGTAAAAAAAAATTTCTTAATGGATTAAGAGACTCTTTGATACTTAAGTTAATACTGATATATACAAAAAAAAAAAACTTTTGTATTGATGTATGTGCTTATAGGGTAGATCTCAGAGATTATAAGAGAAGAGAATGTAAGTTCCCATTCTCTCTCTATCATGTTTGTAAGAGAGATAATGAGCTTAAAGCTGCTTCTTCTTCTTCTTTTTTTTTGTTATTAGGTGACTCATAGGTCTTTATATACCCATGAATTATATAAAATTACTTATTACGTAATCATGCAAAATGATTATTTTCATTACGGATGAACGCATTGCAGTGAATGTGTTTATCTAATAATATTCAATTTGATAAAATAAATGTCTAATGTATATCTAATAATTTCCTTTTCATTAACATAATTAAACAAATTACAAAGTTTCCTTTTTTTTTTCTTCATACATTTTTTTGGAAAAAATATTATTTTTTATTCCTTATACTTGGAATATTTATTACTCCACACTTGACATATTTATACCATTCTTTTTGTTCTTATAGTCATTATTTTGTAATTTTTTTCTTTACAATTTTTTTTTTGAAAATTTATTATACAAAAACTAAGGAAAAGATGTTTCAATGTAGCAATTACGACATTGTTCCGTTTTGTTTTTCTTTATTAAAAATAAGCTTGAGATCTTACATGTGTTTATTAACATATATGATTTTCTCTATGTTTTATTATATATAAGTGTTGACTTTTGATTTACAGTTATATCTTTTACTCGCTATAAAAAAAATGTGTTAATAACCTACACATTAATTCATTTGTGTTAGAAACAAAAAACTCAACGCGAGTCAAATAAACACATTAACATTTTTTTGTATTTATTGACGTAGATGATTTTCGATTTATTTAATTAATGCACGCATGAGCTTTTTTATTTATAATTAGAATTTTTGTTGTACAAAAAACACATTTAAAAAGCTTGCACGTATTTTTTTGCCAAAAAAACCTATCTTACCCGCGGCAAAGCTCGGGTCAAATAACCGGTAACTTATATACCAGTTTCAATAATTCTAAAATTTCTAGAATAACTATTGAGTTGGCTCAATTAATTGGGTTTAAATCCGAGCAGACAACAAGATCCCGTTCTTGAAAATAAGTCGCAACATCTCTACCCATGGTGGTGATTTTTGTTTTAGGTTGTTTCACATGGTGTTGAAGAATCAAGAGGAAGTTAAAAGACTTTACTTTTTGAAAGATGATTGTTTGTCTCCGCAGTCCGTGCTTGTCATAAATTTTGATTTTTTTAATGTTTTTAGATTATTTTAATATACTAATTTTAAAAATAAATTTAAAATAAAATATCATTTTAATATATTAAAAAAATTAAAAAAAATAACTATTATTATAATACCAAACACTAGTAAAGAAGTAACATAGCTATATGGTGGAGTTATTATGGGAAGCTCTACATGAATTAATGAGCTTGAAAAAACAAGCAAACGAACAATTATGGAGAAGGAAGACAGAAAGTTAATTACCTTGCGAGTTTTGAAGCAGCCAAACTCTAATTTTTATGGAGGAGGACTGGTACTTGTGTTGATGGATTCCAAATCTAATAAATTGTGTATTTTTAAGAATTTTCACTACGAGTTTTGAAGTGATTTTTATACAATGTTTGATGTGCCTAACTAGCTAATAAGTCTTAGTTTTACAACAAGCCGTGTAGCAACGCTGAGGGGCGGGCTTTTTTTTTTTTTTTGAGTTAAAAGTAATATTCAAGTAGCATAAATACATTTTTTTTAAAAGAAAAAAAAATCTACAACTAGAGTCATGTACGAAGTAGATGAAATAAATTGATTTCATTTTAACCAGATAATAAAAAATAGATAATAACAATAAATAGACTAAATTAAAAAAAATAAAAACGATAACCTAGAAAAAAATATTTTTATAAACTAGGACAAATGATTTAGGTCAATTATCAACCCATTAAATACAGAATGATGAAATTGATGCAAAAAAATATAAAAAACCGAGTTAGCATGATGATCTTGTAACTCGAGGAATAAAAAAAAAGTGAATCTAGGCTAATCTGTCAAATCCGCTTCCCAGATCATAAGATCGGAATGTGGGAAAGATAATGTAAAGAATCACAAAGCTAAAAATAAAATAACAAAAAAAATAATGTCAACCTACGTTAACTTTTCAAATTCATGACTTAAAACATTAAACCGAAAGCATTATATCTGAAAAAACATGAAACTCAATTCCCAACCAATTAAATATTGAAGAATTAACTTGTAAAAATATTATTAATTACACAAAAAGATGCAACACAAAAAAATAACAATTAAAAAATAAGGTCAAAATTGAAATACAAAATAAATTTTTATTTTTTCTTGAATGGTGAAATTAAAAAGAAGAGTTAATTCAACAAAAAAACAAAAAGACTATCAAAAGAATGAAGATCAAGATTGAAATAAAACATAAAATAATTTTTTTGATTGAAGGATGAAATTGAAAAGAAAAATCAATTCAACAAAAGGCCCAAGAAAATAAAAAAAATGAGGGTGAGATTGAAAAAAGATAATATATAACAAATTATGATGGAATGATAAAATTAAAAATAAATAAAAATTCTATAAAATGATCGAGAATAAAAAAAAAGGATTGAAGTTGAAATACTAATAACAAAGAGGGTCAGACTATAATTTTCGAGAGAGAAGAGAAAAAAATATATAAAAAAAAGTTAACTGATGACAATTCAGACCACCACCACCAATAAGGACATCACCATCAGGAAGAGGATGTGGTGATACTTTCAATGACACAACAGGAGATCATTTTTTTTAATGCAAGGAAGCACATCACGTGACGACACTTTCAATGATGCGACAAAAAACATTTTTGAATGCAAGAAAGCGCAACACTTGACGGAGAGCTACACACACCTACACCTTTTTGTTTTTAATTATTTTCTATATGTGGTAAAATATCAAATTTAAACTAATCTGACTTGATAATAATTAAAAAACCATTGTGAAAAGATGAAAAAAGCCCCTTGACACCATTTTTTTTTTGTCTTGAGCATAATATAAAAACTATATTATTTTTTTCAAAAATTATTTAAAGAATGAACAGGGTCAATTTAGTTTTATTATATTTTTTAAAAATAGTATGAAGACTTTCATACCTTTAAAAGCAAAAAAAAAAAAAAACTTACAATTAGGGGTATTTGTGTATTTTCAAGCTTCTTATTTTGTAATTAATAGGTTGATTGAGATCAATTTAGTATTTTTATATTTTAAAGGAACAATATAAGAATTTATACCATTAGAAGCAAAAAAATTAAATCTTACAACAAAGAATATTTATGTATTTTTAGGCTATTTTTTTTTTTTTATAAATAACAAGTTAGATCAAGGACAACTTAGTTTTTTAATTATTTAAATATCTATTAAAATGTTTTTGACATGTGCAAGGTACATAACATATTAATATTTTTTTACGAGGTGTTTAGAAATGTTGTAGCGGTTGTTTTCAAAGTATTTGTTTTTGAAAATATATCAAAATAATATATATATATATATATATATATATATATATATATATATATATTTAAAAAAATTATTTTTGATATCAGCGTATTAAAACAATATGAAAATATAAAAAAATATTAATTTAAAATAAATAAATGAAAATTTTAATTTTTAAAAAATATTTTAAAAACACAGAAATAAAAAAATTCTTAGCATTTACCTTCAAATTCAGCTTGTGAGTTATGGAGTATCCAAACTCCAATTTATGCTAATTATGAAATATTTACCGTAATTAGATTTCCCGTAACGAGTTTTAAAATATTCTCCTATAACGTGTTACGTACTCTATGTTTTCTTTACTAAATGTTTTTGGCGGGAACTTGTAAGGGCATTATAGCCCTCTTAATATTCATTTTTTAATATTAAAACTTGTATATAAACTAACGCGATTGTAATATACAATGACGTTAGGTCAATATAAAATTCTCCACGACGGCTAGAATTTATAATTTGAGTGTTATTTTAAAATAATATTTTCTCAAACGTTTTTGAAAATAAATATATATATTTAATGATTTCTGCTGTTGGTAACAATGCAATCTATAATACTGTTAGGAATAATATAATCTATTAAAATATCTTTTTTTTAAGTTTCATTTGAAATTTAAAATAATACTTATCATCTACAAATCAAAATAAGTAATTTATTAATGTCATCTTATTCTCAATAATAATCCATTTAAATTTCAATAGGATTTATAAACTTATTAAGTTCATTAAAAAATATGATAATTATTAATAAAACAATTAGTTGTAGTCGAGTTAAATTTCAATAAGATTCCTATATTAATTAATAATCATGATAATTATCAATAAAAATGATTAGTTGTAGTCAATTTAAATTTTAACAAGAGTATAGTTATAACCAATTTAAATTTCAATAGATTAATTAATAATCATGATAATTATCAATGAAAATAATTAATTATAATTAATTTAAAATTCTATAAGATTATTAATAGGCTAGTTGTAGTCAATTTAAATTGCAATGGATTCATTGACTTAGTTAATTAATAATTATAGTGGTTATCAATAAAAATAATTAGTTGTAGTCAATTTAAAATTTAATAGAATCTCTTAACTTAATGACAAGAAGTGGACTCTTAGCACTCAATTAAAAACAAAAAAGCTTGGTATTGTTAACCTGATGAGTGCAACCTTAAATAAAAAAAAAATAACAATTTAAAAACTGAAAAATTCAAATTAAAAAATATAATTCAAATATTCAAAATAAAAACTCTCAAATATTCAAATAAAAACAATTACAATCCATAATTAAAAAAATACAAGTTCCTTTATCTTCGGATAATAAAATTTAATTGAATGAAAATATTGAGTTTTAGGCATTCGAAATATATATATTTTTTTTCTCTAGAAACCAAGTTCAGTTCGGATGGAATTTGATTGACCCAAACTGTTTCTCCATGTATCCTTTCCCAATTGATGAATGATTTTGTTCTTGAATCAAAATGATGGAGGCACAAATGTTGGCCCCCTTTCTTTTTCACATGATGAAGATTTCCAACCTAACATGAGATGGTGGGGACTCTAAAGAGGACAAATTTCATCGCATCAGTGGGTATCGTTCGA
>Ga0325410_1002443_pt1 | contig 20851 bp, 10 predicted proteins | sample PopdelMetagenome_16_FD_206182 | JGI IMG/M metagenome (GOLD analysis project Ga0325410, IMG submission 206182) | Populus deltoides microbial communities from Bellville, Georgia, United States - Xylem-PdIQD-R3 | ecosystem: Host-associated > Plants > Phyllosphere > Stem > Wood/Secondary xylem... | reverse complement strand
CCATCCCCTTATCAAGGGATAACACATGAAAAAAGTTTTTGTGTAAACACCTAATAAAACTAATAATATTATTGTGAGACAGTAATAAAAGATGAAAATGTAAAATGAAGATACTGTAGAATAATAAAATGGTATCTAAGAATTAGTTGAGAAATCCATATATATAAGGATGACACAATAAAATTTAAATTTTTATTGTGTAATTAAAATCATTTACTGAGCAGCTTTACGCTAATAAGTATAAGTCTCAATCGACCGTTAGATCATGCTAAAATTTTATGAGGGATTTCTTATTATATTATTTTATTTTTTGGTAAAATTTTAGAACGATCAGAGTTTGGGAATGCCGTAAAAAACTGTCAGTATTTAGGAAGAAAAGTAAAGTAGAATTTTATTAATGGCATTTTTATAAAGAATAGAAAAACAAAGAATTTCACTTCTTCTTTCTTCATTTACAGCCAACCAGAACTGTAAAAGGCGAGAGAGGAGAAGAAGAGGAAATTTAGAGAATTCCTTAAGAAAAACTAAAAATACTTAAAGAAGATAGTGAAGGGATATGAGAATCTATAAACTTTTAAAACAATAATTAAGAGATAAATCAAGTGAGGAAAACAAGAGGAACAGAAGAAAACTCATGGAAAAAAAAGAGAAAAAGAAGGGAGGAACAACAAACTTCAACTAGTTAACATTTAAAGTTTAAATTATTACCAATTAAGGTGTTTAGAATCCATCCGTACCAATTTAAATAAAATTTAATTGATTTTGAGTAAATCCTAGCAAAAATTAAATCAGAATTCTTGGTATAAATTAGAGGAATTATTAAAATTGATTAAATTGAGCCAATTGAAGTAGAAAATTTTTTATTCGGTATTGAATCATGATAATAGTAAAAAAGAATCATGATAAAAAAAAAAAGACATTAAGGGAAGCTAATAGGAAGAGAATATTGGAAAACGTGTTTGAAACTCATTAATGTTTTGTAATTGTGTAGGATTAATGTGAATTATTATTATTTGGATAATATTGTTCATGAAATGATGCCATAATTGGTGAAATTGGTTTCTTAGTGTAATATAGATTAAGCTTCATATATGAATTATTGATGTTAATGAGGCTCTAATGTAACATTATTTGTGAAATAATTAAACTTAAAATATGAAAGGGTATGTTTACGTTGAATGATAAAATAGAAATATATTGTTAAAAAAATCCACCTAAATAAATAAATAATGTGACATAGAAATTAGATTTGATATGAATTGGAAAAAAATTTCAATCGATGGTTGAAGTATTTATAATGATAATGTTTCTAGTTGGAATAGGATATGGAGACAATTTAGAACAATAATAAGGTACAACACCATGAGCCCAAGCCCTTGCATGCTCGCCACCTTGATATTTTTATATTAAAACCATAAAAGTATAAAGGTGTCGAGCATGTAAGATAGATATATGTAAGAATTGGAGTTATTTTTAATAGGTTTTGATTTTTTTTTTAAGATCAAAATGGGTAATTTAATTATTTGGTTTGATTATTTGTAATTTTTTTCGGTTTCTAGATTTTTTTTCTGAAAAATCCAAAACCGAAAATCGAATTAAATAAATTTTCTTTAATATTACAAATTAGGACTTATTCAAATTTAACTGAAAGTCAAGGATGCTTTTTTTTTTGAAACATTTAGCGTTCTTTTAACATCCATGAAGCAAGTTTTTGTTTGGAGGGAAAGTTTTTCATTAACATAAGATTAAATTAGGTTATTTATTTATTTTTGGTTTGATTTTGCTTCTTTTTTTTTTTTTTTGTAAATCGAATAAGTCTAAATGGGATTAAAAAAAGTTGAGCTTTTTTTCACTTTTTTTATTATTATTTTTTTATAGAAAAGAAGGTTGTTTATTCTATTTGATTATATATAATGATTTTTTTGGTTTGATTTCTTGGATTTTTTTATTTTAAAAATTTTAAAACAAAACTAATTGAATTGATTTTTTTTTATTTGTTAACCGAGATTATCCAATAGATTTAGAAAAACTCTGATTTGATTAATTCAAAATGAATTTTTACAAATATTATGAATAATTCAGTTATTTTGCTCACCCATTATCACCCAATGAATAATGTAATTTTCTTCCCTAATGCATATCAGCACCTTTATACTTGAGCGTATGGTTATAATTAAAGAGGAGCTCAGTCAAACGGTCAATTCTCATACATTTCTACGTGGCATTTATCAAGCTCCTGAATGAAAAATCCGTCAAAGGTCAACCATAGTGACGGTCAACCTCCGAAAAACCCACGGTTTGCTCCTTGATCATCCTCTTCAACGACTTCTGCTACTCTATCATCAACCATCTCTCTCTGTTTCGATCTGAAAAGAAATGGAAATGGATTCCATTTCCAAAAAAAACGATGATTTCCCAATTCTTTCCTATCTTCTATCCCAAACTGATCCCAACTCTCAACAGTTTGATCAAAACCTATCAGCCCAATTTCCCTATTTGAACTACCCAAAGGTCCTCTCCTCGCTGACCCAAGCCATCCCCTCCTCCGCCACCAATATCTTCCTCCTCCTCAAGTCTCTCGGTCCTCGACCCAACCCAGACGTTGTCTCCATGGCCCGATCCAACTTGACCCAGATGCAAGAACCAGGTAAAACGGAGATATACAAGGCAGTGTTGAAGTTGGAGGAGATGCATGAGGAATATGAGAGGCAGTTAAAGGAAGTAGAAGAGATGCTTGTTGGTGTTTATAAGGATGTTGTTGTAAGAGAGATAGAGAGCGGTGAGCAAGTTGATGAGGAGGTTGTTGGTATACTTAGAGAAGCAGAGAGTGGTGGGGCTGTGGAGCGAGTGAATCTTTCTGCGCGTCAGTTGAGGTTGATTCCTGAATCCATTGGCAGACTTCATGGCTTGCTTGTGCTCAATCTCTCTCAAAATCAGTTAGAGGTATCATAATTTTCTACTGTTTCTTTTCTTTTTAATGTTTTGTCATGGAGAAAGTAATAGTGTATTATTTACATATTTTCTTTTAGATGACTTTGCTTACGATATTTTCTAGCATCTGCTAAAGTAATCACTCTTTGCCATTCATATACTCATCTCTGCTAAAAGCTAAATGAGTTGGTTAGCAACAACTTTACTGCTTCACTGTTGGTATGCTTCTAAAACTTTTAGCCACCAATCTAAGGTAAGGTGTGATAATTTTAGTCTGCTGATTATCCATGAGCAAGCTGGCATCAAGTATTTGTTTGCTCTTGATTTAATCAGCAAAAAGTTTCAAGCTGCGATCCCAATCAGGGAACAAGTATAAATTCTGATGTTTTCTTCCCTTTAATCAGCTAATATGTTTGGTGTATTAACAAACTAACGTGTCAAATATTGCCCATGTCTATTGCATATAAATTTGTGTATGAAAAAAAAAGATGAATGGAAAGAAAGAAAGGTTTTAGAGGAGGAGCGTCTTTTATCCCTTACCAGCTAAATATCCAAGGCTCAGTTTAGGCATTAATCATAGGCTAGAGCTTTCAAGTACACAAGACATCCCTAGAAGTATCTTAAATCTTCACCCTTGCTGTGTAAAAGTTTGTTTTGTTTTTGCTAGTCGTGATGGGCTTTTGGGTCTAAATATAATATATGGTGGTTTAGTATGCTAAGGTGGAGGTTGTTGTTTAGCATGCTCAAATTACAAGCTTAGACAATTCATATAGGTTGATTTAGCTATTCGTACATGAACTGTTATTGTTCACAAGAACTTGTATTGATTCATGCAGTCATCAGTAGCCTTGAACAGATTCACAAGTTTTTTTTGTGTCCTAGATGACTTTGAATGGTGAAGATTATGTTATTGATGCAACTAGTGGAAATTATTTTTGTTGATTAGAATATGGCGTTTGAGTTTTTCTTGATACATGGTTCATTTGTTTGGGGAAACAGGTCCTTCCTGATTCAATTGCGGGACTTGAGAAACTTGTGGAGCTTGATGTGTCTTCCAATCTTTTAGTTTTCCTGCCAGATTCAATTGGATTGTTGCGAAATCTTAAGATCCTAAATGTGTCAGCAAACAAGGTGAAGGCCCTCCCTGAGAGCATTGCTCTTTCCAGGTGATCCTCATTTTCTGTGTTCTCTTCCCAGTTTATCTTTCAAATCACCGTTTCTGGTAGATTTTTTCTGAACTTCCATTTTTTTCTGCCCTTTTCATTTGGTCTGCTGTTGAAAACGTGATTTGTCTTTTGTTGTAGTTCACTGGTGGAGATAGATGCAAGCTTTAACAACTTGGTATCTTTGCCGGCAAATATTGGATACGGACTGGTGAATCTTGAAAGGCTTTCAGTTCAGTTGAATAAGATCCGTCTTCTTCCACCTTCTATTTGTGAAATGAAGTCTTTGAGATTTTTGGATGTTCATTTCAATATGCTGCGAGGCCTGCCACGAGCAATAGGGAGATTAACAAATTTAGAGGTCCTGAATCTGAGCAGTAATTTCAGTGACTTGGAAGAACTTCCTGAAGAAATTGGTGATTTAATTAACCTCAGGGAGCTCGATCTCAGCAACAACCAAATCCGAGCTCTTCCTGACAGGTTTGCCAGGCTAGAAAATCTAACCAAGCTCGACTTGAATGAAAATCCACTGTTGGTTCCGCCAAAAGAGATAGTGAATAAGGGGGTTCAAGCTATAAGGGAATTTATGGCAAAGAGGTGGCTGGATATGGTAGAGGAAAAGCAGACGAACATGGTCGAGGCAAACCAGCAAGCAGCGCAGAGTGGGTGGCTGGTATGGGGCTCCTCCATGGTTGGTAACTTTGTTTCCGGGGTTTCCCAAAGTGTTTCAGGTTATCTAGGAGAAACATCTCCAAAAGATCCTTATCTGGACCAACTGCTCTGAAATGGTCTGTTCTTTGAGCTTCTGGTTTCTGCAAATTCTGTGTGAATACTTTTATAGTAAACAAACAGACAGTCGGTAAGATAGTTCTTCGGTCTCTCTATGCTTGTGATTCTCTTGAATTATAGATCGAGGTTGTGTATGGAAACATTATCAATACCTGCTTGGAGGAGTGTAATAGCACGATGGTACAATTGCCCGTACAATTGCCCTTTTGTTTTTTCTGTACAATTATTATAAGTGAAACCAAAATCTAAATCTTTTATCTTACTTATTTCATAATTAAAATGAATTTACATTCTTCACTTTGCATTTTGCATGTATTAAATATTTAATAATAATCACATAAAATTTATGTTAGATGATTTTAAGAATTTATTTAAATTAAACTGCTAAATCTAGAATTCTGCATAAATTGATTGATGTAATCAAATAAATTGGTCGATCGCTTATTCATTAATAATGAATATCTATGAATTCTATAAAAATTGGTTGACCGATTGCCTTGACCAATATGAACTAGTCAACCATTTTAGTTGTTAGTGAGAGTGTAACATCTATAAACAACTAGTTTTTATTTTATATATATATATATATATATATATATATATATATATATATTCTAATTGTAAAATTAGCAAGAAAATCCAAACATATATGACATACAAATTATTCTAAGAATAAAACTACAACAAAGTCATGAATCCTCGATCATACTCTAATTTATGCTATTAAATAATCATATTCTAGCACAAAGAGTATTCAATTTTATTATCATTACACCTAAATACTTTCACATCTTATAAGTGCTTTAAGTTATAGAGATATTAGAACTTCAATTGTAATATTCATTCTATTCAAAAAGTTTGTTATGAAAACAAAACACAATTGTAAACCTTTGAGAGTTAGGTCAAAACTCTTGATATTGATGAGGTGATTTCACCAATGGCAAAACCTTGAAGATGATATATCTTGAAGTAAGAAAAATCTTGAAGAAAATTTTTTTTCAATTGGTGTAAAAAGTTTGGTATGGATTCATTAAGTGACAATTATACTCTTGAACTTGGACTAGTAAAGGAATACAATACTCAAGAATGATTAGTACTGGACGTATGGATGTTGGCTTGCCGAACCACATCAAAAACAAGTTTGCAAATTCTCTTCCTTAACTCTTTTACTTTAAGTATTTTAAGTTATTGCATTTACTTAAGTTATTTATCTTAATTGTAAAATTTAGTGATACACCTAATTCGCCTCTCTTATGTGTTAAGTTGCTTTAATCCTTAAAACAGTCTAGACCTGAGCTAACATTGAGGCTGGCTATTCATTCTGATCTTAATGCACTAACTATGCTTAGATAATTAGAAGGTGCGGCTGGCCTCTGGTAACCAAAGACGAGAAATGGATTGCTATCAATCTTATCCTTAATCCATTTGTCATCAATATAAGTGATCCAGTTCAGGTAATTTAGGTATTAAATTTCTTGAAAGTGATTATTGTAGTAACAACTTAAATATGTTGGCATTGAAAGTTAAGAAGAGATATCGATGAGTAAAGTTACAGCCATGCTAATATCGAGAGAAACCATAATTCTATAACTCATAATAATTATATATCTTTTTAAGAAGCATAACAATTTTTATGTGATTTTATTATGGATGTTATCTATGTTAATATAATTATTGATAACAATTTTGATTAATTAGCAATTTACTTACCATCTAAATGTTTGTTTTGTGTATTGCTTGGATGAAAAATACTCTGGTTTTTTTTTCTTCACCCAAATCATTTCATTATGCTATTACCTTCTTTAAATGAGTTTTTTTTTTTTTTTTACCATTTAGCATGTTATGATCATGTACTTTGTTCTTTTAGGTTCTTGGTAATTGAAGATACAAGAGTGTTCACCATAGGGTCATGAATAACAAGGTACTAAGTTGAATATCATTGGCAATGTTTTATATGTCGGGTTTTCTGAAATACATATTCACAAAAAAAATTATAAATTTAAAATTTTTAGGAAGTTTCAAGGATCTTGTTAGATAGATCTAGGGTTATTTAAGGTTTATACAAAGATTACCTGGAAATCAAATGTTCTTTTCAGCTTTGAATATTTGCTTTAAGGCTAGGTTGTCACAAATCACAAATTATCTAAGTGTCCAGCCTCTAACGGTAATCCACACGAACCACCAGTGAGAAGTCTTCTAAACCCTTTTATAAAAGAGGGATTTTTATACCTTATAGCACAAGCTCTTTTCATTTATGTTATATGTGTTTACATACTTTACTTTTCTCACCTTCACACCACGGGAAATAAGAGGCATAACATTTTATTTATAGGAAAACCTAAAAACCCTAAATGGTAAAATATCAATTTGACTCTTAAATAATATCACATATATTATTTTAGCATAATTTTAGAAATTTATTCAATCAACCCCTTACTTGATCTTTTTAGGTCTAGAATTGTAATTCCCTCTATAAATCACACTCCAATCCTTAACTTCTAAAACTTATTTACAATTAAGTCAGACTTCATTAATTATCCCATTTTAATTTATGACCAATGATTCTTATGTGTGTGACTCATTAGGTTCTCTAATAAGTTGATCTAAATATAAATCACAATCCTAAATAAAATAGGATTAAATAAATTAAATAAATTTATTTATTATCAATTTAAAAATTGATTGATTTATATCTATAGATCAAGTAAAATGTCTAGCAACATGTCATGATCCTTCAAATATTAGAAAAGTCACAACCTTTCAGTAACCAGTTTTTGTGTAATTATTATTCCTTCATCAATAACATTCTGATTTCGACATGATAGCATGGAACGTGTCTACTCTGTCAAATCATGTTTGTTATCAACACCATAGTCATTAATTCTTTGAATAAGATTTGAAACTCTTTTCAAATCTCATTCCACATTACGTAAGGATTTACAATCAATACTAATTGAGAATAAATTATTTATTTTTTCTAATTCACCTAGAGTGATGAGTCATCTCTTAATTACTTAAATATCTTCATATAATTCATGTTATACTCAATATCTACACATTTGTTACGCGTGATTAGGATAATGTGTAGCAGGATCAAAATATAACACTCTATGTAAGTTAACTTAGTGATCTCAAGTCTAAAGATCACTTATATAAATATCACGTGGGTCTTTCCATAAACACAATTGATCTCTTTATATGAAATTCTCATGCGAGTTAGTTCAGTCTACATGTCATCTGATAAGCACTTACATATTAGTTCTAGGTATCTTTCATACCTCAGCTTATAAGAACAAAGGTTTCCTTTCATTAAAAAAAAAGGCACATAATATGTACTAGTTTCAACAACTCTAATTAACATCCAGTATTAATAAAGCATTGACTAGAAACATTTAGGAACAATGGTTTCATGCAATAGGCATACCATAATTATAACAACTTTATAATTTTCTTTGCAAAGCATTTTTATCCCAAGGACTTTATCTTTACTCTAAATCTATTAATCAAATATTAGATTCATTAATAAAATATTTAATAAATATTAAAGATATTAATAAGTTAAATATATTTACATAAATAAAGTCAATGTCACATGTAACCAACTAATTGACTACATGGAATATACACTAACATTATGCATCGAATAAAGACTTGATGATTGGGCCAATTAAGGATTTAATTGATGAGAAACACCTTCCAATGTGTCAAAACTACACTTATGCAGAGTTTCTTGAGGAATTTTACAAGCAAGAAGGATCGAGGATAGTTAAAGAAGTTTTTGAGTTGTAAATTAAAGACTAGCTCTCTATTGATATGTATCATAATCATTTTGGAAAGTTAACGTTGTCCTCCTATTACAAAATTTAAAAACATTGTTATAGTGTTTACTTTGCATTCCATATGGGTTCCTTTGAAAGAACAAAATGGCATGAGTTTTAAGAAGGCTAAACATAGCATCCTTCTTGCTTTATGTAATAAAAAAAGCTCCTGAGATGTTAGGTTAAATTGATTCCTTAAATCCTTTGGTTTGTACCTACATTTGAAAAAACAAAATAGGATCATATATTTTTGATTTGATAAGAATGATTCAATATTCGTTCATATATCTTTCCACATTAATAGGAGTTATTTTTCAAAAGGAGCACACCTTAAAATCTTATTTTCTATACTCAACATAGTTTTAAAATTCAGCCTGACCCGACAGGTGAATCCAAGACTGACCAATCCAAGTCCCAAATTGGTTTGGGTTTAAAAAAATAAATGAAGGAATAGACCTGGTTTGACTTTGTCAAAAATCCAGGTTGACTCATAACATAATTGATCTGGGTAAAATACTATAAAATTTTGTTAATATTTTTTTTTTAAAAAGGTCAAAATAATATTATTTTGATGTATTTTCCTAAAACAATATTTGAATTAACTTAGGCTAAATCTCTTAACCCGTGACCTAAACTTTATCTCGAGTTAATTTTTGGATCAAATTTTAAAACTATAATATTAAGTTACTTTTAATCTTTACATGTTAATCATAATGATTGATATGACATTCCTATATCTCTTGCTCGTTTTGATCGAACTTTGACAGCTTAGGGAAGAGTGATGAGTCGCTAACAAGGCCCCTAAATGACCATTTAAAAAGCATACCTATTGTTTTCTCAATTTATCAGTTGCTCTTCCTTCTCTCATAAAGGATCGTCTATCCTCTCCAGCTTTCACAATCGTTTATAGTGCCCCTGATGTTGATGACTTTATTTCCAGTTTTTCTTAGGAATGTGATTGATCATTATATTAGGTCTTCGCACCCTTTAAATATGGCCTAAAATGAAGATCGTAAAACTTAAAATTTTAAGAGCCTATAAAAAATAAAAAATAAAAAGCATTGGCTTGACATACACCCTTCTTTTTTTCTCTCCAAACTGAGGGTTTGCATATATATATATATATATATATATATAGGTGGCCCCTGCTACACCGCATGTTGGGTAAAATTTTTTCTAATACGAAAAAAAATGTTAAGTTGCTAATATTTAAAAAAAACAAAAAGAATATGAAATCAGAATTATTGAATTAACCAGGTTCAATAAAAGCCTGATTAATTTAATAATATAATTTTAAAAAATACATTGTAAATAACACGAACAAAAAAAAGAAAATAATTAATCATTCTCGGAAGGAGAAGAAAGAAAGGTCTATCGAAGACCTACTATCACTTCGTCGTGGACAATACTTAACCACCAGAAATAACTTATCAAGACTATTTAAACACCATTATGAAAGGCTCTATGTCGACACCAAGAAAGGTTGGCCGCAAGCGCCATTATAACATCGAACAAGAAAGCAAACTAATCAAAATATCATGAGATGAGCATCTTATATTTATATTCAATAAATTAATTTAAAAAAATGAAAAAATAGAATTTCTAAAAAAAGCCAAACTAAATAGATAATGGTGAATAAAAAGATCTTCGATAACTCAGGTCATTATCAAAATTAGCAAAACATTCTAGAGAAAGTAAATAAAACAATAATAGAGTTCAATATTTAATTAAATAAATGTTGAGAGATGAAAATAAAAAAACATGAGCTTAACAAAAGAGAACAAAAACCCAAGCAAACTCGGGTGAATTTTCTAAACCTGAATTAACTTTTTAAACTCGCAAACCATGAAATCCTAGACCTAAAGTTAATCAAAAGGCTCAATGTTAGAACATGAAATCATAAGAAAATTATCTATCTAAAAAAATTTTCGAGAAAAAATGATAACAATTAAAATAATAAGGATCAAATTGGTCGAATAAAACTTAAAAATGATGAAATTATAAAAAAAAATAAACTTTTAAAAATCATATGAAATATAACAAATATTAATTAAAAGAATGACGAGCACATCTAAAAGATGAAAAAAACTAAAGGGGGATGAAATTGAAAAAAAATTAATTTTAAAAATCATCCCAAATAAAATAAATAGTAATAAAAAACATGGACCAAATGTGAAGAAATAACAAAGTGAAGGGCTACTTTTATTTTTTACAGGGTTAACGTTGAAATCATAAGGGGGAAAGGGAAAGAAAAAAAAAAGAAGAAAGGGTTGCATTCGCCAAACTGGATGTCTATTTGGAACATGTAGCACCCCTAGATGGAAGGAAAGCCAAGACTAATCTAATGTCATCCTGTATATAAGTCACTTTAAGACCACTGTAAGGCATCTTATACACTGCCCAAAAGACAAATCTAGGTTTAGAAAATTTTTCTTTTAAAAAAGATTAAGTAATTTTATTGTGATGAATAAATGTATAAAGATCTTATTACCCCTTCCAATTTGTAAATGATTTTTTAACCATTTTGAAAGGACTATTCAACCCCATGCAAGGATTGATGATTTTGGAGTGAAGGGCAAAATCTTCACTTCACTACTGTAATTCAAATTAAATTTACTCTTAGTCCAGACTGTTTGGGCAGAGCATTTATATTTTTTTTTAATTTGTTGTTAATTCCTACAATAAACTTAAAGTTTGAAATTGAGTTTTTTTATCTAAAATTTTAAGTTAGTATCACCGATGAAAATATTTTTCTTATAAAGTTAATGACATAAAGCACAATTATAAAATTAGGGATTTGTTTTTAATTCTTGCAACAAATTATATGCGATTCTACTTACTTTATTTAACTAGATATATGGCTCGTGTTATGCTGTGGGTCGGGTTAAATTTTTCTCAATGTAAAAAAGGATGTGCAGGCGATGTAAAATTTTAAAAGATTAAGAAAAACATGACACTAAGATCATTGATTCGAATAGATTCAATAAACTTGGTTAATGTAATAATATGATTGTAAAATAAAAAGTCAATGGCAATAAAAAAAAATGACAATGACCAATAAAAAAAAGTGTTTGTCAATATTATGAAAAGACACCCTATAAATATTTTTAAAATCTCAACGATCTTATTTGATAGCAAAGCAAAAATTGAATGAGAATGTGATAACTTTCAAGACCAAGTAGCCCATGGATGTAAGGCAGTTGTTTTTTTATGGGTAATTTAGTCTTTTTATCATGCTAAAAAAAGTGACATGACTAACTGAACCCTGATCAAATTGATAATGACAAATAAACCTCATAAAAAGATAATTTTACCTTTGTGTTGTGCTTCATTGGCTTGTATTGTAGAAGGCAAAAACATCATTAAATTGTAGCAATTCAAATCTTACTTTATAGTGAATCATTGATACCTTTTAGTTCTTATATATATTAAGGATAGAATAATATTTTTAGTTTAGCTTATATATAATCTCTTTGTATGTAGGTTAAAATTATGACTTTAGAGTAAAGTGATCGATGAAAACCCTAGCCTCCTTCTTTCTTATGTTCATATCTCTTTTATGTTAATTTGGATTCTTTTAACATGGTATCAGAGCTGGTTTCATGAAAAAAAGGCTTAATCTCAAACACAACTTTCACGGATCCAACTTTTTTTTTGGAGTGATATTAGTTCTATTACTGCAAATATGGTATATTGTCTTCTCTTCAGCTTCTGCAATCTGGTATTTACGTTTTGTTTCTGCAATTTTTTGGTAGTTTATCTTCCCTTCAATTTTTGCAATTTGGCATTTGCGTTTTGTTTCTACAATTTTTTGTTTTGGGGTAATCGTATAACTTCAAAAAGATATTTATTTAGTTTCTGCGATATATGTTCAGTTTCTGCAATCTGATATTTTATCTTTTGCTTCTTTGCGTTCTAGTTTTCTCTGTTTGTTCATTATGAATATTGAAAGAGATGATTCGCTTTAGTCTGTGATTGTGAGATTGGATGGAAAGAACTATTCATATTGGAGTTATGTAATGAGAAATTTCCTTAGGGGTAAAAAGATATGGAGATATGTTAGTGGAACTTATGTGATACCCAAGAATATTGAGAAGGGGGATGTTGCTTTGATAGATACATGGAAACAAACAATGTAAAGATTATTACTTGGATTAAAAATTATGTTGAGCATTTCATAGGTACGCAGTTGGCAAAGTATGAGACAGTAAAGAAGGTTAGGGATCATCTGCAAAGGTTATTCACGCAATCAAATTTTGCAAAGCAGTATTAATTAAAGAATGACATACGAGCTCTTCATTAGAAGAATATGAATATTCAAAAGTTTTATTTTGCTATGACAGACCTTTGGGATCAATTTGCCCTTACAGAATCAATATAATTAAAGGCATGTGGTGGTTATATTGATCATAAAGAGTAGCAATGATTGGTATAGATTTTTAACAACACTTCACAATGATTTTAAAGAACTTAGAGATTTAATTCTGCATTGTTATCCACTGCCTTATATTGACTCTGTTGTTAGTGAGTTATTGGCTGAATAAATACGTCTTCAGTCTTATTCTAAAAAGAGAATTATTTCTGCTTCAAATTCTTCTGTACTAGTAGTACCCTTTAAGTCATTCTCTAATCATCAAAATAAGCCTTATACAAGGGTTGCCTTCGATGAATGCAGTTTCTGTAAGCAGAAAGGTCATTAGAAAGCTTAGTATCCTAAGTTGAAACAACAGAATCAAGTTTGAAAGTCTGAGAGTCAGTCACAATCTAATGCTCATAGACCACCTCAAGGTTATAAACCACCACACCACAATACTACAGCAATAGCTTTATCAGTCTCTATCACAGATCCTAGTACTTTAGCTGAGACATTTTAGAAGTTTCTCTCCTTACAGCCATAAGCAGTGTCTGCTTCTTCTTCCATAGGTCAGTTGCTTCATAGTTCCTTAGGTATGTCACATCATATGTCTCATGATTCTTCATCTTTTACCTATGTGTCCCCTTCACCCTCTATTCCTGTTATAATTGTTGATGACACTCTCATGCTCTTAGCAGGTGTTGGTTTTGTTGTCACACCTCACTTATATTTCCCTAATGTTTATCTTATTCCGAAACTCAAATTGAATCTTGCTTTTGTTGGTTAATTATGTAATTCTAGGGATTATTTATTCATTTTTTCCTTTTATTTTTTTTATGTACAGGATATGCAGTCTCAGAAGCTGCTTGGAACAGGTCGTAGGGAGAATATACTATATATTTTGGATGAGTTAAAAGTGTTAATTGCTACTGTTGATTTGTCTTCTTTTCGTTTGAGTCCTTCTTTTTCTAGTTTTTATTTATAGCATTCTCATCTAGATCATGTTTCGTCTTCTCGTTTAAGATTTTTAGCATCCACAAGAGCTTTAGAAAATTTACAAACTTGTGATATTTCTTATTATAGTGGATGTAAACTACTGAAATTTTTTGCTTTACCTTTAATCGAAGTATTTATATTTGTTCTTCCCCATTTACTTGATTCATTCTGATATATGAGGACCTTCTCTTATTTCCATAAAAAAAGGGTCTCGATATTATGTTTCTTTTATTGATGATCATACTTGTTATTGTTGCGTTTATTTAATGAAACATTATTCTGAATTCTTTAAGATACATACTGTCTTTCGAGCTCATATCAAAACTCAACATTATGTTGTTATCAAATGCTTTAGGTGGAGAATACACCTCTAATAAATTTTGTAAATTGATAGCCTTAGATGGAACCATTCACCAAACTTCATGTACAAATACTCCTAACCAAAATGGAGTTGTTGAAAGAAAACATAGGCACATTGTCGAAATTGCTCGTTCTCTATTGTTGTATGCTTCTGTTCCTGGTGAGTTTTTTGGAAAAGCTATCCTTACTGATGTAAATTTGATTAATACAATTTCATCTTTTCATATTTCAGGTTTTTCTCCTTTCGAAAAATTATATGGGTTTGTCCTTGAAAATTCCTCCTTTGGAGTTTTTAGTTGTACTTGTTTCGTTCTTTGTCCTCATGTAGAATGCAGTAAGTTGCCCTTTCGATATGTTATTTGTTTCTTTTTGGGTTATGGTGAAAGTAAAAAGGGGTATCGTTTTTTTTGATCCATTAACTCAGAAACTTTATGTGTCTCGTCATATTGTCTTTCTTGAGCATATTCCTTTCTTTTCTATTCCATTCACTACTAATAGCTTGACTAGATTTGATCTTATTTGTATAGATCCTTTTTCTAAGGATTCTGATAATTTCTCATCTTAGATTCCTAGTACCTCAGATACCCCTTTCCATGTTCGATCAATTTGTACTCATCATTCTGCAAGTAATGACACTTTACTCTATGGCACACTTGAAGCTCCATTCTCATCTACATTCTCTCAAGCTCAGTTTGAGATTGTGGATCCAATTCTACGTCAATCTATACGCATTTGTAAGTCCATAAAACTACCAGATTTTGCTTATTCTTGTTATTCTTCATCATTTACTTTCTTTTTAGCTTCTATTCATTGTACTTTCTGAGCCCTCTTCCTATACAGAGAAAAAAAATTTATCCTCTTTGGTAGCAAGCTATGGATGAGGAACTTTCTGCTTTGCATAAAACAAATACTTGGAATTTGGTTCCTCTACCTTCTAGTAAGAGTGTTGTTGGTTGTCGTTGCGTGTATAAGATCAAAACTAATTCGGATGGGTCTATTAAGCGATACAAAGCTAGGTTGGTTGCAAAAGGATACTCTCAATAGTAAGACATTTGCCCCTGTTGTAAAAATGATTATTTTCCGTACTTTTATTATCGTAACCTCGATTCATTAGTGGCATATCTCTCAACTTGATGTTAAAAATGTCTTCTTGAATAGAGATCTTCAAGAAGAAGTTTATATGACGCCTCTTCTTGGTGTTTCACATTACTCTGGGTATGTTTGTAAGCTCAAGAAAGTGTTATATAGTCTCAAATAAGCACCTTATGCTTGGTTTAAGAAATTTTCTGTTGTGATCTCGTCTCTTGAATTTGTTTCTAGTAGTCATGATTCTACTCTTTTTATTAAATGCACTGATGCAGGTCGTATCATTTTGTCCTTATATATTAATGACATGATTATTATTGATGATGACATTGATGGTATTTCAGTTTTGAAGATTGCTATATAGTTTGAAATGAAGAATTTGGGTTATCATTGTTATTCCCTGGGTATTGAGGTATCTTAATCACCCAGAGATTACCTTCTTTCTCAGTCGAAATATGTTGCAGATATTCTTGAGTGGCTAAACTTATTAATAACAAGACTGTAGATACTCCCATTAAGGTTAACGCAAGGTATTCTTCTTCTGATAGTTTACCTTTGACAGATCATATGTCATACCATACTATTGTTGAGTGCTTGGTATATCTCACCATTACTCGTCCAAATATTGCATATGTTGTTCATGTTGTTAGTCAGTTTGTTGTTTCTCCTACTATTGTTTACTGGGCAGCTGTTCTTCGTATTTTACGATGTCTTTGGGGTATAATTTTTCAGAGTCTTTTACTTCCATCCATCTTTTCATTAGAGTTGTGTGCATACTCTGATGTTGATCATGGCAGTAATCCCACGAATCACATGTTTGTTACTAGTTTATGTATTTTTTTTAGGTGATTCTTTTGTTTCTTGGTAGAGCAAGAAACAATCTATTATTTCTCAATCCTCAACCGAAGCAGAATATTGTGCTATGACATCTAGTACCAAAAGGATTGTTTGGTTATGTTGGTTACTTGCAGATATGAGAGTTTTCCTTTCTCATCATACTCCTATGTGTTGTGACAACTAAAATTCTATTTAGATTGCTCACAACTTGGTTTTTTATGAACGAACTAAGCACATTGAGATCAATTGTCATCTTATTCGTCATCATCTCAAGCATGGTACCATTACTTTGCCTTTTGTTTCTTTTTCTTTGCAGATTGTAGATTTTTTTACCAAGTCACATTCCATTTCTCGTTTTTATTTTCTAGTTGGCAAACTCTCAATGCTTGTAACTGCCACATCGTGAGTTTGAGGAAAGATACTAAGAAATATATTTATCTTATTTTATTCTTTAAAGATAGAATAATAATGTTATTGCTTCAGGCTAGATTATTGCTTCAGGTAAATTAATCAACCAGTAGTCATTATAGTTGATTGCATTACTCTTATAAAAATTGTCGTCCATTTAACTGCATTAATTTATTACTCTTAACTATTTTGAACTGTATTTAATTTAATTCAAAGTGGACTCATCAGAATAATCTATTCTTAAGCTCAATGGGGAGGGGGGGAGAGATTCATGCATTTGCATGGAGTGGTGGAAACTTGAAGTTAATTTATATTGAAGTGGGAGGTAGGAGTTTTGCCAAATCCTATCGAAGGTTGTGCAAAATATTTGGAATTTTTTCAAGCTTTATATTTGATGGAGGAACTGAAAACGTTGTGGGAGAAGCAATGGCAGCAGCAATAAGACCTGGCCTCGTTAGGTCTCGGGAGGAACTATTTGTGACTTCCAAGTTATGGTCTAGTGATGCAAGCTGATCTTATTGTCCCTCCTGCTCTAAAGAACAAACCTCTTGAGTAATAAGTAGCTCCCTTGCCTGTTGCTGAATTCCTTCAGTAAAAATCTTTGATGGTCGAATACTTTTGAAATACATGGGGAGGCGGAAAACATTAAAACTGATAGTATATATTATATTATTGCTGTAGCATGAAAATCCACTTTTTTCTGTATGCATACTGCATCAATTTCTTGCATGGTGGACTTGTATCGTGAATGGGATGTTGAAGATGGACAAGTCCGGTCCAAAATTTACTTTAAATCATGAATAATAAATTTTTGAGCGAGTAATAACTGCTGTGGTCAAGAGCTATAAAAAGGAGAGACTGAAGGAGAAAATGGATATCTTAGACTGGGAACTGTCAAGGGAGGATAATGACAGGATCAATAAAAACCCACGGCAAAGGATTTTGATGAAGGACGGATTTGTGTCAACTGATGGACCATCCAAGTCCTTCGAAGAGCTATGGGATGGGGAGATTTATTTGGGAAAATGTATAAATTAAGCTCAAGTGCATTATTTCAAACTTTCTTGAGGTTCTGTCTCCATTTTATATCTCTTGTTGTTTAGTTTAGGGGGTAATTTATACTTTGTGTCTATCGATGAATGAATGTTTTGGCTGTGCAACAGCACAAGTCGGATTTTCAAAGGAGGGTGCATGGAAACGCGATAAAAACGATGCTCAAGTGCTCGAATTTGCTTCTGGGCAGCTGCAATGACTTCAAGTGTTCTTGGGACATTTTTGGAGCATAGAGACTTTTTTCCTATTAAGTTTTAAGCATAATATGTATAAATTTTCTTAATAAGTTTTCATGTCTCTCTCTTTTTTTTTGTATTTGTGTTGTAAACGTTTTTTTTCTTCGCGCAGGGACTAAATTTATTAGCTAGAGGGGCTTGATACTTTTCCACTCAGCAAAGCAATGGTGGAGGCCCAGAGGGCAGCAGGGGGCCCTTGCTATCCTTGGGTCCAATCAAATTCACAGTGGATCACCCTCTTATATTTGTTTACCCTGTAATGGGGGGTAAAAAAATAAGTAAATTAGTTTTTTCCTTTTCTATTCTTTTTTTAATGGAAAAAATGTCATTATTATAAGTGCTATATTATATGGGTTTAATAAAATTGTGATATGTTGATGTCTATACTATCCATTTAATATAATATAGCACTTATAAAAAAAAAAAATTCCAACCATCATACTTTGAACAAGTATTATTACTAAAGAATATTGAATAACTTTGAACCTGTATTTAAAAGTGTGATTATAGTTACTTTTCAAAAAATTTTCTACTTGAAAAATCATGAAAAAAATATTTTTTTTATTTTTTAAAAATTATTTTTGACATAGCACTTCAAAATGATCGGAAAACGCTAAAAAATTTAATTTTAAATAAAAATAAATAAAAAATTTTTAATTTTTTCAATAATATTTTTAAATACTAAAAAAACAAACAACAAACAGGGTTTAATAGACTCTACCTTGAGATTGATTGATAAATAATTATTGAAATTGGAAGGTTTAAAAAGTGAATTAATCATAAATGTCAATTATTATTTTAATAAGTGTTTTGTACAGGCTTTTTAAAGAATTTCAAGGTGCAAGAAAGTCAACCAGCCGAAATATTAAGAGCACGAGTACCCTAGTTGCCTCCTACATGCCTGAAAAGCTAACCTAAAAGATCGATCGAAGGACCTTTAAGATTTCGAAGCTAAATCTTAGGAATTGGCAGTTTGCAAAAAGGTCAGGGATCTTGATTGCTTCATGCAACAGCGACCTTGAGTGCAATAATAGTAATAGTCAATAAATATAGGTGAAAGCAACGTGTCTTCACCTTAATGTGGGTTGAGCCGACATGGCATAAATTTAGAGTTTTTCCCTAGAATAGGAGTCGGAAATAAATTCCCCCAATATGGTCGAAAAAATAATTTTAAATTTTCATGTTGGTTGTAGGCTACAGGTGTGTTTTACCACCAATTTTGAAGTTGGCTTTTCATGATATTGAGAGCGTGGATATGCCTCCAATTTTTGTGTCATATAGTATATGTTGATATGAGAAAGATGGCTCGGTGGACCTTTGGAAAGCGGTGAAGGCTGCTTGAGAGGAGGGGATGAATATATGGCATGAAATGGAATCGAGAAAAACTCGAGCTTGGCTATATGGGTATGAGGTTTTGAAGCAAATGAAGTGGTGGAATTGCCTTGTTTTTTGAAATATAATTGGATACTCTTTCAAGGGGATTTCTTGCCTTAAAATTGGGCGGATCAAGTTCTTGCAACAATTGTGTCTTAATTGATTTATTGCCCCCTTTTTTATGATGCTTGTGGGAGGTGGAAAGGTCGGGGCTACTGGATGTAGATCTTAGTTTAGATGTCTGTGTTCAATTATGGGTTTTGGCACCATATTTTCTAGCAAAGAGATCACAAGAATTTCAAGTTGTCCATACGATCTTTTAGTGTTAGAGGGTGGTTTCACATTGATGATTGGCTTAAATCAAATGTTAAAGCTATTATCTTTACTACTAGATTGGTCATTTTATTGTCCGATTATTGGGTTTGGCTAGATTTTTGCGGCTAGGATGGTTAATAGGGTTTTTTTAACTTTATGAAAAAATTATAATATTTAATATAAGGGTATTTTAGTTGTTAAATAAATAATGGAAAATATGTAAAAAATTAAATAATTTTTGTTATTTTTTTTCAAGGGTGTTAATTGTTAATGCTCGTATAAAGTTTAGGATGTTAAATATAATTTTTCAGGACTATAAAATCAACTCACGTAGAAATTAGTTTTAAACTCAGATTAGATAATGAGTCATATTAAAAAGTTTCAAGATTGACATATTTTTATTTTTTGTTTTAATTGAATTTTATTTAGTTTTTTTTATTAATTTTATTATTAAATATTTGACTGATTTTACATTAGTATTTATAATTTATTTTAAAAAAATTTAAGACATTATTATAATTTCAAATAAGTTCAAAAAAAAAATGATTGAATTTGCAGGTAAAACGGGCAAAGAAACCAGTATTATCCCATCGTTTTATCTATTATTTAGTTATTAAAACAGCAGAACTCGCATGCAGGTGACAGGACTGAAGATGGGTTCAGGTGTCAGATAAGGAATGATGGATTCTGCGCGGAGTAGGCATGCACGCATGAACCAGGTTTCAGGAGGGAGGAATAACTTGAGCAGGCTTTCAGCTGAGCCTCAAATACCAGAGAACAAATTAGCGAGGAGAGAGGTATATTATAACTATTGAGTTACCAGCTGGCTGCCTGCAATTATTTAAGGATAACTACAAATTAGTCCCTCAACTTATAGACTTTTTACCAGATCTGCCTCCAACCTTTCAATATCTTGCAAACTCCTTCATGTACTGTCTTTGGTCTAATTATTTAATCCCCTAAGTTTTCCTATCATATATAGGCACACACTAGTTTTTCTTAACACACACCTCACAGGTGTATTATTAAACTGTATATTTAATTGTTTTTACTGTTTTATTTATGAATGGATTCAGTGGTTCATAATTTTTTTTATATATAACTCGCGGTGTCCAAGTCAACTTACACACA
>Ga0325410_1002432_pt1 | contig 20892 bp, 9 predicted proteins | sample PopdelMetagenome_16_FD_206182 | JGI IMG/M metagenome (GOLD analysis project Ga0325410, IMG submission 206182) | Populus deltoides microbial communities from Bellville, Georgia, United States - Xylem-PdIQD-R3 | ecosystem: Host-associated > Plants > Phyllosphere > Stem > Wood/Secondary xylem... | reverse complement strand
TTATAATAGTTACAAATATTAAAAAAAAAACTCATTTAAACAAAATAATTTATACCATTTCTATTCTTGCCTATATTTTTATTTTCTATAATTTGACATGTAATTTTAATTCTAAAATAATATTGTATTAAAATTTAAAATCTTATTAAATTAGATCTCAGTACTGCTTTTAAAGGGATATTTAGCTATAGTATTATCTAATATTTGACACTGTTAAATTAAATTATTTATTTCCTTCCTTCCTATTAAAGAAAACCTATGTTAAGAGATAGTGTAAAATGAGTTTATATTTTTTATATTTTCCTTGCATTTATTAAAAAAAAAACTTTTTAATATTTGTCATATATTTATTAATTACGTTACAATTTACATCATGCAAGCATGACAGGTGAGAAAATCCTTGAGTTTTATGCGGCCACATTGTGTGTTTTCTTCTATTTTTCTAGAATTTAGGTTTCATTTAATTTGGAGCTTTACTAATTGGAGACTTGTCGAGGAAGAAACAATCAAATCGTCATTATGTTTAGGTTTAATTCATATTATTCAGTGATTTTCTCCTAGTTTTGTTCTAAGATTATTTTTTTTTCATTTCATTAATTAACTAAAATATTATTGATTGTTTTAATTAAATTTTAAGGTAATTTAATGTTTTGACTGAATTTATCAATGTATAATCAATTAAGAAAAAAGTTGATGCAAGAAAACAATAGAAATAATGTCTCCCTCCTCTCCTAAATTATGCTTTAAATGTATAATGAAGGTTAATGTCGTCAGCATTTTGGAGCTTTGATCATTATCTGCTGCTATCTTGAATTCTCTGTTAGGAGAGCTTTGTGAGATTCATTCACACAGTCGAATAGTTTTTCTTCTCGGGGCCTCGTTCATGGGTCTGGCTCCTTGACCGTGTCAGGTCAGAGATTGCCCATTGGCAAAACTTAACTTATGGGCTCTACTAGCAATATCTTTTTGCTTCTTCTCACCAGCCTCTGTTCTGTCCTCTTATCTGGACCGCTCCCGTCGTCTTCATCATAACCATTCAGATGGCGGAGAAAGCAGCTTCAACCGCAATGCTAAATTGACAAAACCTAGTCGACCTGACTTGCAACTTAGATTGAGTTTGAAAAAAAGTTTAACTCGGAGTTGACACCAGGTCAGCCCAAGATGTAAATCTATTGCTTAATTAATGATATTATTTTAATTTAATTTTTAAAAATTAAAATGATTTTATTATTAACTCGGGTTAAAATATTCAAACATGGTAACCATACTGTCTGTATATTACTCGTATCCTTTTTAGGTAGGGAAAAAAATGACGATGAAGAATCCAGGCATCTATAAAAACTACTTTTTATAACCTAAGAGCATCAATCGGCATGCTGTACAATTTTCCAGTTTTGCCCTTGTAGTTCCTTAAGAGTTTCAATTTCACTGGCTACCAGACAAAAGGCTATCTTTTCATATTTTTGGTTTTGTTTTTTCCTACTTTTCTCTCATTTTCCCCCCTCTCAGGTCCCCATGAGTGCTGTAATATGTTACAAGAACAGTAAGAAACCTCAGAAGAACTGAAAAACCAAATTTAATATTTAATGACTGGGATAGCATTGGAACTTAAAGATAACTTGAAGATAACACCGGGGAAATTTAAACTATAAGGATAAAAGTGAAATATAGATGAATTTATAAGGGTTAAATTGAAGTTTGCCCTGCAATCTAGTGGATAATAGAAACGAACTCTTGCTTTTTTAAAAATTTATAGTTTAAAAAATTTAAGTTCAAATAAAAAAATTATATATATACCTATAATCAAATATATCAAGAACTATATTTATGAATAAATAAGTAAAATATTATTAACGATATATAAAATTAAAACTTGAAAAATCGAGAGACATGTATATATTAAGATATTTAATCTTGAAAGATAGGACATTTATCCGGTTCTGTTTGCTAAATTTTTTTATTAAAATATATAGTTTTTATTTAAGAAAAAAATAATAAAAATAAAGACACAAATTAAATTGGTCGAATAAAGTAAAAGGAAAAAAAACATCATCTAAGACTCCACATATTAGAAGTATTATCTTGAGATAAATTTGTTTATTTTAAGAAATAAAGTTCACGAATACAAAAGATTAAAAATATAAATAAATAAATAAATAAAAACTCTTTGAATTTAAATGTATAACTAGAAAATATGATTGTCATTTAAAAAGGCTCTCCAAATAAAATAAAAGAGAGAAATGTACTAATTTAAATATAAATTAAAAAAATTAGAGAAAAACCATAAAAAATAATCATTAATTTTTTTTATAAAAAAACTAGGAAAAAAAAAAAAGAAGTGAAGGCCATATGCTGATAGGCCTGGCAGGCTATACCAATCTACCTAACCTATTTTGTCAAGGCCTATGCGGGGCTTGCCTTGACAGACCCGCACGACTGAGCCTTTAATTAATTTATTTTTTGTAACTGGAATGGAAGACATGTTATTTGCCACAAAATTTTTGAAAAAAAAAATCAGGTGACAAGTTTTTATGTGGGGCTTAAGTTTATTTTACAAAAAAAAAAACATTTTCAACCCATTTTTTTTACCTGAAAACATCTATAAAACAATATAAAAACCGTAGCAAACCTATATATAGCATAAAAAACAGTTTAAAAAACCGAAAATCAATCCGAGCTCACATCTATTTTTTCATGAACTTTAAAGGTGAAAAAACACATAGTATGAACTTTCCTCATCAAATGGAACCATTTGATACAAATATCATCTGTTTTGATAGCCTAAATCGGTGTCAATAACACTTTTCTCTTTCTACCATCAGAATCCGGTGATCTCTCTTAACTAGGAACTAAAAATAATAAAAATTATTTTGTTTTACCAAAATTGAATTGAAAGAAATATTGAGGCACTAAAATTGTATATTAGCTTGATTTTTAAAGTTCAAGGACTAAGATCCATCTTTTATGAAGTTTATAGCACGTCACTTATGTCTGACGCGTATTTTATTTCAGTCTCTTTTTTTTATCTCATAGTTTAATGAGAAATTAAAATCAATTGATCTTTAATTATGACTAAATCATTAACAATAAAAAAATTAAAAATCAAATTAAAAAAATATAAAATTTTATACAATTCATCTATGATAATACTTGTAAGGATAAACAACAAAATCCTGTTCTTTTAAAGTAATACTTAATGATTATGGTAAGGATAATTTGTTAGGTATCGTAGGAATCAAGGAAGAAACACATGGGAAAGGAACTAAAGAGACATGATGGAGCTTTAATTGGCCCGAACCATATAGGAGATGACATGCGAATTGGTCTCCGCTTATCTTCAGTACAGAATCTGTGGTTTTTTATTATATGGTTTGTTGGCGTGTTCATCCCCTCCCTCATGTTTTTTTTTTCCTCACTTTTCCTTTCCCTTTTCTTCTTCCGCAAGAAAAATTATTTAGAGTACTTTTTAAAGTGTGGTTATTTTTTTAAATGTTTTTTAACTCAAAAATATATTAAAATAATTTTTTTAAATAATTTTTGATATCAGTACATCAAAATTGTCTAAAAATACCAAAAAATATTAATTTAAAACAAAAAAATAAAAAATTTTTAAATTTTTTCAAAAAATTTTTAAAATACAAAAATAAACAACATCTTAATAAGTTTTAAAACCCTAGTTGGTAAAGCCAACCCAAGTGACCTGGCCAAGGCTGGCCAGGTTATAAACAAAATAATGAAAAATATTGACTTGACTTGATGAAAAACATATAATTTGAAATACCATTGACTTGGCTTGATTTGAAAAATCTATAATTTGAGATACAATCTAATTTAGTTACAATGAATTTTTTTCCTTGAATATTTTTAGATATGCTAGATCTTGGACTTAATGTTGAGGTGAATATTTTTTCAAAATTTCCTATCATCAACTTTCATAGGCATTGTTATAAAAAAAAAAACATTAAAATGCTAAAAAAAAAGATTACAAAAAAAAAGGGAACCCTGACGTCATAAATTCAAAAACAAAGAAGCATATTATGTGAGAAGAGCGAGAGTAAAACGTTTGGGAATATGATGCAAATTGCGTTTCTAAAAAATTAAATTTTTTTAATTAAAATTTAATATGTTTTGGATCGTTTTGATGTGCTGATATCAAAAATAATTTTTTAAAAATAAAAAAATATCATTGACATATATTTCGGTATAAAAAATTATTTAAAAAGTAATTATAACCACACTGTCAAACAAACTCTTAAAAAAAAAAAAAAAAAAAGCCCCTGACGGGGAAAAATGATCTTGAAAGTTAAAGAAAAGAGAGCTCTACAAAAATAAATCTCTAACCCTGCAAACGAAGTTAATGCTGTTTATATATAAAATTATAAATAGACACGAGTGGGCTAACAGACGTGACGGGGCTGTAGCTTTTCTTTGTATTTACTAGGCCTGTAAGAGACATGAATGGACTGTAGGTTGTAAAAAGACTGAATTTATATTTAGGCTTGTAGTTCGTTATTTAATATATGTATATATATATTTTAGATTAATTCAAGTTTATTTTTAAAATATTTTTATCTATTTTTTTTTCCTTTAAAGTATAGAAAAGAGGAGTGGATGCCTTTATTTGAATGTTTCCGACTACAAAGGCTCGAACGTAACTCCCTCTGTGGTCACTGTATCTTTTTGCTATCCTTTGTTATTTCCCTTCAAGGAGAGCTGGAGTGCTGTGAGTGGCGGTTCCTAGGGTAAAAGGCCCACCGAAGGATAGACCTGAAAATATGCTAAAGCATGGAAAGACTTTCGGGGTGCCATTGCCACGGCCCCGCCCCAAGGCCACGGGAAAGAAATTCTCGCCAGTAAATTGACAGGGAGCAAATATGCTTACTTTCTTCAATGCGAGGGAAAGTTAATTTGATGCTTAATCAATTGAATTGATTAGATGCTTAATCCATCAATCACTTCACTAAACATATCAACTTCCCCGCGTGAATTGTCTTCACCACACCCACTTTTCTCCCCTTACTCGTGAAAACGAATAATTTAGCCCAATGAGAAGGAAAGAAAAGATAGCCAAGAGAAAGCAATTTCCTAGTGGTCCTAGCTTATCTGTGCATGACCTTGACAGCCACTGAACAACCATCTACTCGGATACTCGGAACAGAAACTAACATCGACTCCGAGCAAGCTAGTGCTAGTTGCAACATGCATCTCTGGATTATGATCTTGACACTGCCATGGCCCCCCATTTTGAGCTCAGATCTATGAATCTTGTATCCATACTTTCGGATCATGTTAACTTTCTAAGGATAGAATAAATCAAACCCGAGACTAATTCGATATAAGGATCGAGTCACAGGTTGGGTAGATAGACTTGTTTAAACAATTCAAATTAATATTACCATTTTCGAGATCGCGAATGCATTTAGCATCCCAGAATCTATTATTTTAGAGAATTTCTTCGTTGCCTGTGGATGGGTTCTTAACAAAATAAAATTCGAGGACAAGAAAAATATTACGAGGATCGATTGATTTTTCTCCTCTTGAGACCAATAGCTGTGGTACACGTTCCAATCAACTATTGCATCCCACTACGCAAACATTCTCAACATTTCCTGATATAGCAAGGATAGATTTGCGTCCGGAAAGATTCTCGAAAATCACAACATACATCACATACCACAAATCTCACGATACTGACGTCAACGGCTGAGATTTCACCTTCCACCCGTAACGTTGAAGGAACACCTTGTATTTGATCCATGATTATGGAGTTTATCAAAAAAAGCTATTGACAAGTGACAGCCCTCGTGGATTATTGGCAAGTGTAAGGTCAGAATTCATTTGAGAATGGTACAATGTGGCATTGACAAGTGTCATTACGTAATTACTTCCTTTATGAATTTCCTGCCATTTCAGGCATAGCAAAAGTAGCAACCTAGCTTCACGGCCCATAAATTAGGTCTTCTGTACTCTCTCTTTTCATTCTCATTTTACCGCGATGCAGATAAAGTAACAGAAGGAACGGGCTATTTAAACGCTCATTGAAGAGAAATTTATTATCAATAAAATAAAATAAAGTAACAGAACGTATAAATTTTCTCGAGTTATTTTAAACAGTGAACGTGAAAATTACAACGATAATTTTAACGGATCTGTTAACTATTTTAGACGGAAGAATCACATTGAAAACTTATTCAATCAATCGACGAGGGGCATAGATGCTCACACCGTAATAAATAAGGGACACCTATGTACTTATCCCAAAAAATTGCTATGTAAATATAAGAGGAATGAAGCCCATTTCGTTTCACTCTTAACAGAAAAAGAAAAGAAAAAAGAAAAAAGAAAAAAGAAAAAAGAAAAAACAGAAATTACATCGACAGATGCCCACGCACGCGCGCGCTTATATTTTCTTTCACTTTGGCGGTACCCCGCGTCTACCGTGCTTTTGGATTTTCTTTCTTTTTTCTCCCTCCCTCCATTGAAAACGAAAGAGAAACAGAGAGAGAGAGCAGAGAAATCAAAAGCTAGAAGCAAGCGGTTTTTTTAGCTCCTTGTTTCACCCGCATCCTCTCTCTCTCGCCATCTGTTTTACTCATCTTCACTCTAACACCAACAAAAGCCACTCTCATTCTCACCAAATCCCTGATTTTCTCAATGTTTTTGCTATTCTGTTACTGAGAAGTGAAAGAAGGTTAGGGTTTCAAGCTATCAAGACTTCTGTGATTCACTCTGAGATCAGCTACTCACTTACTCAAAATGTTGCATTCTATCTTATCTGCGTATATTGCACGTTTCTCTGTTCTCTTTTCTTTTTTCAATTCCCCTGTAATTTTAACTCTTTTTTATTATTTTTTTAATCTGTTGTTAGCGTTATGGATTTTATTTTGTCTTGTTTTAGTTAGTTTAGTTTAGTTTATTTTGATATAGAATTATATAAATCATATTTTAGGCATCAACTTTTTAAGCTGATATGGTTTTTTTGACATGCAATTTTTTCCTTTTAACATGTTATCAGAGTTTTGTTAACTAGGTGGTCACGAGTTGAAATCTCACCACTCCTATTCTATTTCATAAAAATTAAGCACAAGAAATTGTACCCAAAATTGACATATTGTTTTAGATTTCTAGTGATTTTTATTAACTGGTAATATGCGTAAAAACTGTGAAATTTACTGTTCTTTATTTTACCTTCCAGTGTATGTTTTTGGATTATTAATTGTTTTTGATAGATCGAGGAGGTCGTATTATTTGTTTTTTTAGTTTAGCATTTCAGACTTAATATTTTTGGTTTTTGTTATAGATTTCCAAATTTTAACTGTTTAGGTAAAAATTGTGAAGTTTACTGTTATTGATTTTGCTTTGTAATATATTATTTACGGATTATCTATTAAATTCCTTTATCATCTAGGGATTATCTATTGAATTAATTAATTTGGATGTATTGAAGTGAACGTGTTATTTGCCAGTTTCAGGGTTTACAGCTCTACCAAAAAAAGTTGAGCGTGCAGTGCAGGTTAAGAGGCGTTCTTTTTTGAGATTTTCGTGTGATTTTTGTTCGACCATGCTTGGGGATTCTATGGCAAACCTTTCCAATGGAAATGCGAATGCGCAGCAGCCTGATCCTCGAAGGACTTACCAAGTGGTCGTGGCTGCCACTAAGGACATGGGTATTGGGAAAGATGGGAAGCAACCATGGAAATTGCCTTCGGATGTTAAGTTTTTTAAGGAAGTGACCTTGACCACGTCGGATCTTGGGAAGAAGAATGCGGTTATAATGGGAAGGAAGACCTGGGAAAGTATTCCACTTGAGCATAGGCCTTTTCCTGGTCGGCTTAATGTTGTTTTGACTCGTTCTGGAAGTTTTGATATTGCTACTGCTGAGAATGTTGTGATTTGTGGAAGCATGGGTTCAGCCTTGGAGTTGTTGGCTGCGTCTCCTTATTTTCTGTCGATTGAGAAAGTGTTTGTTATTGGAGGTGGTCAGATATTAAGGTTTGTGCTCTGAAAAGTTGGATTAGTTTGTGGATGATTTTTTCTTGTATTGATCATGTTTTAATGCAGGGAATCTTTGAATGCGCCTGGATGTGATGCTATCCACATTACAGAAATTGAGACGGATTTTGATTGTGATACTTTTATCCCTGCAATTGATACCTCTGTATTTCAGCCTTGGTGCTCTTCTTTTCCCACGATGGAAAATGACATACGATATTGCTTTACAACTTATGTTCGAGTGAGGAGTTCTGCAATCGAGTCCCATAGTCAAAATAATGGTGTGAGCTCTGATGGTAATTCAGAAAACAGTAAGTTTGAGGTAAAAAAGTTCTCGTTCCTTCCCAAGATGGTTTTTGAGAGACACGAGGAGTATTTGTATCTCAGACTGGTTCAAGACATCATCACTGATGGCAATTTGAAGGATGGCAGGACAGGAACTGGTACTTTATCAAAATTTGGTTGCCAGGTAACATCAACCCTTGGTTGCTTACATTTCCGTCTTTGCTTCTTAAAGTATGAGTCCATGCAATTACAATTTTTTTTTAGTTAATTATGATTGCTAATCGATCAATTTATTCCATTTGATCCACAGATGCGGTTCAATCTGCGCAAAACTTTTCCGTTTCTTACAACGAAGGCACGCTTATTTTCATTATTACTTGTTATTATTTCTGTAACCAAATTAGTTCTTCTGTATACATTTCCTTTTTTCTTTCTCACTAATCTGGATTCACTCATGCTTCACCATGAGGTCACCTTAAAAAGAAAAAGAACCATTTATTTATCGCATTTATAAGTTGACACAAACTGCTTCAATTTGTTTTTAGAAAGTATTTTGGCGAGGTGTTGTTGAAGAGCTCTTGTGGTTCATCAGTGGTTCAACAAATGCCAAGGTAATCATATCTTAGTTGTATGCTTTATTTTCCATTTCTTCCTATCAGTCTTCTATGTTTTGATGGGATTGGATGGGAGGTATCAGTTTTTACTGGTCACCAGTTGTTTTAGAAACTTTACCATGTGATTGGCGCTGCAAAGTGACTGATATATTATTCTTCCCATCTTGCTTTAGAGTATGATATTTATGATTATTTAGCTGCATGTAGGAATCTCAGGGCTGCAAGATTTGCTATTTGGCATGTATTATTTGTTTCTGCTACAGCGTCCAGCTGACCGTCAAATACTGTTGTGTATCATATGAAAGTGACTGTATTTGCATGAGGTCTCTATAATAGTCCTTGAAGACTGCCTCTAATGTTAGTTGTAGATGACATAATATAGCTGTGTGAAACCCATTTCTAAATGTTGCTACCATGAGCAGGTCCTTCAGGAAAAGGGTATTCACATATGGGATGGCAATGCATCCAGAGATTATCTTGACAGGCACATATTAGCTTTTAGTTTCCTTTATTTCTGTTTATTTTTATATTTTAACCACTGCTAATATATGCAGTTTTTAAATGATATTTTTAATTGTAATAGCAGTGTTGGGTTAAAGGACAGAGAGGAGGGTGACTTGGGACCTTTCTATGGGTTCCAGTGGAGACACTTTGGTGCTAGGTTCGTGGAATTTCCTTTTTAGTTGTGGATCATACAAGAAAGAGTATCAGGCTAATTGTGTTGCATACATGCTACATGTTTTTTAGGTATACTGATATGCATGCCGACTACACTGGCCAAGGATTCGATCAATTGTTATATGTTATTGACAAGATCAGGAATAATCCAAATGATCGTGGGATTGTACTCTCAGCTTGGAATCCTTCTGATCTCAAATTGATGGTGCTTCCACCTTGCCATATGTTTGTTCAGGTTTGCATTAACGTTGTGTTTCTACTTTCTAAATCATTTCCTTTATTGACAATTAATCCAGATATTTTATTTTTCAGTTCTATGTAGCCAATGGAGAATTGTCATGCCAAATGTACCAGCGTTCTGCTGACATGGGCCTTGGTGTGCCCTTCAACATTGCATCTTATGCTCTCTTGACACACATCATTGCCCATGTCTGTGGTATGTCTTTGCAATCATACCATTAATTTACAAATCATGCTCGTTGAATTGCTAGGGTGTTTAATGTTCTAGATGTGCATGTTCAGGCATTTGAAAGGGTGATATGAGTGAACTGACACCCACAAAAATCAATAGACCCATGACATTTGATTTACTGGTCTTTAAATTGTTAGTTTGGTTGATAACACATGGAAACGTTCAGTGAACTGATGATTTAATGGACAAAAGGAGACCTCTGCTGATGGATCTGGTGGCATATTATTGTTAACTGTTAAGGACACCACTTTTTGGACCTTTGCAAATTCAAATTGATGAAAGAGATTTTTTATAACAATGATATTAGCGAACTTGCATACCTTGATGGAAAGATCTGAAGGACTCAGTTATAGACACATTAAAGGGGGGTATTTTGTCCTTTTTTTTTTTTTTTTGGGGGGGGGGGGGGGGCGCTAATTTTGGCGCATGGTTGCTGTTATCAGGATGGGAAATTTTGTGGTTTCAAGCACTAGACTTTTACCATTATACCGGTCTGCTCTAGAAAAATAGATTATTCTTATAATAGTTTTAATCTCTTTAGCATTGCAATTGCTTGTCTTCAGAATCTGCATGTCTTTACTCTTGTCATGTGCAGATCTCGTTCCAGGCGATTTCATTCATATGATCGGTGATGCTCATGTTTATCATACTCATATCAGGCCTCTGCAGGAGCAGCTTCATAAACTGCCAAAGCCTTTCCCTGTAAGTATAATAGCAGAGCTTGTGCTAATTCATCTCAAATTATTTTGCTACATGTTTTCTTCCATTATCTATGCTATTTTATTACGTTCTGTTACCTACTTCATGCAGATTTTGAAGATCAATTCTGAGAAGAAAGACATTGATTCTTTTGTGGCGGCTGATTTTGAACTCATAGGCTATGATCCTCACCAGAAAATTGAAATGAAAATGGCAGTATAGAGAGCTCCATTAAAGATTAAGTGAATTTAGAGACTCTGATCCCTCGGCAATATATGCTCATAGTTTTGTGGCAAGAACATATATGTTGCAATTTTCCTCTCTTTCTCCTTTTAAAGGTATGAATGCTTTTTATATGCTGAACTTTGCTTTGCCTTAGCTAAGTTCTGTATGCCAATCAATATAGATATGTGGTTTGTGTCTATGATCTATAACAGTCCATGCTTGGCATACCTGCCACGTAGAATTTCTCTGCTGGTTGCCTCTTACTTGATGATATAGTCATGTAACTTGGTATCATTTAGTAGAACCTCTTAGTAAGGCTGGTATGCCTCATGGGTGGTGTGAAAACAGTAAATGGTGCACCTGAAAGAGTCGGCCACCTAGTGATTTAGGGCCTTTGAGGATCTCTGGAGGGCTGGTGAAGGAAAGAACAGTAGCAACCTCTACAAGGCATTATTCTAGACACTAAACTATTAGGTGAATTTTTATTTCTTTTTTTTTCCTGGAAGATTGAAGTTTGAACCGTGTACTATCCTTTAGATTAAGGATTTATGGTTCTTGATTAGTGCTTGGGGAAACTTATAATAATATTTATACCGCAAAATTATCAACAAATTCTTGGATCTGAAGCTTTGGTTTCTTTGTAATGTTTCAGGCACCGATGTGGGAGGCTCATCATGCTATAGAGTGTGAAATGAAAGTCAAATAAAAATGTGGTAGTTTGGGATATACTTCAAGCTAATGCTTACATAGTGAGAATCCTTTAGTTCCACTCCTAGTCGTGGTTCCAAGGTGATTTAGGATCTGTATTTTTTTTTTGTCTCTTAACAAGTGTTCTTGTTTTCTTTTTCATGGATCCATCACTTTACCGCAACAATACTCGACCGTGCTTTTGTTTTTGGTTTTTGAAGTGGATTGGAATTTGGACAGCTATTTTCCTTTGCAGTGCTTTGCTATTGGTGAATTTGGTGTTAAGTCCCGAATTATGGGAGTAAAGAAAAGATTATGAAAGTAAATATTCCTGAACTTATTGCTGGTTCTACTCCCTACTGCATTTTTGCTTGTAATATATGTAAAAATTAAAGAAATCTAAAACGCGTTGGTTTTTCACTATAGCAGTAGGTTTTTTTTTATTTTTTTTTACATGATTTTTTTTTACTCAAAATTGATTTCTTCTTTTTTTTTAAAATTTTTTTTGTTTTAAAATTATTTTTACTAATTTTTTTAAATATTGAACTGATTGAAAATTTAATTATATATATTTTTTTTAAAAACATTGTGGATTGCTATAATATTTTCATACATTATTATTTTTTTATTTCTTTATTTTTTTTTAAAATGGTCTTTATAGATCTTATTTTTTTTATATTAAATTGGTTGAGAATTTAGCTTTGTAGGTTTTTTTTTTAAAAAATAATATGGATTGCTACAGTGTTTTCTTTACATAGTTTTTGTTTTGCTGCAGTGTTTTCTCATATATTTTTTTAAAAAATTAATTTTATCGAATTAATTTTTTCAATATTGAGTTGACTAATAATTTTTAGTTTTTTCCATATGTTTTTTTTTTATTATTTTTTTCCCAAAATTGTTATTTTTTACAATTTTTTTTTCGTTTTTTTATAATTATTTTTGTTGATTTTATTTTTTTACTATTAAGCTGGTTGAAAATTTAGTTTTTTTGTTTGTTTTTAGAACAATGTAGCCTTCCTCACGTGTTTTTTTTCCGCTTTTGTTTTCTTTTTTGTACATTTTTTTTTCATTTTTTTTACCCAAAATTGATTTTTTTTTTATATATTGAGCTGATTGAGAAATTAGCTTTGTAGGTTTTTATAAAAAAACAAATACTATGGATTACTATAGTGTTTTCTTTACATGTTTTTTTTTAGCTATAATGTTTTCCTCACATGTATTTTTTTAAAATTATCTTTGTTAAATTTATTTTTTTAATATTGAATTGGTTGAGAATTTAGTTTTAGTTTTAGATTTCTCTACTTTTTTTTTCAATTTTTTAAAATTTTCTCCACGTTTTTTCATTATAATTATAATTATTATTATATTGTATTATATTATATAACTATTTTTTTCTTTTGTTTTTTCTTTTTATTTTTTTTAATGAATTTTTTTTGTTTGATTTAGTTTGTTAGTGTTAATTTTTTTTTATTTAGTTATCAGATTTTCATGATACGAATCTCGGGTTTGATGGGTTAACCTAATTTGACGAGTTATTTTTTTCATTTAGTTTAGTTTGTTAAAGTTAATTTTCTTTCTATTTAATTATCAGACTTTCATATTTTCATAACACGTATCCTAGGCTTGACGGGTTAACTTGATTTGATGGGTTAACCCTGTTAATTCTAGGTTAACCTGACATTTTTTTTTCTATTTAGTTATCAAACTTTCATGATGTAAATCCCATATTTTACGGGATAACCTGATTTAAAAGGTTGACCCAATTAATTTAATGTTTTTTTTTCTTTTTCTTCATTAGTTTTTTCCTTCCTGTTGATTTTTTTCTTTATTTTTTTAATTAATCTATTTAATTATCATACTTTTATGACACGATTTTATAGCCGGATCCACATTCAGTATTTTTGGGTTCGGTGTTACAGCCAGACTTACTTAAACTTGGGTCATGTAAGTTTAATTTTATTATTAATATTATAAATATTACTTTTAGGTCAGGCGTTGCAGCCAAACCCAAGATTCCTGGGTATAACTTTGTAGAAAAACCTAAAATTTTTAAATTTTTATTTTTTTAATATTTTTTATGCAAAAAAAAATAACCCGCGGCATTGTGTGGGTATCAAAGCTAGTTGTTAGTTAAATTGATTAGTTTGAATAAACTCGGCTCTTGGTTTTTATCAATATCAGGAATTAACAGAATAAAATTAAAAGATTTCCAATTAGAGCAAAACTAGAAGCAGCATGATTCTAACGAGATCCGATAGTAAAGGTACAGAGTAATGTATTGACTACAGCAAGTCATGAAAGAAGACATTCTTATCTGAGATCATGTTAGGACAAGATTGTCTGATTATTAAAACCTAGGAACAAGTTTAGGAGCAATTTTACTGGCACACGTGTCGCCCTGTTCCATCTAGGAGGCCTATTTAAAGGCGTCTGTTAAAACATGTTGTGTTGTTTAAGGAAATAACAACTACAAATTTAGACTCTGTTTTAAAGCTTGCTTTGAAGGAGGACGAGCATGGCAGCAATTGAGGATTTGGGATTAGGGTTTCGGGACGTGATGGACTATGATCCTGTCCATGTTTGCTCTTGCTCCATGCTGTCCAAATTTTGCTTACTAGTAAAACTAAGCTTGAAACTAGGTTAATCATCGGGTAATTGTTCGATTAATCAACATCTAAAAATGACAGAATCTTCTGATGGGAAAAGTCCCAAGAAGCTGTTCTCAGGGAAGCGGTAGTGCGTAATTGAAGCAAACAGAAAAGAAATCGAAACCTAAATAGGACGATAACAAGTCCTTATTAGCAAGCACATTAAATTACTGGATGTTTATCGTTGCTCCCCTATTCCTACCCTCCTCTTTCACAATTTCACCATTTTCACCATCTGGCTCTTGCGCACCTTCCTCTTTTTTCACAACTTCACCATTACTCTCGTCAAGCTCTTTTTTCACAACTTCACCATTGTTCCCGTCAACCTCTTGTGCAAGTTTTCCCTCTGATGTTCCTGATTCTCCATTGCTATCTTTGTTTCCGTCCTCTTTCTTCAATCTTTCGCTCTTATCCTCAAGGAACTCAATAAGACCTGTTAAAGCACTCTCTGGCTCCTCGTATCTCAGCAGTTGCTCACCTACTTCTGCAGGAGTAACCCTTGCTTTCTCTATCAGCGCTTCGACGCAAGGGAAAAGTGGGTGCTCTGTAAACCCAAGGTAGTTGGAGGCCAGCAATTTGAATCCACATGGAGTGCAGTAGGACATGTGAATGTGCACATCCATACGACCAGGTCGCAACAAAGCAGGATCAAGTCTTTCTTTGTGATTGGTAGTGAATATTATGATTCGTTCATCCCCACAGCTTGACCATAATCCATCCACAAAGTTGAGCAATCCTGATAGGGTCACCTACATAATTATGTCTGTCAAGAATGAGAAACGCTGCAAGCTTCATTAAAATAGCAATAAAAGCTTTTGTGTTTTGATTATTGCCATCTATATATCAGATCCCCGTATGGGGACCTTTAGTCATGCATGCAAATTGTTTACTTGAAGAGAATATCTGCTATATAACTCATTGCCTGAGACATTACTCCATATCACACAAACTCCTGTATCCAACTAGTCATAGGCTGGAAAGAAAGTGTGAACCAGTAATCTAATACCATGCCATTCTTGACTTGGAAGAAGGAAATGGTCAACGATGTTTCATCAGTATACCATGTAATCTCATCATAATATGGATCTTTTCAAATCCTCCTCAGTACTAAAATATAGTTTCTGAACGCAAAATAAAATCGAGAGGAATAATTACCTGGTTTGCTTGGTTATATGCTGGATTATGTCGAGAAGGCATCATTGCTCTGGCTTGTGCAAGCCTATCCTGTAATTCAATGGAACAGTCGATGTCCTCCACCACAAGTACGGACTTATTCTCAGTTGAGATCAACAAATTTCTAAGCTCAGAATTGGTCTTAAGATCAGTCAATTCCAGATCATAAATATCGAACTTAAGATAGTTAGCTATTGCAGCAATCAAGCTCGACTTTCCAGTCCCTGGTGGACCAAACAGTAAGTACCCACGTTTCCAAGCCTTGCCTACCCTCCTATAGAACTCCCTTCTCTTCACAAACCTCTCAAGATCCTCCATGATCACCCTCTTCCCTTCCATATCCATTGCTAACGTATCGAATGTAGCAGGATGATGAAGATTCACTGACTGCCAGACATCCCCTCTCCTTCCCGACATCCTGTCATGCCTAAGCGAGAAAAGCTTCAAACTCTTCTTCTCCTCTTTCGTTTCTTTTGATTTTTCAATCACGTGCTTTAAATAAACATCAATAACCATATCCTTATGCTTCTTGTGAAAACTCAACTCAAAGAACTTATCCTCAGATTTTGGCATAGAATTAAAATTATCTGGGCTTGGAATATATTTTATTGGCACTTGTTTTGAGATGAACTTCCATTTCAGTGTAACCCCATTAAAGGTATCAACAATTTCTTGGTTTCTATCTAAAGAGAATGAGAACTTACTCTCTTTCTTGGTCAGTGAGATCTTGAGTTTCTTTGCATCCGGAGGAATTATGGGCTCAAGATAGAGCTCCGCGGCTTTGAAGAGAGTGTTGTGGTTAAGGTTGTCATATTCTTCAATAACTAAAGTGAACTCCGTAGAAAATGAGTTGATCAAGGTTTTGAGTTTGTAGAAGATGTAGTTTTGGAACTCATAAGGAAGATACTCCTTAACAAGGGAGCGGAAGAGCACAATTGTGGCAGTAGCTGAGGCTGCTGCAGAGATCAAAGTCTTAGTGGAGGGGATTTGGGTGGCTGAACTGCTGGGAAACATGGTTTTACGCCTCCAAAAGATTTGTGGGCTTGAAGGGCTCTTAGCGTTTCTAGTGTTGGAGGATTTTTGGTGTTTAGTTTGTTGCTTTCAGATCATTTGGCAAATGCTATCGAGGAGACTCTCTGTTTATTATAATGCAAAATCTGAGAGTAGGAATGGTGTTTGAGAAGAGCAGTGGAAAGAGTGACACGTGAATGACGGTGTTTTTGGTGGTAGACTCCCTTATGCATGATTGATGCCGAGTACCGAAGAATATTTTTACGTTTTAAAAATAATTTTAAAAAAATTTAATTTTTTTTATTTTTTTTAAATTAATAATTTTTTAATGTTTTTAGATTATTTTAATATATTAATATTAAAAATAATTTTTTAAAAATAAAAAAATTATTATCTTAATATATTTCTAAATAAAAAATACTTTTAAAAAATTATATTTCAAAAGGTAATTATATGATTGATGCAGTGTCCCGAAAAACATTTGTCTGATAGCCATGAAAACTTTTTTGCTTTTCATTTTGTGATCAACATCGTAATTTGGATTTTTATAAATGATTTAATTTCCATATAGAATTAGGGATTAGGATTTTACTCATTATTGAAATAAATCAATCAATTATATAAATAAACATTCCAACAATTAAAAAAAAACATCATAATTTGGATTTTTATAAATGATTTAATTTCCATATAGAATTAAGTATAGAAATACTATACGAAAACAACTGCAACTTTCGTCGAATACTTTAGCCCTACCAAGAAGACTTTTTCTTGCTCTGCCCCCTGCTCTTGCCAACGACTTTGCGTACTGACTCAGGTCGTCGAGGACTTTGGTATTCTATGCTCCCTATTGCACATTGTGAGTGAACAACACGCTCTAATTCTCACTTGTTGATGGGGAATGGACAAGCTGCACGACTGAATGGTGTTTTTCATGTTCTGTTGTTGAGTGTGGAGTTAGGGTTTTGGTTCTTGATTCATTGCTGGTACGAAGTTTCTTGCGAACATGCTAGTGTCTCTTCTGATGGGGTCCCTTTCAAGCCCCATGGCTATTTATAGAGTGAAGAAAGCGTAAAAGAAGCATTGGTCAATGCAAAGTGATCCACAGAAATTGCAGAGAAATAGAAATATGGAGACTGAAGCAAACTGACAAAGAAAATATAGTATTTTGATACAAAAGTCACTGGCAGATGACTATGAATAGTCTCAGTGAATTCACAACCAACGGCTGATTGAGATTCCTTGTTTTAAGTGTTTTTTATTTAAAAAATTATTAAAATAATATATTTTTATTTTTTAAAATTATTTTTAATATCTAAACAACAAAACAATATAAAAATAAAAAAAAATTATTTTTAAATAAAAAAATTAAAGTTTTACAAAGCATGATTTTAATCATATTTCCAAACTAACATCTCAGTAAAATAAGATCATTAAGGGATTATGCTGCTTTATTACTTTATTGACTAACAACATTATGAGAAATTTTTTAATTTTTATTTAGACATTCTAAAATGACAGAATGTGTTTGATTTAAAGACAAGTCCTGGATTAAGATCCTGTTTTACTCGATTTAGATTTCTAGCATGGTTCATGTTCTGCTTTGAATCTACAAAATAAAATTCAAATATAATAAAATTAGAGACCTAATCTTCTCCTTCCCACTAAAAAAACCTTCTCCATCATATTTTTTTTTCTAGAAAAATATATTCAATTAATTTCGAAAGCTGTTTTCATTTATTTATGTGGTTGAAAGACGGTTTAAGAAGAGCAATTTAGGCAATAAATGAGTCATTAGAAAACAATTAATTAGAGAGTAAAAAAAAAGGGGGGGTGGGGTTGTCAAAAAAAACTTCTTTTCTTTTCTTTCTTAATTAATGAAACCTTCTTCTCGATGAGTCCGAGACTCCTGGACTTAGGTACTCAACTGGGCTGCTTGAAAAATGAGAGAACCACGCATCATTGAAAAAGGGTTGCCAAAGAATTTATGGGCTGAGGCTGCAAACAAAGCAGTTTTCTTATTAAACATATTGTCAACGAAAACTCTACAACAAAAAACTTCATTTAAAGCGTGGTATGGTTATTAAACAAAGTTGCAGAATTTAAAAATTTTTGGTAGTTGCCTTTGTTTCTCTTATATTTCATTGGTTAAGAGACACAAACTTGATAAAAAAAACAGAATCTGAGTTCTTTGTAGGTTATAGTTCAGTTTCAGAAGTCTACAAGATTTATCTTTCACGAGACAACAAAGTAATTGTTAGCATGAACATCTAATTTTTTGAGTTAGAAAGCTGGAGCTAGGAGAATGATAAGAAGCTTGAGGAGAATGCTGATATTGATAATGAACTTGTTACAAAAACTCGATCACTCTCTAACATTTATTAGAGTTGCAATGTTGCAATAATTGAGCTTGCAGGATATGAAAAAGCAGTTGCAGATCAACATTAGATGGCTGCAATGAAGGAAGAACTTATGATGATTGAAAAAAAAATCAAACTTGGATGCTAGTGAACAAACGTGCATATAAAAAAGCCATAGGAGTCAAATGGGTTTAAACAAACACAAGGCAAGACTTGTAGTCAAAGGATATGCTTAGATGTTTGGGTGAATTTCTCTGAGACTTTTGCTCCAGTCGCTAGACTTGATACCATAAGAATGTTACTTGCTTTTGCTGCTCAAAATCGTTGGATTATACACCAAATGGACATCAAATCTGCCTTTTTACATGAATATTTAGAGGAGAGATTTTTTGTGGAGTAGCCTGAAGGTTTTGATGTTCAAGGAGAATAGGAGAAAGTATATCTACTAAAAAAAGCTATATGATTTAAAGCAAACACCAAGGGCTTGGTACAACAGGATTGATACACATTTGTTAAACTTAGGCTTTACAAAAAGTTTAAGTGAATTCACAATCTATCTTAGGAAGGTCAATGATGAATTACTTGTAGTTTCTTTTTATATAGATGATTTACTTGTGACAGGAAGTAACATGAAGCTGATTGATATGTTTAAAAGGGAAATAAAAGATGTTTTTGAGATGACTGATATAGAAAAGATGTCATTCTCTCTCGATATGGAAGTTAAACAAAAGCATAATGAAATCTTCATATGTTAGCATAAATATGCCAAAGAGATTATAAAGAAGTTTAACATGGAAGAGTGGAGACCAATAACAACACTAATGAATCAAAATGAGAAATTTTGCAAAGAAGATGGAGCTGCAAAGATTAATGAAAAGCTTTACAAAACCTTAATAAGTTGCTTGATGTATCTCACTCAACAAGACCATGCTACTAGTGAACTTCCAAGATATATGTATTGTGCAAGTGAAATTCATTTTCAAGCAGCAAAAAGAATTGTTAGATATATTGAGGGAACAATTGACTATGGTTTGAGGTTTTGTCAAGTTAAAAACTTCACACTCCATGGTTATTCTCACAATGATTGGGTCAGTTGTGTTGATGACACGAGTACTTTAGGTTATTGTTTTAGCTTCAATTCTGCTATTTTCTCATGGAATTCTAAAAAAACAAGATGTCATTGCTTAATCCATGGCAAAAGCAGAATATGTAGTTGCTACTATTGTCGAGAATCGAGCTCTCTAGATTAGAAAATTGATGACTAATATCCAAATGAAATAAAAGAAAAGCACTCAGATACTTGTAGACAATCAAGCTGCAATTTCAATTGCAAAAAATTCAGTGTTTTATGGTGAAACAAGATACTTCTAGTTGAAAGTGTAGTTGTATTTCCTAAGAGAAGTGCAAAGAGAAAGTGAAATTCAGCTATTTATTGCAATATAGAGAATCAAAATGCTGATATTTTGACCGAAGCACTTCTTAAAGCTAATATGAATTTTTCAGACAAAGGCTTGGAGTGTAGAGCTCCATAGCCAAAGAGGAGTATTGAATTAGTATGTCAGAAGCTGCTGTTGTGAAAGGTGAAAAGAGTCTAGTGTCAAATAAAACTCATTCTGAATTGAAGTTTTCAAAGTTTGTTAGGATTTGTCATAATCTTCTTTTCTGTTATGTAACAAACGGCAGCAGATTTTGCTGCTGTTTATTTGCTTTTGTTGTTTCAAGGAGTTGTTTAAATAAGATTTATGTTTGTCAATAAAATCAAAAAAGTTTTCAGAATAGCTTTGTTATCTGTCAACATTTAAATTTTCTGTTAAAACCATCAAATCAACATCTAAAAATGACGGAGAATCTTCTGATGGGAAAAGTCCCAAGAAGCTGTTTTCAGGGAAGCGGCAGTGCGTCATCGAAGCAAACAGAAAAGAAATCGAAACCTAAAATTACTTGTTCCTAGGACGATAACAAGTCCTTATTAGCAAGCACATTAAATTACTGGATCTTTATCATTGCTCCCCTATTCCTACCCTCCTCTTTCACAATTTCACCATTTT
>Ga0325410_1002428_pt1 | contig 20911 bp, 15 predicted proteins | sample PopdelMetagenome_16_FD_206182 | JGI IMG/M metagenome (GOLD analysis project Ga0325410, IMG submission 206182) | Populus deltoides microbial communities from Bellville, Georgia, United States - Xylem-PdIQD-R3 | ecosystem: Host-associated > Plants > Phyllosphere > Stem > Wood/Secondary xylem... | reverse complement strand
CACACTATTCTTTCGTTTCCTTTTTTTTTTTTGCCCCCCCCCCCCCCCACAAAAAAAAAAAAAAATATATATATATATATATATATATATATATATATTTAGTAAAATTCTAGAAATTAATTTAAAAGATGTTTGAAAGCCAAAGTTATTTTGAAAATTATTTAAAATAAAAAAAATCTTGAAAAGTACTATGCTGTTACTAATAAAATCATAAGAGAAAAACATGCATTATTTCATAGTTTTATTTTAATGGTAAAATACGTTTCAAAGTGACAATCAATTAGATTTTATCTGGAGTAATAAAATAATTTGTGATACTATACATGATTGTTAATGATAAATTATTACATAAAAAAACATTTTGGCTGTGTTGCACGGTAGAAACGTGCATGCATGTAGAGAATAATACCTATTTGTTTTTTAATATATACTATGATAAAGAAAAATACTTAAAAAAGAGAGGGCATGTGCATCACAAGGACGGATAAGTAGGTTACTTGAGAAAAATAATGTTATAAAAATTAAAATAACAGCAAATGGTTTTATTTTTAAGAATGAGAAAAAAAATTGAAAAACTGATTAAACCGAGAAAACTGAAAAAAAAAAATAACTGAAAAAATCGAACCGTGAAAAAAACCCGATTAAACCAATTAAAATTTTGAAAAAAACTGACCGGTTCGATTTCGATTTTATAAGTCTGAAACTGAAAAAACTGAACTGAATCCAAACCGGAAAAACCGAACTGAACCCAAATAAAAAAAACATAGTCAAACCAGTTTGAACCGTTTTTTGTCCTAAAAAACCGAACCGAACCAAAACCGGTCGGTTTAAACCAGTTTCAGTTATTTTTTTAATTTTCGGTTTGGTTACTTTTTTTTAATAAAAACCAAACTGAACGGAATTGAAAATAATGACTCCTAATTCTTTTACAAGGAATGAGACTCAAACTAGTTCCTATATATAATTTTTAATACGAGATAAAAAAAAAAAGAGAGAAACATAACAAATCATAGTAGTTTATACACGACCATAAGAAAATTATTTTTTTAATAAAAAAACTAATTATTTTTTGAAGTATTTTCATGTAATATTTATTATCACATGGAAAAGAAACCCAAGAGGAGAATGTGAAGAGGAAAACATGGAAAATACTTTTTCAAATATCACGAGCAAAGAGTCGATATCAAGAAATTAGAAACTACAGAGACCGAAGTGTAATATTGGTGAATTTACAGGAGCTAAAATATATCGTAGACAAACGAAAACAAGATCGAAAGAGAGAGGGGAGAGAGAAACGAAATGCCCCAAAGCGATACTTGGCTTTGCAAGAGACCAAACAAAGCAACAGCGCAAGGCTCACAATCAGATAGATAGAAGAGAGAGATCACCTCTCTCTCTCTCCCACTTCCATTCCTTTGATTCCCATTCAACCAATCAAAGACCCCACAAATCTCCACATTTCCCTCTACTCCAACAATGCCAGCTTCCCCTTCTTTCCCTGCTTCAGGTACTTCTCTTTTCCCACAAATCCCCAAAACCCCTCTTCTCTCTCTCCCTCTCTAAAATTCAAACATTTACTGCTATCATCACTCCCTCCACCCAACAGGCAAATTATTCTATCTAATTTCTTTTCTTTGCTTTGATCTCGACAGATGGAAGGGGCAAATGGAAAAGGCGAAAGCGAGGAGACTCTCAAATCACTCGAAAACCACCAAAGCACCACCACCAAGAAGAACCTGAAGAACCCGAAGACGACGACGACGCGGTTGAGGCAGACGACCATAACAATAACATCGTCTACAGAGAAGATTCCGAAGACCCGAACCCACATCAACAACCCAACGGACCCGATCCAAACCCTCAAGAGACCGAGGTTTTAACTGACGGCGGGGTCCGCATATGCGATTTCCCTCCGGTCACGCGGCTTGCTGTGAACCGCCCTCATGCGTCTGTGATGGCGATTGTGGCGGCCGAGAGGTTCAATTTAGCTGGAGAAAGCAGTAACAGAAGCCAATTAGCTGTGAATCTGGAGAATGTATCGTACGGGCAGCTGCAGGCGGTGTCTGCTGTGACAGCGGAGAGTGTTGGGAGTGATTTGGAGAGGAGTGATGGAGGGAATTCGGGGTATGTAGTGACGCCGCCGCAGATTATGGATGGAAAGGGTGTCGTGAAGAGGTTTTGGAGTAGATTTCATGTGGTTCCGATGCATTCAGGTGTGAAATTATCACTCTCGTTTACTATTTTTTTGGGTCTATTTTTCTCCTCCTTGCTGATGTTCATGTTGAAGTGAGTGTTTCATTATTACTGTTGAGATAGATATGGTAGGGTTTTGTGTGATTAATTAGAGTTTGGAAGATGAATTTATGTTTGCTTTGGCTATGGAAAGTTGGTTTGAGTGGTGGTATTGAACTCGAGGTTTTCAGCTGCTTTTGGTTTTCAAGTATTAAATATTGGAGGAAAAAGAAACAGTAATTGGGGGATTTCATTGCTTGTTTACTAATTTGAGGATTTGATTTTTTTGGGGCTTGGTTGTTTGTCTGGAAAATATATGAAGGGCTTACCTAGTAAAATAGAGAGGCAAATTGTATTTATTGCAATCGTAATTGTTGGTCTCATTTAGAGGACCTTAACTTAGATATAGCTTCTCATAACAAATATTGAACATCTTTTTTCTTAATATTTTCATGATTATTAGCTTTTTCGGTGTGGGACAAATTGATATTCTATACGAACTCCTTTTTAGCTGTACTTCATTCATACTTTTATTGATTTTGGTATGTTATTGTTGTGCTTCTCGGGGAGTAGATTGGTTTTCACCGCTCTCGGTTAATCGACTGGAGAGACAGGTGGTGCCACATTTTTTCTCTGGAAAATCTTCAGATCACACACCAGAGAAATACATGGAGTGTAGAAACCGCATTGTTGCTAAATATATGGAGAATCCAGAGAAGAGGCTCACAGTTTCTGATTGTCAAGGATTGGTAGTCAGTATTGACATTGAAGATTTAACTCGAATTTTTAGATTTCTTGATCATTGGGGAATTATCAACTACTGTGCAGCTCCACCAAGTTGCGAATCCTGGAGTGGGGGGTCCTATTTAAGGGAGGATCCAAATGGTGAGGTTCATGTACCGTCAGCTTCCTTAAAGTCTATTGATAGTTTGATCCAATTTGACAAGCCCAGATGTAGGCTCAAGGCAGCTGATGTTTATTCATCATTTTCATGTCATGGTGATGATTTCTCTGACCTGGACAACAGAATTCGAGAGTGCTTATCTGAAAATTGCTGCAATTGTTGTTCTCAGCCTCTTCCCTCTGTTTTCTACCAGTCACAAAAGGAGGTAAATCCTCATTTCCTCTGTCCCTACTTTTGCTTATTACCTGCATCAGTTTGTTGCTGTTATGTTGTTCTATCCATACTGGATTTCCCTTTTGCTCCCTGCAAGCTCTTTCTATTAAGACTTAATTTTGAGATCTCCAAAGTCATCCATATATACATAGGGTCAAAACCTGGAAATTCCTTTGGAAATCTTCAGTCAACCTGAAACCCTGATTTAAGTTCTCTCTCTCTTGCACTGTTATTTTTTTTTTTGTTGATTTGTTATTGCTGATCAGCATCTAATTTAACAGGTTGATATACTACTATGCTCTGATTGCTTCCATGAGGGGAGATTTGTGACTGGTCATTCAAGCTTAGATTTTATTAAGGTAGATTCAACAAAAGATTATGGTGATATAGATGGAGAAAATTGGAGTGATCAGGAAACATTACTACTCCTTGAGGCAATGGAGATTTACAATGAGAATTGGAATGAAATTGCAGAACATGTTGGAACCAAGTCAAAAGCACAATGCATCCTTCACTTTCTGCGTCTGCCTGTAGAGGATGGCCTGTTGGAAAATATTGAAGTTCCAAGAATGTCCAAGCCACCCAGTCCAGCTAGTAGAGATGATAGCAGAAGACCACACTCAAGTTCAAATGGTGACCTGTCAGCTATTTCATTTGCTTATGATCTTATCACTTCAAAATAATGGTGATGTATCTCTAATATTCTGTGGCCGCATTTCTCTTTGTTTCTGTAGGATCCTGCCTCCAAAGTGCTGATGCTGAAAATAGGCTACCTTTTGCAAATTCTGGCAATCCAGTTATGGCATTGGTAGCTCACTATCTTTATTTGTGCAGTTTATATGTTCACACGAAAGTCTACGAAGTATAAAAAATTCAATTTGTCTATCAATGCATTCATGCTAAAATGATCTGCTAATTTTATATATTTTCTCACATTTTTGGGGTTTTCAGTAGTAACCCTGGAGGTCTTAAATAATTAACTTTGCTGTATGCTCATTGTGGATTCTGGTGTTTGTTCTTTGTGTTTTCCACATTCTTTATTTATCATGTGGGTGGTTGAACAATGAAAAAAAAAATCAAAGCTAGACCTCCTGAATAATTAGAAAAAATAACCTAGGAACAAGGTGGATCGAATCTCACAACCTCTTCAGTTTCGGGATAAATTCAGAGGATAGCTTATAGCTTCAATTCTCTTTCATCATAAAGCTCCTGTGAATAGATATTTGACTCCTATTTTGAATGGTAAAAGACATTAGTATTTAGTAGCAAACATAAAAGCTAAAATCAAGTCTATGAACTGTTCCCGAGTGCCACCTTTTTCCAAACTGATTTTTGCATCAACTGTTCTTTTTATGCTTTTGAAATCTAAGAGCATTCTGGCTTGTAAAGTAACTAGGAATTTGCTGCAATTACTTCAAGTTGAGTCATAAATCTACCTGTAAATGATATATACAATTGAACTTATTTGGCCTTCCTCTTGCCCTCGGTTTCTTGAAAAAACTACCGTTTGATTTTACAGCAATATTTGATACTCATCATGCTTGAGTTCTAATTCAACGCAACAGTGTATTTAGAGACCACACTTCCAGCGTCTGTTTAGATGTTTGATGCGGCATCCTTTCTGCTTCTGTTAGGTTCATTTCTATAGAATGGCTGTTACATATGAATCCTCAATTAACAAGTATCTAACACCACCCATTTTAATGATCAATTCTTTTCTGTCCTTAATTCTCATACAAAAATCCACGTGGTCATTTGTTTCTACCCCGCTAGCCCCCTGCTTTGGCGTCAATTTATTTGGTACCAACTCTGCCAACTTTGACTTTTCTTTCCCATCTAATAAAAGAGAAGATGCAGGAAATATGAGGTATTGGCAGTGTTGTGCAGTATATCCAGTGGTATTTCCTTATGTTTTGTGGTGTTAGGGTTTGGTAAAAGTGAAATCTTGGAGTTTGGGGTTACAAAACTAGGGTCCACAATTTGTTGGTTGAATTGGGGTTGGATTGGTTGGATTGATCAATTGATGTTTGTGAGCAAAATGTTTAATCTGCTTGAATTAATTGGACCAAGTTGCAGGTTTTTCTGGCAGCAGTTACTTTTAAAGGGTTGAACAAATTAATTTGGTGGAAAGAAGAGCGGAGAATGGAGATATATTTAGGAATATAGGTTTATTGTTGGTAAATTATGCTCGAAGTTATTGGTGAATGGTGGAATTACACAGCAGAAATGGACATCTTTCAAAAGCTTTCTTGCTTGGATTTTTTGTGGATCCATCTAACCAATGGAAAATTTTGTAGGTTGCTTTTCTGGCCTCTGCTGTTGGACCAAGAGTTGCTGCAGCCTGTGCTCATGCATCTTTGGCAGCATTGTCTGAGGATAACAGGTAGGTGTATGTTCATCTTAGAATACTTAGACGTTTACAGGGTGTGTGTATACATGTGATTTCTTGGGGCTTTGTCAATTTGATTCACAGAGGATTAATCTCTTTCTGCTTTTCTTTCTCCTTCTAGTATTAGCAACTGTTGAGTAGCCATGCTTTGAACCTAATAAAAGTTCTTTGGTATCGTCAGCATGGCTTTTGTTCCACTGGTGAAAATAATATGCAGTGGAGGGTTTTCTTTTTTCTTTTTTGCTTATACATATATTATGCTTGCATGTTTTCTATCATTGTTGAATTCAATTAATTTCCCCCCTTATGAAGGATGGATTCAGAGAGATTACATGGTAGAGAAGGTGGTTTTCATGGAGAAGTTGCAAATTCAATTCAACAAAAAGGTGGCCATAAGTTGCTTTCAGTGTTTTAATTATATTGCTCTTCCTCGCTCTGTTTTCCCTCTCCTTCATCTAACATCAGCAAAATATTTCTGTGGATCTTTTTTCAGAACATGGCCAGCATGGTTCACGGGGTCAAAATGGGGCCGAGGTTGCTTCTTTGTCTTCTGAAAAAGTTAAAGCTGCTGCCAAAGCTGGCCTTGCTGCTGCAGCAACAAAGGCTAAACTGTTTGCTGATCATGAAGAGCGTGAAATTCAGAGACTATCTGCCAATATCATAAATCATCAGGTAGAGCTGCTGCCAATGATACTTTCTTCTTTACTTTCATTTTCCATGTTACTTGTATGTGTATATTTATACCTTTGCTAGTTTTTTCAAGTCCAAGAGGGCACTAATGAACCTTCTGGGGACAACCTTAAACATGCTGTTCTTTTGTTGGTTGCACATATTTTCTCAAGCCACATAACTATGCTTTTATCACTTGTATTTAACTTGCATATTTATAGTGAAACTGAAATTTGTTAGGCTACACCATGTAATAATTTATGATTAACACATCAAGAAGTTTTTGATATGGTTACAGTTGAAGAGACTGGAGCTTAAGCTGAAGCAGTTTGCTGAAGTGGAAACCTTTCTAATGAGAGAGTGCGAGCAAGTGGAGAAGACAAGGCAACGGTTTGCTGCTGAGCGGGTCCGCATGCTATCTACCCGGATAGGACCTGCTGGAGTCACTTCACAAGTGAACCCAGCTGGTGTTGCTCCTTCGATGGTTAACAATAATGTGGGCAGCAATAGGCAGCAGGTGATGCCTTCCTCTTCACAACCAAGCATTCCAGGATATGGCAACAGCAATCCAACCCATCCTCACAACAATCAACAAGTCCATCCGCACATGTCATATTTGCAACGGGGACATCCACAGCCAATGTTTCCATTAGGGCCGAGGCTGCCCATGGCAGCTATACAGCCATCCTCGTCAGCTCCATCGAATGTCATGTACAACGCCCCTGGAAATTCACAGCCTAACCCCAATCAAATGCCGAGATCTGTGTCAGGCCCTAGTTCTGGCTTAGGTTGAAACGGAGAAAGTGATGTAGCTGTGGAGTTTTATGGTTAGTTCTACTGGTTACTTGCTCACAATCTTGTGCTGCAGCTGGGGTCAAAGATGAAAAAGGATGGAGCCAAGAACGTTTCATCTGTCTTGCGCTGTAGTTTTGATCTGAATATAAATTATTCTGTGCAGTTTGTAGGCTTGTAACAGATTAAGGTGATGTAGCATTTGTATCGAATTATGAGCGTTGTCCATTAACTTAGGAAAAATTATTTTCAGAACAAATAATCTTTAATATAGAATGTGTCGTGAAAATGGCATCAGACGACTATATTATATGGTTCTTTTCTTTTGCAGATTAGTAAATAAATCATTCTCTATCTTCTCTTTGGCCAATTTGTTACTTCTTCCAGAGGTGCGCTAATGATTCATCATGCAATTCCTGCGTCTCCCTCGCCATTATTTCATTTCTTCGCATTAATTATTAATTAATAAAACCTAAAAGAGGTGTAGCTTTTATTTAACACATTTGGTTTATTTAAGATTAGGTCTAATGATTTGTGTATTTAAGATTAGATCAAATAATTTGTTCTGATTTAATTTTTATGTGGTTATTTTAGTTTTTAATATATATTGTAGATTTGATGGGTTAACTTAGTTAATTTAAAGTTTATTTTTATTAATTTTTTTTATATTTATTTTTTAATTTTATCTATTAATATTGAGCTATTAAAATTAAGTTTCATAATTTCTTTCTGTTTGTTTTCTATAAAAATATTTCAGTCTCATCACACGGGTCATATATTTTGCAAGTTAACCTGGATGAACTTGAGTTATTTTATCATGTTTTTTATAGTTTTTTTTTCAAATATATTTTTCAACAATGAGTCAATTGATGAGAATTAAGCTTTACTATTTATTTTTTATGGGTTATCCTAATCTATGACTCTAGTCACAGATTTGACAGGTTAACCCAAGTTGATTTTGGTTGTTTTTTTTAGTTTATTTTCTATGAAGTATCTTGGTCTTATGATCTGGATCACTGATATGATAATTAACCCGGGTTAGCTTGAGTTATTGTTTTGTTTACTTTCTTTGAGATTGTTTTGGTTTTTATAACCCGGGTTATGAGTTTGGCGAGTTAACCCGAGTTGACTTGGATTGTTTTATTCGTGTCTTTTTTTAATTAGTTTTTTTTTTCAATTTCATCATTCAACATTAGATTAATTGAGAATTAAGTTACATAATTTGTTTGATTTAACTTTTATAGGTTTACTCTGATCTCATGAATCAGGTTGTAGGTTTAGCAGGTTAACTCAAGTTGTTTTTGTGTCTATTTTTTAATTATTTTTATCATTCAACATTTAGCTTATTGCAAATTGAAATTCATAATTTATTTCGAATTGCTTTATATTTTGCTAACATGGTCTCATAACCTAAGTTACAAATTTAACAAATTAATCTAGTTCGCTTTAATATATCACTTTAATATATTATTTTTTTAATATTTAAAAAAAAATCATTTTGAATTCTTTAAGAAACTATATTTTTACTTAAATATTTTTTTCAGATTAAAAAAAAAACTAATCTCATTCAATTCACAGACGAGAAATAAACTCCATTCCATTTATCGATTCCATGTGCCTGTGACCATAAATAAAAGGAAAGGAAACTAAAAGGAAAAAATAACAAAGCGTGAGGGTAGCAAGTACTTTAACTACATAGATATAAAACGTGGATTGACAACCTGAAGTCCTGAACATCTCATGGAAATTATACAGTAATTTCCTTTTTCTGTAAAGGAGTCTTGCAGTGGTGGTCTTTGGAAAAGTAAAGCAATAAGTGAGCAAGAAAGGCTAGTGGCGTGAGTGATATAAGCCTACAAGGCATGATATACGTGGATATGGAACAGGGAACCCAGTAACCCTTAGCTGCTCTAATAACCAAGCTCAATCTCATAATTATCAGATGAAAAATGATAATGGCTACCGGTGCACTTGATTTGTCCCCCTACTCTGGCAGTGGGACATCAGCTAAATCCTCTCTGTAAGGTACCCGACTGAATGCCATTTCCTGGTTAGATTTTCCTTGCCCATTTTCCATGCTAGCCTCAAGATTTGGATCATTCTTCACTGGGTCAATGTATGTCACAGCAGTGTCTTTTCTAAAGGTTAGGTAGATGATAGCTAGAATATATATTGCCATCAAAGGAAAGACTATGATCCCGATAATCACATTTCCAACTTTGGGCAGATTGTTATGAGTCAGCCAGCCCACAAATCCCGTGCTTAGATAATACACATTGATTCCAATGATCATGAATCCCAGAGTCCACGAGATGACAATTATCTGCAAAAATGCAAATGAGCGGTGTATCAGGTGCTGCGGTTGCAAATTCCACTACAAATGACCACTCGAGGAGACATTGCGACATGATTTCAATCGAAGGAAATCAGAAGAGCTTATATAAATAGAGAAAAAAAAAGTTTAAAAATACAGCTTACATAAATTGAGTTCTTGTGCGGTCCCATCTTGGGGTTACTGCTGCTGAATTTAAGAAGTGGGATGAGTGCAAATGGGAGCTCAAATGACAATATCATCTGAACAAGTAAAAAAACATAAATTATAGATAACAGTAACAATTAGCTTTGACTATGAAATTAACATGGCTTGTGGAAACATAATTATCATTTTCTCTACCGATGCAATGATGATTAATCGGCTTGCCCCGGATGATCCACCTATAATTGAGACAAAGAGACTTGGTAAAATGGCAATGCATCTAGTCGTTAGGTTCCTAAGCCATTTTCTCATCTTCAAATCCAAGAAACCCTGAGAAATTTAGATACCGAAAAAATAAACCTGCAAGTTTTGAAATATTCACAAGTATGAATCATACACTAAGATGGTAATATTATGAACCTGCATGATGTATTGTCCAGCGTAAGTGCCTGTTATTGTAGAGCTTTGTCCCGAGGCTAATAACGCAATGGCATAAATGGTCGAACTTGACTTTCCCAGCACATTCTGCAATTGTTGATCCCTCAGATCTTACGATTAATATTAATTTCGTGTGCATACGTAGATATTCTTAACTATAACCATCTGTACCTTGAGTAAGAAAGAAGCACCCTTGAGGGTGAGTTCACCGCACTGATCAGCATTTTCAGGCGAGAGATTCTTGGCCAAGCAAACAGTACCCGATACAGAGATAATCGATACATTGATTAAAAATGCTACAAATAGTGCAAATCCGCTTTCTATCAGGAAATATCGACATGCATCCTGTACATAGAAAAAACAAAATAGAATAACGAGCATCACGTTTTATTACACTTCACCAAACATATCATCACGAGTTAAAACATAAAATTTAATCATCTGTTTTTAGTGCCGGCTCACATTGATGCCACGAACAGAATTGGGCACTTTCCTAGAAAGCACAAGAGCGGAATGAAGAAAGAGGTTGTGCCTATTGAGGAAAAAAAATGGATGTTAGTGATGTAACTATCAAAATTAGGCACTTGAACAATTGCAGAATGGCAGCACAGCCCCGTGATTATAATAAAACTTCTATTTATAGAAGGTGGAATCTCACGGCATGACAAGGGCACCGAGTAGAGCAATGGCATCACCAGTGGCTCCTTGGCCTGACAGTTTAGGGATAAACATGCCTTTCAGCACACCAGATGCTGGAGGCTTTACATAACTAAGTTCACCAAAGAAACATGCTGCCATTGTAAACACCAACGCTGATATCAGCAGCTCCAGTTTCCTGATCTGGCCAGCAGACAAAACCCATAAAAGAGTTGAGATTTAAGAAAACATGGCGTGGTAATCTGTACGTAGGAATAACTAACAAGTGTCTTTATTGAAATTAAAAAAAAAAGATTTCGTGGCAGCTTCTAGTTTAATTTTCAGGACTGGAATTGAGAAACGACAACAGCGTACAAAATGTCGACACTATTTTTTATTTTTTTTTCCTTTTGATCATACGGAAGGCCGACACTAATGGACTTTGTGTACGTAGTGTAGCAGGTACGGTATTATTGACTGGAAATGAAAATTGATTTTTAAGAAAAACATTTTTTTTCAACTCTCTATTTTTTTATAGAATAAAAAAACATTAAAAGTTATTTTATGAAAGTAAACACTCGTTCTAATTATTTTGAAACGGTCGACGCAATGAAAAATAAAAAATGAAATTGGCATCATAGAACAGTTCACACCCATGTATCGACAAGATTCATAACGATTGAATGGATTAAGCAATTTTATACATGAGAGAACGTCCAAGTTGAGAAATAGCTGGTGACGATGATTATCAGATTAAGAAACGAGGCAAGAGTCCTCGTCTCTTTCGACAAGGAAAATCGGAGGTTATATTCATTGCTGCAATCACATTCATAAACAATTCCTCTTAATTAAGATTATCCCATTTATTTGTCAAATTAATTGACACCATCATGTAAAAGCTGGTGAATCATGGCATCAACAGTAATGGAAATACTCTCTGAATTTGAGAAAGTCAAGAAGCATGGATTTCCCATATTTAAGGATTAGTTTTTTTAGAAGAAAATATACGAGAGATTATTTTTTTTCATCCAGTGAATAATTTCTAGAAAAATTACCCCATATTTTTGGAGACCAAGCAGCAGGAGAGTGCTAAGACCAGTCATGAGAACTCCTGCCCATACGGGGATGTGGAATAGTATATTTAACGCAAAGGCTGTTCCAATGACTGTCCGAACATATATACATTCGAAAAAAAAAGGTTAGATAAGGCGCTGTATAAATTGTGACAACCTGTTAAAAATTAAAACTTCTACCCTGGAAATCTTTAATGGTAGTCGAATTTAATTTATACATGCCTTCAGGTATATCAGCAGCTATGACAGCTACCTCTGCTAGCAACCACAGGCTCCATCTCACGTACTTTGGATATTCAGCCTTGCACAACTCAGCTAGGTGTCTGCCTGAAAACCCAACGCCGCAGCACAAAAATAAATGCTAGTACTGGTAGTAAATTATAGAATCTAATGCATCATTAGTTTAACTATATGAAAATATTTTGCTTAGGAACAAACTATAGCTGGTTACTAATTTCACTTCAGTAATTAATTAAATTACGTACCGGTGCTCACACCAAGATTTGCAGCAAGGGATTGGATTATGAGAGCGAAGATCAAACCAATAAGGATCACCCATAACAGCTGAAAATATCAGATATGATCACCTTTTTATCAGTCTACATTTTTGTGTGCTAATTCTCTCAATCAATGAAGCGTTCTCTCTTATTCTTTTCTTTTTACCTCGTATCCATGGTTGGCTCCTGCTTGCAAATCTGTTTCCACTGCAAGTAGTTCGCATGAGACCGTTAGTATATTAACGAGACGCACAAAGCTCCGCAGAGGAGGAATTGAAGACGGGGGACAGGGGCTTACAGTTTCCAGGATCAAGATAAGCTAATGAAACAAGAAAACCAGGTCCGACGTAGGGGAGGAACTTTCTCCATCCGGGTTTCTATATATAATATTCGTCAAAACAGTAGATTAAAAGAAACACAGTGATTTTCCTTCCAAGTTTACCAAAATATATGAAAGTAAGTGGAAAAGAAGCCCAAAAATGAGAGAATGATACTGACCTGCTGGTCATAATCATCAATGCATGGTGGGGACTGGCCATCCAAGTTAAGAGCTGCTATACGATTGCTGTTTTCCCGTGATGCTAGAGCAATCTCACACACTTGCTGTTCCTGCTGTGAGCTTGCCATCTCTCCTTTTCACTTTCTTTACCTCTCAGAGAGAAGCGGTTTTTTTGGGTTTGGATATATGATCATAAAATCAATTCTCTTACACTAGCCAGTGTTTTCACAATTTAACTTAAATCTTCAATGAACTGCTCTCTTATTTATAGTGCAGATCAAGGGGTGGAACCGATTTGACATTTTTTTATGAAGGTAAACTTGTTAAAATACCGAGTTTCTACCAAAATGAATAGCAACCCTTGTTTGGAACTCCAAACCAATAAGAAGCTGGCACCACATGCCATTTTGTCACAAGTCAGACCCCAAGTTAAACCAAAGGGACATGTTCAATTGTGGGAAGAATTCTTATGATTTAAATCCGAAAGCATCTTGCTTCATTTGAGAAAGACAACCTTTTTTTCATTTTTTCCAGGAAAGGAAAAGAGGGTTGTGACTGCCTTCTGACCTTTTAAAAAATAAATATATTTTTAGTTATTTTTATTTAATTTATAAACTTTATTTTTTATTCATTTAAAAACCCTAATGCTATTTTATGATTATTTATTAAGATTTTTTTAAAAGATTAAAGTTTATGTCAGGATCTATGGTTATTTAGTTTATTTTTTAACGACCTTTTATATTTTAATAAATTAAGATAGAGATTGTTTTTTTTCCTCTCATACATATATAGATTTTTTTTCTCAAGCTCTTTTTCATTCAATTCATTTCTGATTTTTCTTTCAATCCTATTGATTGTTGCATTGCATGGATTGACACTAATGCATGAGCTTTTTTTTTTTTTCTTATCTAGTTTAAGAATCCTAATATTTGATAAATTCTATAATTATTTTTTAGGATTTTTTATTCTTTTTGAAAAATAGAGTTTAGGCCTATAACTAGTGTTTATTTTTTAGCAAGACTTTGGTATTTTGATGAACTAATAAAGAGATTGTTCTCTTTCTTTGTTTCTTTTATTTTTTTTGAAAAATTATGTACAAAGTCTAAGGTTTTTCTCAATTCATTTCTTTTCAACTCTTTCATGCCTTCCGAAACTAGATTAATTAGGATTGAAAGGAAAAACAGGAAAGGGTTTACTGAAAAAGAGCCGGGGAGAAATTAATGGAAAACAGGAAGAACATTTTCTCTGGGAAAATTGCAAGGAATTCTGTATATTTTAAATGAGATTATGCAGGTTGAATTACACTTTTTTAAATCTTAACAGAATGTCCTCTGCAATTGAACACGAACATGGCCTCTATCAAGTTTTAGCTAAACGTTTGCAATCTGAGATAAGTTTTAATCAAATTTAGAGATTCCAAGGGAGTCCCTTATAATAATGCAATGACGCCTCCAGAGAATCCATAGACGAGCTATCTCGCTTGAACTGTTAGATATGGGAGAAGATCTTATTCTGAGGTCAAATCAAGGAAACCTCAATATTGTACGGAGACAAAAGAAAACAAAAACTTACACTTCCATATCTGATCGCGACCCGAAACTACTTGACTGTTCAAGGCAATGATAATGGCCTCGATCCATTTTTACCGAAATAAAATTCAACATTACAACTTCAAGAGCATTCCATAAAATTTACAGGCGAGGAGCCCTGCTATTTTTGGACCCAAAAAGGGGTGCGATGAAGTATTAGAAAGACTTGTAACTTCAACTAAACAAGAAGGCTTCATATAACACATCATTTTTAACCCCGATTTTACGAGTTGTCTTGTCATGCAGTAACGAAGGAACCTGGATTTCTAGCTCTGAGCAGCCACTATTCTGGCAGAGGGATATCAGCTAAATCCTCTCTATATGGTGCACGATCCACCATCTCCGGGCCCTCGTTAGATTTGGCTAGTCCGTTCTCCATGTTAGTTTGTTGCTGGGGGTCATTCTTATTTGGCTCCATGAAAGTCACCACAGTGTCCTTTCTGAAGGTTAAATAGATTACTGCAAGGATATAGATTGCCATCAGAGGAAATACTATTATTCCAATGAAAACGTTCGCTACTTTTGGTAGATTGTTGTCAATTAGCCAACCCACAAAGCCTATGCTTAGATAATAAATGTTGATGCCAATAATTCCCAGACCCAAAATCCATGATAACACTATAATCTGCGTTCACAACAAGGAAAATGATTAGTATATAAATATTAAGAAGTTGTTGAATCTTAATTTATGTAAAAAAGAAATTTAATTTAGTTAGCAGGTCGGTTTACACTGTAGTTCTAAGTAATTAAGAAGTTACAATAAATTAAATAAAGTACAACTTGCACTTTAAAAAAAAAAAATTAAATAACTTACATAGATTGAGTTCTTGTGTGGCCCCATCTTGGTGGTGCTGCTACTGAATTTAAGAAGTGGGATAAGAGCGAACGGCAGTTCAAAAGAAAGAATCATCTGCAGAGCCAAATGAAATATTGTGACAATTAATTACATTTGAAAATGGATATAAATAAATACAAAACTAGATTAGTTTGACGTAATCAGTTTTTCTAACCGATGCAATGATGATTAGTCGACCCGCGCCTGACGATCCACCGATAACGGAGACAATAAGACTAGGTGTAATGGCAATGCATCTAGTCACTAGGTTCCTAATCCATTTTCTCATCCTAAGTTCCAAGAAACCCTGAAAATTACACCACCGGAAAGTAATTTATTTACCATCTAAAGAAATTCTGAATAGTCAAGCTCAAATACTTGGGTTTTAATTATTATTTTTTTTGTCGATAGAGACCTCCATGATGTATTGTCCTGCGTAAGTGCCCGTGATAGTGGAGCTCTGCCCTGAAGCTAATACAGCAATGGCATAAATTTTTGAGCTTGATTTTCCCAACACATTCTGTGAAACCAAACCAGAATCAAAATAAGAGTTATATGTAAGAACTTTACACTTGAACATGAGTATCGGTAACCATTCTTTTTATGCGATTTTAACCTGAAGAAGGAAGGAAGCAGAGTTAAGGGTGAGATCTCCACATCGATCTGCATTTTCAGATGATAGATTTTGAGCTGAGCAAACAGTCCCAGATACGGAGATGACTGCGAGATTGATTAAAAATGCTACAAACAGCGCGAGCCCACTCTCTATCAGGAAATAGCGACAAGCATCCTGTAAGATGAAGGAGCAAAATATTAAGTCGATATGTATAATAAAAATAGTAAGAGTAAACTGAACGAAGTTAAAAATGTGATATTTGAATTTACTAATTATACGTTCACAAGTCGATCTCAGGTGAACAAACCTGAGCCGCCCTTAACAAATGTCTCTACAAGATAATACTGTTTCGCTGTTTGGCTTACGTTAATGCCACGGACAGAATTTGGTGTTTTCCTAGACAGAACAAGGGCAGAGTGGAGAAAGAGATTGTGCCTGTTAGAGAAAACAGACAAGTGAGTGATTTAGCATTAAAATAGAGCCATTAGTTGAAAAACTTGGACTTTATATTTTAATAATGTAGTCATATTTGAGGATCGAATTTACGGCATGACAAGGGCACCGAGTAGGGCAATGGCATCGCCAGTGGATCCTTGGCCTGACAGCTTGGGGATAAACATGCCTTTAAGCACATCAGTTGCAGGAGGCTTTACATATCTCATTTCTCCAAAGAAACATGCTGCCATAACAAACACGAGCACTGCTATTAACAGCTCTAGCTTCCTCACCTGGACAAAAAGTAATTTTTTCTTAAGAAAGAAAATCTCAGAAGAGAGTAGAAATGCAATTTAATTTTCTTCTTCAAGACCTGTAAGAACCTTTCATCAATTGATTAATCTTTTGGTGCCAATGATAACGAGAAGCTTTGCAGATTACAGGGAAGACAACTTGTTTTACCTGTAGTTGTGTTGTAATAATAAACTATAAACCATTTTTGTTTTGGATAGAAGAGAACAAAGCTTGAGCTGGAATAGTTGACTGACAAAATAATAATTAAAGCACTAAAAATAGGAAAAGCACACATGTAACCATAAACATTTTTACTTTACATTCGTGTATTGAAACCACAAATGCATATACAGCCAAGAACTCATGAAGACTCAAGACTTGACATGCCAAAAATAAAGGCTAGAAATAAAACCACCACTATAATTGTATATATTTGTTATTAATGATATAACTTACACCATATTTCTGCAGGCCGAGGAGTAGCAGAGTGCTACAACCAGTGCATAGAACTCCAAACCATACTGGGATATTAAACAATATGTTCAGGGCAAAAGCTGTCCCAATCACTGTAAAGAAAATGGGAAATTCTACGTTAGAAATCTATTAGCTATTCTCTAATTACTGATCGGTTGCAATTCAACTTGTTTGTTTTAACAGTCTAAAAGTGGAGAATAAAACCAAAACTGAGATGTATATGTGTCTCAAAATAGCATTCAACAACAACTAATGACATATATTAGTATCCAAGATTAATTTAAAATAATAGAGTTAGAAAATCATGCCTTCGGGGATATCGGCAGCCATGACAGCTATCTCTGCTAGCAACCACAGGCAATACTTGACATGTCGTGGGTACTCAGCTCTGCATAGCTCCGACAGGTGCTTTCCTAAAATTCCCACGCCGGATTAATTTGATAATCAACACTAGTTGAAAGAATGATAAATCCTTAATTAAGCTAATTAAGAGTACAGTACTGGAATTAATACCAAGTTAGAACACGTACGGTTAAGGATATAACATGTTCTTTCTCTCCTAATTTCTTTGAGATAATCAAATGTTTGAATGTCTTACCGGTGCTGACACCAAGGTTTGCAGCTAGTGATTGGATTGTGAGAGCAAAGATCAATCCGACAAGCACTACCCATAGCAGCTGAAGATACCAAATGATACCATCACCACTGGCAGGTTAGTGAATTTATCCAGGCATGCATGCTGATTTTCTCATTGCCAAAGAAAATTATGCTATGTTTTCTTCTTCTTCCTTGTTTCTTTTTTTATGTTTGTCTCTCTTAATTACCTCATATCTGTGATTAGCTCCTGCTTGCAGATCAGTCTCCACTGTTTACATGCCACCATAAAACTACGTATAAATAATGCAGCCCCAAATACAGTACATAACTGATGGCACAGAATATGAGTAGAGGTGCACTTACAATTTCCAGGGTCAAGATAAGCCAATGAAACGAGGAAACCAGGTCCTACATATGATAGAAACTTCCTCCAACCAGATTTCTAGTCATTAAAAAAGATTTAGACATATTGTTGATAAAATAAGCTTAATAAATTTAATTAGAAATCAGTTTAAACATCTTTTTTCTAAAAACAAATATGACCTGGTGACTTGGGTCTTTAAGTTCATGATCAATACAAGGTCGAGGATGCCCCTCCACATTAACAGCTGCTGTTCGTTTGCTTGATCCATCCCATGATGCTGGCAATGTATCATTTACTAGCTGTTGCTGCTGAATGCCTGCCATCTCTCTCTCTATGCCGTCGCGGTGTTTGTGTATTTGTAGGACTTGCATGCTAACTAGTGAAGTTGTAGTGGTCTATTTATAGTGCAAAGAAGCATGCCGCTTGTCTGGTTTGAAGGAACTTTTTCAGCAGCCATTTGACTCATCCCACAGTGTCTTCTCTGTAAAGTTATGTTGGCGCATATACGTAGAAAAACAGACCTTCAATTATTAGTTGATGCTCAAATATGAAGTATTTTATTGTGTTTTCAGGTTTGAGATGCATTCCATTTTCTTTTTCTCATCCTTGCATGCATGGATTATTATAACCTCATTTAAAAAAAAAAAAAACTGTTCATGAATTATGTAAATTAAGATGGGTTTTGAGTCTCATTTTTTGATCCATAACTCATAGATTCAAATCTTATTTTCCTTGAGTTACAATAAAAGAAAATTTTGAATTATCTACGGTACTTCAATAAATAATAATAAAAATTTACGGAACTTAAATAAAAAATTTAAATTTAAAGACTAAATCTAGTTTGACTGAATTAATTTAGGAATTTAGTGTCCGTTTGGGAACGCGGTGCAAACCACGTTTTCAAAAAATTTAATTTTTTTTTGTAAAAAATTATTTTTTTTGTATGTTTTGAATCATTTTCATATGTTGATATTAAAAATAATTTTTAAAAAATAAAAATATATATTATTTTAATACATTTCAATATAAAAAATTATTTAAAAAACAGCAACCATGCTCCCAACAGCACTCATACATTTTGATACATTAATCTTGTTTAAAGAAAAGCAGTTGATGCATAATTGCGGATATAACAACGTTGCATGTAGCACTAACAAGCTCTATCCAATAATGTTTTAAAGTGCTTGATTGGGTAAAAGTGAAATTAGTGGGTCCTTTCCGCCTAAGATTAATTTTGATGACACCGGGAAACAATCCATGCTTGAACTCAGTGGCGGAACCAACGGTGGTGGCAGGGTACGAAGACTTGCCTCTCAGCAAATCATATTTTTAACCCTAAGAATAATATATATAAAAAATTGAGCTCCTATAAAAAAATTTCTTTAATTTAGCCCCCAAGCCCTGCTTGAAGAAGCAATGCTATTTCTTTCGTAAATTATACAGAATCCACCCACCTAATAGATCGAATTGTCTTTACCCCAGAAATCCCAGCACCCTTTTAGATAAATCCCAGTTAAACAGCACATAGAACCAGAAAAGCAAGACAAATCAGTGAGCAAGCTGCAGCACTCACTAAAAAAACAAACCCATACCTAAATCACTAAAGCACGCCCAGTAAATTACACTGAGATATTTTCTCAAAGGACAGCCACTAATGGAACATGAACATCTTTCATCAATGGTGCTATTATAAATTGAAGCTGTCACTTTCTGGTTTCGATAGCATGTTTGCAGAAAGAATAAGAAAAGGAGCATTTAATCTCTAAATTAAGCGTATCCACAGTTCCAAGTTTTGTTTTTTTCTTCAATTATGATAACGACGTCGGTGTTGATTAGCCATGCAAGCTCATATCATGAACCAATATGAATCTATGATGCTACACCACTTCATGAGTCGATCAGTGCCCCTACAAAAGTAAGCTTTACAGTTGGTGTCTTATGTTTCAAAACTAACGAGGCATGGCCATAGATTCCGCAAACCAGCCACCTTAAATAACATAAAGGGGTGTTTGCAGTTTTACAAATTAAAAATAAATTTTATAAAATAAAAAAATATTATTTTAATATATTTTCAAATAAAAAAACAATTTAAAAAACAAAAACAATATCCGTCACTGCTCCACGCACTTAAAAATCCGATTTCATTAGGATATTTGCAACTATACAAGCTAGAATAGATTAGTATGGTTGACCCTAAACTCTATGTCATGGATTTAATGGATGCCATATAGAGATAGACAGGACATTATAATAACGATGCCATGGAGGCTTGAGGATGCCACGAGTTTCACATCTTTGAACACGTTCTGGAAACGTGCCTTAAATTTTTCTGAGGGTAAATTGCGAAACTTGTCATATGATTTGGCTTACTGGGTTGCCACTGGACATAAAACTGATAATGAGGGTAATAAGTTGAAGGAAATACAATTTGGAGCGTGTGTGCTGATATGCCGACCATTGCTGAATTATCAAACAGTGGATACTATAACTGAGCCATGGTTGTTGGAAGGTGCAATCGTGCTAGTTACAGGTTTTATATATAAAAAATATTAAATAGGTAGGATAGAGTATAAAGAAAAAAAAATGAAAATCTTATTATAACACATTATTAAAAAATTCTCGACGAAATCATCAAGTAGGTGGCCCCGTGGTAAGAGCTTGGGACCAAGGGGTTTGCTTCCCCTGTGGTCTCAGATTCGAACCCTGTGGTTGCTAATATTGATGGTCACTGGAGGCTTAGGTTGTTAATTTCAGGACCCGTGGGGATTAGTCGAGGTGCGTGCAAAATAGACCGGACACTTCACGTAAATTAAAAAAAACAAAATCTCAATGAAACAAATCCAACAAACATAAAAAAATCATTAATGATGACCCGAGTATATCACTCTT
>Ga0325410_1002427_pt1 | contig 20916 bp, 8 predicted proteins | sample PopdelMetagenome_16_FD_206182 | JGI IMG/M metagenome (GOLD analysis project Ga0325410, IMG submission 206182) | Populus deltoides microbial communities from Bellville, Georgia, United States - Xylem-PdIQD-R3 | ecosystem: Host-associated > Plants > Phyllosphere > Stem > Wood/Secondary xylem... | reverse complement strand
GAGATGTAATTTTGTAAATGTGGAGGCGAGGAAAGGGTAAAGTGAAGGTTTATTCTTGCTATCTAAAATGAAAGTCAAGTTTTTTCTTTTACATACAGGAGATTTATTGCATCAAGATTTGGTAATGCGTAGATTTTTGAACTACAGAAGTTGTTTTGGAGTTCAATATATGAGAAATCTTTAAGTATGATTGATCTATACAACATGTAGGAAGTGCTGGTGATGTTTTGGAAGATGATCCTGTTGGAAGGCTGAAAGTTTTTGTCTATGAACTTCCAAGAAAATACAATAAAAAGATTCTGCAAAAGGACCCAAGATGCCTCACCCACATGTTCGCAGCTGAGATCTTTATGCATCGGTTTCTATTATCTAGCCCTGTTAGAACCCTCAATCCCGATGAAGCTGATTGGTTTTATACTCCTGTATATACAACCTGTGATTTGACAACAAATGGCCTTCCTTTGCCTTTCAAATCACCGCGAATGATGAGAAGTGCTATACAGCTTATTTCTTCAAACTGGCCCTATTGGAATCGGACGGAAGGTGCTGACCACTTTTTTGTAGTGCCACACGACTTTGGAGCATGTTTCCATTATCAAGTGAGTAAACCTTTTTCTTTTTTCATTACCTTCCCTTGTTTCCCTCAGATTCTTTTGACAATCTTTTTGAATGCATTTGGATTTTTGAATCAATTGACCTGAATTGTGGTTTTCTGAAGAGCTAATGGGGTTTCAATCTTTCTGTTTATATAATTGCATATGTATATTAGTAATAAAGTGTTGTACTCTTGCTATTCTTTTTATTTCCATCAACTCTTATTTTATGTTCCCCTGTTCTTCATGATTTTTGCAGGAAGAGAAGGCTATTGAAAGAGGAATTCTTCCCTTGCTCCATCGTGCCACCTTGGTGCAAACTTTTGGACAAAGAAATCATGTTTGCTTAAAAGATGGTTCCATTACTGTTCCTCCATATGCTCCTCCACAGAAAATGCAAGCCCACCTGATTCCTGAGAAAACTCCTAGGTCAATTTTTGTGTACTTCAGAGGATTGTTTTATGATGTAGGAAATGACCCAGAAGGTGGCTATTATGCAAGGTAATTCCATGTTCAATAAAGCAATTAGATGTTCGATTATTTCTACTCTTTTCCATAGAATGTGAAGGCTTACGTCTATTTTTGAACAATGCCAACAGAAATGAAACAAACCTGGTAGGGTATGTATGGGTTGTGAAACTAGAATCATGATCCTTTCATGTATTTCAATTAGACTGAAAGAAGTCAAATACATGGACTTCTTCATTTCAATTCTAAGCTGAGTGGAAGAGAAAGAATACTTGTCATGTTTTAGCAATGATCTTTTATGTGATAGAGGCTTAAATGGAGATCGCTGATCAATTTGTTTCTGAGTTTACAGAGGTGCTAGAGCAGCGGTCTGGGAGAACTTCAAGGACAATCCGCTTTTTGACATTTCCACAGAGCACCCAGCAACATATTACGAAGATATGCAGCGAGCTGTTTTCTGCTTGTGTCCCCTTGGCTGGGCCCCATGGAGTCCTAGATTGGTTGAAGCAGTGATATTTGGCTGTATCCCTGTTATTATAGCAGACGACATTGTTTTACCCTTTGCTGATGCAATCCCATGGGAAGAAATTGGGGTATATGTAGATGAGGAAGATGTTCCAAATTTGGACACCATACTCACTTCCATTCCACCTGAAGTAATATTGAGGAAGCAGAGACTGCTCGCTAACCCTTCAATGAAGCAGGCTATGCTATTCCCACAACCTGCCCAACCAGGAGATGCTTTCCATCAAGTATTGAATGGACTTGCACGAAAATTGCCTCATGATAGAAGTGTTTACCTTAGGCCAGGTGAGAAGATCTTGAACTGGACTGCAGGTCCAGTTGGTGACCTGAAACCTTGGTAGCAGCCATAACAGGATGCTTCTTGAAGAGATTCTTAGCAGCCTCTCCGGTAGTCCTTCCGACAAAGCTGGTTTAATCAAGGCGGCTGTTTACCTAAAGTGTAAATCTTGGTTTTTCACTTTAATATGTCAGATTAAGCATCCACCTAAAGTGTAAATATTTTTAAAGCACAATATCAAACATATAATTAATAGCATCAAACCTTGTCATATGTGTTGATTGGAAATTTTTAATTCATGTTTCTCGAATTAAATTTTTCATCATTCGAAGAAGAAAGGAGGGGGGGGGGAGCTAATTGTCCAATGGTGAATTTGAGCATAACTGTAATCTTCGTCTGAATTCAAAACTTGAAAAGAAAATAGAAAGCTTAAAGGCATCAGACTGTCCCATAACATTGTGTAACATGAAAAGCCACGCTTCCGCTTGTTCTCCAAGCTTCGTATACTCCTATACTATTTACCTCCATTCTTTATAAAACTCACTCATCACCACATATTTTTTTATGAAATTTACAACACATTTATAAAATGTAATAAAGATGTCATGCATTCATAGAATGCTGTTACACTTTCAAAAATATATTTGTTCATAGAATGTTGTTTGTGTTGTGGACGCCACTGGGATCAAATGATCGGAAATGAAAGGAAAATTATGCAATTGCATTTTGTATTATTTTTGAAAGATTATTGAAAAATAATATATTGAGATTGGGTTCGGCCAGATATCTAGATCCAAGGCTTTTGGGTTTAGCTGTCTGGATCTGCTCTACTCTTCAAAATCCATGGCTAAAAAACAAAAGCTCAACTCCATATCCACCCAAACAGCAGAAAGAACTATCGAAGAAACAACAGCAACAAAAAGAACCACAAAAGGAAGAACCTCAACAACAAGAAGTAGAAGAGGAAGAGGAAGAAGAAGAAGAATATGAAAAAGTGGAAGAGAAGGAAGAAGATAATGAAGATGATCCAGATGAAGAAACCAATCAAAATGCTCAGATCTCAGCTGTTGATAATCTAAACAACAATGATGATTAAGATGAGGAACCAACTGAGAAACTTCTTGAACCGTTTGGAAAAGACCAGTTGATTAATTTACTTCGTGAAGCAGTGGATGGCCACCGAGATTTTGCAGATAAAATCCAACAAGTGGCTGACCTTAAAAGAAGGATCATTAGGGCATGAGTAGCCATACCCAATGCCAGACCCAAGATCACTGGCTCTAGCTAGGAAACCAGACCCAAGAGTAACGTGGGGATTGGACTGAAGGGTCCCTCTATTGAAACCAGCAGCAAGGCTTGAAGATATTGTAAAATTCAGATTATAATCCCCAACTGTTTGTGTTGTGGCGGCCACTGGGATCAAATGATTGCAAATGAAAGGAAAATGTTGCAATTCCTCTAGGTGATTCTCTCCTGATACATTGAATGGCGGGACCGACATTGTCATTGGTTGTGGGATTCAGTTCCCTAACTGGATTTGCCCTTGAAACCCCGATGAATGATGAGTTGTCCGTGACGAGGAAGGCCCTAAAAGCCCTGTGCTGATGGAGTCCATGGGGGTCGAAAGCCACTGCCTTGCAGCAGCTGCTTTTTGGAACAAATAAGGAATGAGTGAGGGATAAGCTAAACCTTCGGATAAAATAGTCTCACCTTGATTTAATAAAATAAAATACAAATGAATAAATATTATTATTTTTATTATAATTAATATTATTAATAAATTTGAATTTTTTTTTAATATATTAAAAAAATGGCGGGTTTTATATTTTAAAATTCTTACAAACTCTTCATCAATTTAAACATTAATATCTTTAAATTTATTTTTCATTCATTAAGTTACTGAACTAGAAGTTTATTTCATGTATTTTGTTAAAGAAGAGCTTTAAGGAAATATTGCTAAGCTAAAATGATAATAGGTGGTATAATCGCAAGAATTCATAAATTGATGATTTATCTGGAGTCTTCACAATAGGTCGCGTGCTTCAGTGTCTGCAGGTGAGTTTTTACTCATTAGCGGATTTCGACTTTCAAGTTTCAAGTTCAGCCACTTTCCTGCTGGACAGGCTGATTCTCTTTAATAGAAGTCCGTGCGTTTCACGGCTCCGCTTTCATTTCCAAAAATTCAAAATTCCCGGATTTGTTTTTTAAAAAAACCCTTACAGTAAACTATTTCCCGCCAAAATGGTGATAGGCCACCGTAGACCTCCGATCTCGCCGTCACCGTCAAGAGCGATTCTCCTGTCGAAGCTCACAAAACTAGTCTCTCGCCACGAGCAAATGAAGATCTCATATCAGCAGCTGAAGTCTCAAATCGACACCGGTTTGCATCAAGTACCAAATCGTATTTATCACTATCAGTTGCTCGCTTCGATTTTTTGGTTCTTCTTCGGTTTTGTAGCTAAATTTCATTGATTTTGTAGGCGGAAGAAGTATTTGCGTCTTTGGCGATTCCGTTGATGAAGCTTGTTGGTTTAAAAACTGTGGAAATGGCCAGTGAAGGACGATTCACTACAATTGTAATCGATGATAGTGATCTTAACCAGGTAATCACATCCTGAATCCATGCTTCTTCTTCTTTTTTTAAAATTATTTTTAGGTTATTACATTTTGATTTAATCGATATATTAGATCTGTTTGGCAGAGGAATGGAGGAGTTGCTGGAGACCGAAATAATCAGATTAGTGCATTTGAAGTATTTTTTTCCCTTGAATGTTAAGATCTTGCTGTTAATTAGAATTAGAAAATTAATCTTGCGTGAAATATTTCGACTGATTAATTATCTAACTACTTGTTGACCCTGTGAATTTGTGGATGAGATTAGTTAATTGTGCCTCCTTTGGACCTTCGTTTTATTAAATGGAAACCTGTTTAGTTTTATGTTCTTAGTAGGATGATACTGTTAAACCTCAGCAATCAATATTTGGTTTGGCTTAGTGTGCTTGTGCATCCACGAGGTATGAACAAATTTTTCCCAAGGTATCCAGTCCTAAACATTTGTTTACAATCCCAGAGGATTAGTTGCAAGCCTGCTACTAGCATATCTGCATAAGACCTTTGTTTTTAAGTTGTTCATGTTGAACAAAGAGTTGTTATTGTAGTAAAAAAAAATGCTTGTTTATGGTTTGGGACTCTTTTGCCCTTTATCCTAGTATGGCAGTGCTGAACATTCTATTATAATTCCGGAGAATTAATTGCATGTTTGTAAGTAGAGTATCTGTGGTAATGTTGGATGACAAAGAGTATGGCATTTGTGTTAAGATGTTTTTTATGGACAAGAGAGTTGCAGGCTGCAGCATCACAGGGATAGCACTGATAATAGATTTTATAACTATAACTAGACTTGTGAAAAGCTCAAGTGGTTTTGATTCTTTTGCTGGTTAATTGTCTAACTTCGTTTGGGCTGTTTGATTTTGGGGATGAGAACAAATCGTAAAACGATGATGCTGGCGTACAGTTTCTTTAGAGTATATGAGATTTCAATAATTATGGAGTAAATTCAGATTGAAGCTTTTTAGTGTTCACACGCATATGGGTGAAATTCTCTCATGTTATCTGGTCCTAAACTTTGCCTTTTCAATCTCAGAGGAGTAGAACCCTGCAACTAGAACTTGTGTGATGCTGTTGCATGACAAGTTTGAGCTTATCTACACACGAAACTTTTATTAGTTAACCGTGGAAAACAGAGTTGCCTTTTGCCATGTCACAGCCATAGAAAATGCTAGTGGCAAATGTGGCTGTTGGGACATGCCTTGTATTTTCTCTCAACCGGTATTTCATGTATTCAGGGAGAAAATTTTGCTTCTGGAGCAGCCATAGCTGGAAAAGAAATCATAGAGAAACGGAAGGTGCAATTTGTACAGCTTGTAAAACTCCTTAGACAAATTGAGTCCCAGGTCAATTCAAGCCAAGATGAAATCCTCCAGAACCTTGATAACCACCATGGCTTCCTACAAAAACTCATTCAGAAATCCATAGGTTTAGTGTCCACCCTTGACAGTGAAAACCACGACACCACTGTCATCACAGTACGGCTTCTCCAAACCATATCCCATCATGTAACTACAGTGCTTAGATCAGTCATGGATGGTGTGGATGACCTAATACAGGGATTATCTCAACAGATGTGTAATCCTATGTTGGAATATGCCAAGGGCCTCAAGGATGATATGAAGAATGGAGCGTGCATGCGTTTATTGGCCATGGCGGATAAGATGGAAAAAGTGATGAAAGATGGCAGGGTTGAGTTGGAGGATGCAAGGAAGAAAGCGAGACTGGCTGAAGAGAGGAAGATTGAAGCGTTATGCAAGCTGAAGGAAACAGTAGAAAGAGTGAGGAAATTGAAGGAACACGTGACCTCTCTTTCAGAAGCCAAAAGAGGACTTAGAGATTCTTCATTTTCAGAAAAGGTACATTCACTTCACTCGTTCATCCTTGATAAATGACCTATCCCTCTTTTCTCCTCTGTTCTATATCAATCCTTTGTTCTCGAGCATTTGATTTGGATTGATTATTGCACGTGTATGAAATGCATTGCTTTCGTGTTTTGATTAGGAGTTTGATATGATGTAGAAGCTGGCACACAGAATCAGCAAAAAGTTGATATCACTATTTCACTTGGGTAACACATAGTGGTTTTGCTAGAAAACGTAATGAGAGGTGCTGGCTTTAGCCACTCCATCTGATCATTATGGAACTACTTTGTTTCACAAGGATAGAAAAAAACTGTTATTATTATTTTGCTACTGCAACAATAATTTATCGTTTTAAACGAGAAGGAAAACAAACTCCTTGGCTGTCTTTACAAACACGCACACACACAGCGCTTGTGTGCATGCTTTGTTGCTTCTTTGACATTATACTGAAAAGAGTCAATAAGGAGTTGGAAATTCCAAGAATGACAAGATTAGTGGTTTCCATCAGCTCTTCATTCTAGCAACCAGTATTTGTCTCTCCTTTGTGCTGGAAAATCTTAAGAAAGCGAAAGGTTTGACTCATTAGTTTCTGCTTCAAATCTGAATGAATATCACAGAGACCACTAAACTTGTTATCGGACACATGATAAAAGCTATTTTACGTAGGTTTGTCGTTGTTCTGTGTTTTTTCTCCATCTCCATTTATTCATGTTCTGATTGGTCAACTTAACTCAAGGAAAAACATATGAAAGCAATTCACTTGAAAACATTTTCTTTTCTTTTAGTATTTGACGGTTTTGCTGGGATATTAAGCATCTGGATGGAGTCTTGCTTTTGTGAGCTCTTGGAAACAGTTGATAATATCTTTCTTTTCCATCCCTGTGAAGTTCTCAGACATGGAGGAAGACCGAACAAAAGATGACAAGCTATTGTGGGGGATATTGAAGAAGAAAAGAAAATGTAAAGTACCAGAGAGCCCCTTGGGACCTGAAATGCTTTTGTATTTTGGTGCCACTAAGGATAACCATAAGCCCAAAGGGGTGAGGCCATTGTCCAATCACAGACCAGCCAGAAGGAGCTGTACAGCAGGGCTGAGTCCAAAAACTCCATTCTTGAATGCTCTGATTCCTTTGGGCTCATCACCTTCAGCGGTAAATCAACCAGTAACTTCATTGAGGCACACTGCTTACTGAATACTTGCTTAAACTTGTGGATTTGCTAGCTTTCATTGTCAATGGAGGGTTTTGCTTCCTTTTCAGTTAGCATGCCTGTTAACCTTTTAACGGGCTTGCACTAAGGTACCATTTCTCAAATTGGAAGCAAATGCATGATTAAAATAGCACAATAGTCCCCTAGTACTGGAAGAGTTCTTTGCTCGTTTAAAGTTCACATATAAGATTAGTTGTAGGCCATTGCATCCTGTTAGCAGAATGAGAGTGCACTCTATAGTGACACTCACAATGATTACAACTGAGTGAAATACTGAAAAGAAATGAAGTATGGTTCCCTTTTATTATAACTGTTTTCTACTCGTGCAGATCTTCTGCAAATCGTCCAAAAGTGCATTTCTTATCTTTCAAGCTTTTGATGGATAGTCTTTCAGAGAAAAACAGTCACAGAAGTTCGAAAGGCTCTTGGTCCAATTGGAGAACAGGCCTCAAAAACAATTTTATGACGTAGTTTGTTTCTTGATACTATTGCACCTGATGCTATATTTTGCCTTCCTTTAGAAGCTACATGTTTAGTAATTCGCAGGTAGGCGGCCGTAGCCCACTCCATTTGCATAAATACTGAAAGGGTGACTTTTCAAGTACTCAAGTTTGAGCTGGTTCTCGTCTATATGTCAACGAGGACATAAAAGTGAAGAATAAAGGAATGGAATATATATTGACCCAAACCCAATAACATAACTTGTTATCAGAAGGAATATTAATCTCTTGGGAATCCAATCCTTGGATGTTGATGGATTGTCTCCTATTTGGTACCAATCAGGAGAGCCAGCACTCATCGATTCTCCAAGGAGAAGATGCAAGACACGAAATTTTCACCTTCCTGTTTGGGTTAACCTGTTTTCTCCGAAAGTAGGTACCTGAATAGTGATAAACTCGTTTTTAACGAGTCTAAGAAAACCTTATGACCCTTCTCTTTTGAGCATGTCCAGGATGTACCTATCCCCCTTGCGTGCTCAAGGTAATCAACATGTCTCGAGTGAGGGCTTGAAAGTGTATCAAGCTCTGATACACAAGAACTTTATAGTGTTCTAAGTCCTGACATGCTAGGTATGGTGTTGGCAGACACAAAGACAATGGGGTTCGGCAGTGTGCTAAGCTTTGGAATACTAGATCTGGTGATAGCTAAACTCAGACACTATTAGGCTCAGTAGTCTAAGCCCCAAGTACACCAATAGAAATGTGCATTTTCTAAGTGGGGTTTGACGGTGGATATATATATATTTTCAGAGTATTTTTTTTTAAAATATTCTTTTATTTTTTCTTTTTTAAAATATATTTATTTAAGAATTAAAGAATCCTCATCTCCACTAAAAAAGATATTTTGCAGTTACTAGCCATAAACCACATTGGTATACCAAGCACTAAGTATAAGCTATCAACTACCTGTTATGGAGAATAGATAAAATTACTAGAACCAATTAATTAACCGATTATCCAACCCGAAAAACCTATTCCTAAACTACTTAGAATTTTTGTACATCATCAAGTTACATCTCAAGTCTTAGTCGTACCGATTACACAATCTAGTAGTGTATAATCTTCACCTCTCTTTGATGACCTAAACTGCAAGTAACAGTAGAGTTTCGAAAATTATGAAGCAATGCTGGAAAATAGGCAAAGCTAGAGAACCAGGGGGGAAAGTTATAACCTAGAAATTTCCTGGAGCACAAAGACTAAAACAACCCAGGGCCGACCATAGCTTCATATCACAGTGCTCAACCCAACTTGGCCAAGCAGGTGAACTCGGGGACCCCACAAGCCGACCCCTGGACCCATTGGGTTTTGTTTAAAAAAATTAAAAGTTTTTTGGACAAAAATATAATAGATCTGAATTAACCTAGTACGTAGACCCACTGTGTTCTCTTAACTATGCTCCATATGATGTAGACATGAGACAAGAGAAACAAAATAGTCTAAAGAAAGGGTTCCATTGTCTTCCCGCTTCAATCTCAGTCTGTTATTGTGATAGAAATGGGAAATAACTGTTCTTCACTTTCTTCTCCAAATGGAGACTTAAGATCCATACTTTTCATATTAATTGAATTCCATAATCAGCACCTATATGATTCACAAGGACAATCAAACACTATTTTACTATACTTTGAGAAAGTTCGACAGACTAAATATTCTAAACGAGATATGATTTTATAAGGAAGTTTATTTTAGACCTCTGCTTGATGATACAGATAATAGCTCTTCGTTATAAGGATAAAGAAACAGGATTTAAAAATGATTATAAACTAATAATAGCATAAGTCAATAGCTAATTAATGCATGGCTTTGCACGCATCACCTAGCTAGATGATGTAGCTAGAGAAGAATTTGCTGGCGTCATCATATATGCACGCCCAATTCTGATCGGCCGTTGCTGCTTGGAATTTGGAAGGGACAATTGCAAGAAGAGAGTTATAGGGATTTTGCTAACCGACAGTATTCGTTTTCATACATGTTTCTGCCTAAGATTTTGCAAATATGACATTAATCCGTAGCTGGACAGGTTCGTTCAGATATTTGGAGAGATCAGATGCTTGTGCTAGTCAATTCAAAACCAAGATGGATAATTTGATATATTCTTTCAGCTATTGATTCCAAGTCTATAATGTATAGGTTTGTAGTGGCCTCTTGTTTCCAGATTTCACGAGACACGTTTTCCATTGAAAGTATACATCAAGGTTGAATCCCCCTTAATCAATCTGTTGACTTTTGAAGAGGGAATAATTCAATTGAATATCTATCTATTATTTTCCAAAAGCTGGCAACTATATACTGCTTTTGCCAGTGGTTTTACAGGAAACCAACAGTAGACAATATATTTAAGTGGAAATTCATCAGTAAGCTAGGTGCATATCAGATATGATATCCCTTCACTTTACAGGTATTAATTAAGATTTGGTTATGTGCACGAGATAATGTAGAACGATAAAGAAAATGCTTCTTTTGTACGGATGATTCCACCAGAATTCAACAGCAAGTGGGCAAAACCAATCTATATAAACCCCATGAAGGCCTATATTTTGTTATAGCAACCGAGAATAGGGTTTCATGTATAGTACAACAATGGTTGGAGAAGCTCCCAATCTCCCTCAGAGGCTTCCAATATCTCAGTTTATAGTAATTGCTTCAAATAATGAGAATGTTGGATGCCTTTGGAGGAGATTGAGAGCTTACTCCCCACGACTAAATGGGATAGATTCAATAAATTTATACAAATACAGTCCACGATTCCTTCTCACACCAGCACAGCTCTTCGCTTCTCTTTTTAAGGATGTTGAAGATCCATCTTCTTCTGAACTCTCTCCCTCAACCGCTACTCTAGAGCTTGGCAATCCTTGTCGATTGTTTCTGTGTAGCGGTTGAGGTGAGGGGTTCAGAACATGTTGGCTTCGATCAGCTTCGAACTCCAGGCCATTTGCTGTTAAAACTCGCTTTACAGGATTTTCTTGTTTCTTTATTATGTCTTGTTTTAAAATTGATCATAAATAATGTACGTATAAAAAAATGTGATTTCTTATTTTAAAAAAAAATTAGCATAGACATATCAAATAACTCATAGCTTGATTTTATCATTTTTTTATGCAAATTTATAATTATTAGATTTTAAATAATAGAATTAATATTCAAAACTATATCGATGCAAGAAAAAAAAAACTTATTTTTACCTTAATTTAAATTTTAGAAGAAATATAAATATTTATGCATATTTTATTCTTTTTCTTGTATATTTTTTATGAAGAAAATAAAATATATTGACACAATTTAATTAGCCTTAATAAACATATGAGATAAGGTCATATTGATATGTGCAACACATAGTGGAATGAGAATAATATTGTTATCTTAATTTTAATTCAATTTATTCAAATATATATATATATATATAGGTACTAAAGAGTAATATTCTTTACAAAAAATAAATGACCATCAAATTTTTTGAGAAATAAGATTTTATAAGCTATTCCAAAAGAATAATAAATTAATGTTTTTTAAAAAGCTAATAAGTGGTTTTTTCATTTCACCAACCGGACAAATATCACGTTATGTGGGAGAGTATGTAAAGACAGCAGTGGTTGGAGTTGAAGCCTTGGCTAATTTTTCCAATTTATTTTTGTTATTTTGTAATTTTTTTGCGAATATTTTTTTTTGTTGAATTTATATTTTGTATTGCAATGATTTTGTTCAGTGGAATCTTTAAATGTTTGAATGACCCAAAACAGCTACCGGGATTTGTTATTTACCAAAATTTGGTTTTAAATTTGGAAGATTTATTTTCAAATACTGAATTTAATGATTTAAGGAGGTTAAAATAGTATTTAATGATGGGTTTGGACTTTGGAGTGATTTTTCGAGGGCTAGAACGAAGAGAAATTGTTTAAAATGGAGTTCAGGACATTAAATAGGTGACTTTAGTTCTCTCGTGGCTTGGGTTAAATTTTTTTTTAATATAAAAAAATAATTAAATAATAATAATAATATTTTTTTAAAAAATAGGACTGGGATCATTGATTCAAATAGGTTTAATAAATTCAATTAATCTAGTAATATAATTAAAAAAAACCAACAATAATAATAAAATGACAATGACTAATCGAAAAAAATTAACGTTTATCAATATTATAAAAAGACACCCTCCAAATATTTTTAAAATGTCTCAATAATCTTGTTTGATAATAAAAAAATTAAACAAGAACAATATAACCTCATAAAGAAAAAAAAAATTGAATCTCAATAACTAACAAATCAAATGTTAAAAAATAAATTGAAAAAAATCAATTTTAAAAAATGATAAAAAAACCTGACTCTAGTTAGCATGCCAAACTCAACGGTCTACTTGTGAGATCAAGATAACTTTGTACAAAATGAAACGAATAAAATAATGGAGATCAATTATCAATCAAAATAAAAAATAACAGACAAAACTAAATAAAAATTAATTAAAAAACCTGAGTCAATCGGGGTTAACTTGACTGACTTGCAACCTAGGATATGATATTGAGATAACCTTATAGAAAAAAAACAGTAAAAATCATGAGATTTAAGGCTCAATAACTTAACGTTGAACAACGAAAAATTAGAGGGTTTGGTGCGAGAATCAATGAGGAGAGAAAAAAAATCATCGGTATCAAATAAATTGTCTATTCCCCAAGCGCGCTGCCCAAATATGAAAGGGACGCCGAGCACTTTTCAACGTCGCTCTGGAATCTAGAGTTTAGCCATCATGCAATACCTTACACACTACTTGAAGCGCACGTGAACCACCCACATTGTTGATGCGTGTATTGCATGTGTCAACTAATTTTTTTTATATTATACACACACACAAACCTAATTGCCCCTCAATACACTTAATTATAACAAAAAAATCATATTGAGAATATGAAAAAGCCCTTCAAAGCTAGTCTAGTTAATTTTGTTTTTAGAGGTATTAATTTTAGTTATTTTACTTTTTTAAAAAAAAATAGAAAGACTAAAAAGCTTTTGGACACTAGTTTAATTTTTTTTTTGTTTTTAAAAATAATTAAGTTATTTTGTTGTGTTAAAAAAGTAAGAATACCGATAGACCCCTAACTATTTCGATAATGTTAAATAAATCTCATAAAAAAAATTATTTTGCCCTTTATTGATTGTTATTATGAAAGATAAAATTATCATTTTATTATGTAAATTCACAATAAAATATGGACGTGTGCATAATAAAAAGCTGAGCTCTTTTTAAGTTTTTTTTTCTTTGGTGATGCGAAGAAGCACTTTGCTGTTCATCACACCAACTTGATTTTTTTTAACTCATAAATCATTTGTGAAAACTTTAGATAATCGATTATGTACTTGCTTTTGACTTTTGCTGTTAAATGGGTATTTGACTTTATTTTTGGGCTTTTATTTTCCCATTTATTTTAGAAAAAATTACAAATAATTTCATTTTCAAAAATCATATGATGAATAGGTTATATGATACTTCCTAAGGACCAAAAAGTTTATTTTTCAAGTTTTTATTTCAAATAATTTCATATTGTGTTATATTTAAAAAGTTTGATGTTTATGTTTTTTAAAAACAAAAACTAAGATTATCGTTAATCCTTTTTCCTTTTTAAATTGAACCAATTACACACACACACACACACGGAATTATTAAGTTCACAAGCAGCTAATCAGGGTAACAACTATATATTCTGCAAATCCTCCAAGCATTTTAACTGACTCGATGTCAAGATAATGACCTCAAACAATATCGTTTTTTTGCAGATTTAAGGGAAGAAAGATCCCAATAAAATTTATTTATGACAATGATAAGCCCTTGGAATCATTCTACATCCTGATCAGATCAATATTTACAAAGACAGCTAAATGATGTTGATGATCGTGGTCAAACAGTCTGGATCTATTCTGGGTCTTCAAATTTTAGCTAGGGTCCTTCACGTCCACAGCTTCCTTCTCGAACCCAATCTCGGCCTGAGAGTAGCCATCACCAACCCAAGTGAACTTGCCTCCATGGCGATCCACTCATTCCAGTCCCCGATTTCCCATCTTTCTAACATCAGACTTTGGATTATTGCTAGAGAAGAATTTGCTGGCGTCACCACATATGCACGCCTAATTCTGCTCGGCCGTTGCTGCTTGGAATTTGGAAGGGACAATTGCAAGAAGAGAATGATAGAGATTTTGCTAACCGACAGTTTACGTTTTCATACACGTTTCTGCCTAAGTTTTTGCAAATATGACATCAATCCGTAGCTGGACAGGTTCGTTCAGATATTTGGAGAGATCGGATGCTTGTGATAATCCATTGAAAACCAAAATGGATGGCCTTGATGCTCTCCAAATCGCGATAATGCTTTCCAGGGATAATTTGATATATTCTTCAGCTATAGATTCCAAGTCTAGAATGTATAGTTTGTGGTTGCATCTTGTTGTTTCCAGATTTCAAGAGACATGTTTTCCATTGAAAATGAGTCAGTATACATCAAGGTTGAATTCCCATCGATCATTCTTGACTTTTGAAGTAGGGAATAAGACAATTGAATGTCTATCTATTATTCTCAAAATCTGGCAAGCTAGGTGCATATCAGATATGATATCCCTTCACTTTACAGGTATTAATTAAGATTTGTTTATGTGCACATGAGATAATGTAGAACGATAAAGAAAATGCTTCTTTTGTACGGATGATTCCACCAGAATTCAACAGCAAGTGGGCAAAACCAATCTATATAAACCCCATGAAGGCCTATATTTTGTTATAGCAACCGAGAATAGGGTTTCATGTATAGTACAACAATGGTTGGAGAAGCTCCCAATCTCCCTCAGAGGCTTCCAATATCTCAGTTTATAGTAATTGCTTCAAATAATGAGAATGTTGGATACCTTAGGGGGAGATTGAGAGCTTACTCCCCACGACTAAATGGGATAGATTCAATAAATTTATAAAATTACAGTCCACGATTCCTTCTCGCCAGCACACCTCTTTGATTCTTATTTAAGGGTGTTGAAGATCCAATTTCTTCTGAACTCTCTCCCTCAACCGCCACTCTAGAGGTTGGCACCTTGTCAATTGTTTCTGTGTAGCGGTCGAGGTGAGGGGTTCAGAACATGTTGGCTTTGATCAGCTGCGAACTCCAGGCCATTTGCTGTTAAAACTCACTCTACAGTATTTTCTTCTTAACTAATTTTTAATTTTGGTGCTAATTTTCTTCTCATGCAATGATGGCACCAATTAATTTCTTCTCATATATGTGAGTTTTCGTCAAAATCGATCATAATTCTTCAAAATCGCATGTATGGAGATTTGTTTTCACGATGTGTTGTGATTTGATTTTTATGTGGCTATTCTAGTTTCATGATCCATATCGTGAATTGATGAATTAATCTAATTAATTCTAGTTTTTTTTTTAATAAATATTTTTTCCAGTTTCATCATTCAATCTTGAGTTTATTGAAAATTAGACTTCATGATTTGTTTTGATTTACTTTCTATAATGTTGTTCTAGTTTCATGACCCGAGTCTTGAGTTTTTTCATAATCCATATCGTGAATTGATGAATTAATCTAATTAACTTTAGTTTTTTTAATAAATATTTTTTTCATTTTTATCATTCAACCTTGAGTTTATTGAAAATTAGACTTCATGATTTGTTTTGATTTACTTTCTATAATGTTGTTCTAATCTCATGACCCGAGTCTTGGGTTTTGCGGGTTAACTTTATTAAAATCAAGTCATTTTATTATGTCATTTTATTTATTTATTTTCAAGTCTCATCCTTCAACAATAAGTTAATTGAGAATTGAGTTTTATAATTTGTTTAAACTTGCTTTTTATGGGGTTATTCTAATATCATGATCTTGGTCATGAATTCGACAGGTTAACCCGAGTTGACTCGGGTCATTTTTTATGTTTTTTTGTAATTAATTTTTTTTTCAATTTCATCATCCAATATTGGGTTGATTTTGAATTATGATTTATGATTTATTTTGATTTAATTTCTATGAGGTTATTTTAATCTTATGATCCAAGTTCTAAGTTTGTCGGGTTAACTCATGTTTTTTTTTTTGTTTCATTATGATTTTTTAAATCTCATTCTTCAACATTTTGATTGAGAATTGAGTTTCATAATTTATTTTAATTTTTTTATGTGGAGTTATCATGGTTCATGACTTAGGTTGTGAACATGGAAGGTTAACTCGATTTAATTTAATATTTTACTATTTTCATATATTTTTTTAAAAAAATATTGTTTTGAATCTTTTCTTAGTCAAACTGTATTTCTACTGGCAGTCCAAGTTGATTTTCGATCTACTAGTTAATCATGCCACATCGGATCAATCATGCACCATTTATTTATTTTTACTTGAAAAATATTATTAATATCTAATTTTTTTTGTACATTGAAAAAAATAATTTAACTGCAGGATAACGTGGGTCATGATGTAGTCCATCATAAACAATATTTTCAACCATTTCTCTTCTTCTAAACCCTAGAAAAATCAATCCAAAACCATCATTAAATACTATTTTAACCTCACAAAATCATTAAATACAGTATTTGAAAATAAAACTTGCAAAATAAAAACCAAAATTTGGTAAATAACAAATCCGGTTGCGGTTTTTAGTCATTCAAGCATATAAAAAAACTCCATTGAACAAAATCATTGTAATACAGAATATAAAATTTAACAATAATTATTGGCAGAAAAAATCACAAAAGAAGAAAAACAAATTGGGAAAAGCTAAGGCTTCGATTCTAAATTATTTTAAAAAATATAAAAACAGGAATGGAACAGAGAACGGCAGCCATAACGTCAAGAACCATGGTGAGCGGGCCCTAAGGAAAAGGCCCACGATAAAAAAGGACCAAAGAGAGTGGAATGGGTCGGGTCGGGTCGGGTTTTAGGTGAACTGTTTAAAATCATCCAAATACAAATGATAATAACAGTCTACTCGATCTACCCAATTTTGCCAGAACTTGCCATATGGAATTTGATTACAATGGCCGGCCGATGTGATTATTACTTTTTAGTTCCTTTTTGGCAGTTTTTTTTTTACAATTTTTAAATTATTTTATTATCTTGATTTTAAAAATAAATTTAAAAAAATATATTATTTTAATACATTTTTAAATAAAAAAATACTAGAAACCAAGCAAAATCCAATTTTTTTCATCCACATTAGTTACTCAATATCCCCCTTCATATTTTGTATTGCAATTTATATAGGTTTTTTTTTTTTTTAATAGCGTATAGAATAATTGAAACATCAACGAAATACACAAGGAATTATTAAGGTCAGAAGCAGCAAATCAGGTTAACAGCTATTTTGCAAATTTTCCAGGCATTTTAAGGCCGTGAACATCAACATAATGACCTCAAACAAAATCGTTATTTCTCAGATTTTAGACAAGAAAGATCCCAATAAAATTTATTTATTATAACGATAAACCCTAGGGATCATTGATCAGATCAATATTTACACAGACAGCTAAACGATGTTGATGATCGTGGTCAAACAGTCTGGATCTCTTCTGGGTCTTCAAAGTTAGGGTCCTTCACGTCCAAAGCTTCCTTCTCGAACCCGATCTCGGCCTGGGAGTAGCCATCACCAACCCAAGTGAACTTGCCGCCATGGCCTCCTTTCTTAGGCCACCCACTCAATCCAGTACCTGATTTCCTATCTTTCCTAACTTCAGACTTCGGATTATTGTTGCTTTTGCTGCTCTTCTTCATTCTCACTGTAATCTCTCTCACTGTAATCTCTCTCTTATCTCAACAAGTAAAGCCTCGACAATGTGGAAAACCGTGGCTTGGGCGGTGTCTTTTATAGCGAAGGTTATCGATATTGAGGTAGGTGCGTCAGCCTTTGATTTGAGAACAGAAAATGGATAAGATCAACTATGTGAAAAATATTATAATATCATGCAATTCTGTGGGTCATGGATCAATCTTGATGGCCCATGTGATCATGACTCAGGAAGTTCATATCTTGCCAAACCCTCGAGAGTCGAGACCCTGTTTGGATCTGATTTGATTGCCTATGAGCTCGCACCTCGATCTATACTTGTATTTCCCTCTTCTTAGAGATCTCAGGTTGAAGCTATCTTCGTAATAAAAAAATGATTTTGGGATTTTTTTATCTGGGAAAATTATAATGACTCTTGACTGATCATGAAATTACAAATACTATCAATTCAAATACATTAAACACTAATATGGTAATGGTTCTTGACAAAAAAAATCATGTGGCTGTGGTTCTGATTTAAATAATTGATGCATGATATTTGGATGTTAAGACATTGGTGGTCTCTCTCTCGTCCGAAGTTAACTTTTTTTTTTTTTAATTTTTACTTTAAAGGGAAAAGAGGACATATGTTGAATTTATATTGTTTTCAATTCAAAAGAGAAAGAAAAGAAAAACTAATCAGAAACATGTTTTTTTGTTAATTTTTTATTTATTTAATCAAAAAAATTACTCGAAATCTCTTTATGAAATATAAGAATCTAGGCTCCAAAATAGAAGAAATTAAGCAAAAACAAAGGAAAATAAAGAAAAGCTATAATGTACCAAACTTTTATTAACCATTACCTTTATTTTGAGTCCAATGTCTATATTCCAAAAATAAGAATGGTATCTCATCATTTGCTCTAAATCAAAAGGTTTTTTTTACTATCAATTTCATTCCTTGTTTTTTTAATTTTATCCTTAATTTTTTTAATCATTTGGTTAGATGTTTTTATACCTGCTAAGTCGATCAAGTCACTTTCAAACACTTATTACATGATTTAATTTAAAACTTGAACTAGATAAAAAATTGAGTTAGGAAATGTTTTTTGTCAAACTCATCATTGTTTGTCAATTTTATCTTCAGATGTTTTTTACAGGTTGATTAGGATGCCTTTGAATCGGTCAAAATTAACTGAATCATGTCAGAGCAACTCTCACATTGTTTAATTTAAAACTTGAATTAGACAGAAGTCAAATTAAAAGGTTTCACAGTTAATATGTTTAGCTGAGTTCAATAAAAATATCAAATAGTTCTTTATAGCCTAAATATTTTTTGTTTATTTAAAAAAAATTGATCCAACATGCAATGTAGCGTATACTTATAAACTAGTTTCTTACTAAAGAAAATAGGTATAACTATCATCTTTCCTTAAAATTCTTGTTGTGATATTTTTAATAATGAAATTAAATCAATAGCCCATGTTCTACTAGGTTTGTGGTGTTTTTAAAAGTTTATGAAGTGTGCTGGTTCCGTGTGATAAGTTGATTTTTTTTTTCAATCTTATAACAAAAGAGTTATGTAAGACGCAAACTTTTAGCTTAAACTCAAATTCAAACTCAAGTCAACCAAAACCTACCTAAACTAACCAAGGTATTTAAAGAAAAAATTGTTAAGAGCATTGTTTTCCTCTCATCCTTTTTCTTCCTTGGTATTTGATATTTTATTTTATGTTGCACTATTATATGATTTTTATGATATTAAATATGTAAATTTCAAGGTTTAGTGCGGGTGAAGCACCTTGAGGTATTATGTTTGGATTGCTAGTTATGAATCCAGGAATCAAGTTATGAAAAGTTGTTTGAACAGAATCTTTTGAGGAATTTTAGGTTCGAGTGGTTTAAATATTAAAAATAATATTTAGAGTGCCCTTTATTTTTATTTTTATTTTTATTTTTAATGTAAATAGAGCAATGAAAGGGTCATTAATCCCAGAGCTATTATCTAAAACCAACTAAATCCGATGAAACAACAGATTATATTGGATACCACAGAGATTAAAGCACCGTGGAGAAGCTTTAAGGATACCCATTCTGCTTGCTAGGAAGTTAGCAAGTTGCAAAAATCCTGGGCGTAATGGGAATGAGGGGCTTGTTAGAGATCATATTGGTCGATTTGTTACTGGAGCTGCAGCATTGGAGTTGAAAGATTTACAGCGGTTAAACAAGAGTTATGCACTGTAAGACTTACGCAGCGGATTTTCAAATGGGTTTTAAATAGCATTTTATAAAGAATTAATTATTATTTTTTATTTAAAATTAATTTTTTTATGTTTTTAGTTTGTTTTAATGTATTAATGTAAAAAATAATTTTAAAAAATAAAAAATATTTTTTAAAAAATTATTACTGGTACCATCGTCGACTTTAGTTAGCAAGGAATCTTAGAGCTCGAAGAATTGAACTTGAGGTGATTCTCAACTGATTAAAAGGCTCATAATCGATGACGGAGATGGAGGGGAGAATTTTGTTACTGTTGTGAAGCCGATTAAGCTATTGCTAGGAAGAAGGGGGTCAGTCCATATAAATCATTTTTGAACTTTGATTGAAAGTTTTTGTATTTCACAGAATTTTTGAAAGAATCCTCCATATAGTTTTGTTGTGGTTCGTGGGCCCTCTTGCATAAACTTAATGGAAGAAAATCTAGTAATTTAAGGATCCATTTGAGAAAATTATAGCTTGGAGATCTAGATACCTATTAATGGATAAATTCAGGACTAATTGGGAGGTTTGCTCTTCTCTTAAACATCTTCTCCCGAACCCTAAAGTTCAAGCCCAAGTAACCCAAGTCTGTACCTTCTAGTGGGCTCCGTAAGTAACCGCCATATTGGTAGGGTGGAAGCCCGGACCTTTTTCCAGCGATGGAAGCATTTGGTTTTGTTGAAACTTAAGACCCTAACACTTTACTTCCCCTTCAGCAAGAAACAACCTCAAACGACAACCTGCGTTCTCACAGCTTCAATTTTCTCCTGTAAGAAGATTTTCTGCTTCTTTTGATTTAAATATTTTATTGCTGAATAGAAAACTTTCTGCTTCTTTTAATCTAACTTTTTTTTATTGCTGATAAACTGTGTTGTCTCAATCAGT
>Ga0325410_1002425_pt1 | contig 20926 bp, 9 predicted proteins | sample PopdelMetagenome_16_FD_206182 | JGI IMG/M metagenome (GOLD analysis project Ga0325410, IMG submission 206182) | Populus deltoides microbial communities from Bellville, Georgia, United States - Xylem-PdIQD-R3 | ecosystem: Host-associated > Plants > Phyllosphere > Stem > Wood/Secondary xylem... | reverse complement strand
CCCAGTATCGTTGATTGCATTCTGTGAAACATGCTGTGGAGTTGTGGAAACAGTCCCTTCTTTTACAAGCATCTACGGTACAAATATCCTAAGGATGTTGGATTTGGATGCCGGACATATAGTGGTTCTGTTGTCAGAGCAAATTTAACTTGCACATTTTTTTTTTCTACAACGTTTATAATATTTTTAGGTCATTTTCCATGCATAATTATTAAGTCCCTTCGTTGGTATGGCCTTGTAAACATATTATCTATCTTGGTGCATTTATACGGAAATAATTTTTCATATTTTAATGTTGCAAAATTTGTTAAAATATTATTAATGGGCATATGTGATATCAAATTAAAAGTGAGATCTACTCACTTTTTTTGTTAAAATTTTGTTGAAAATGAATCTTTAATATAAACTCATTAACATGAATTAAATAAATTATAAAAAATGAGAAATTGATCTCAAAAAACTCATTGTCATATTTTGATTAAACTCAATACTCTCTACAACTCTATCCAATATAGTAAAGAAACAAAATTTTCTTAATGTTTATAAACTGAAAAATTAAAAAGTTAAAACTACACTTTAAAAGCTGGTTTTGGAGGAGAGAAGTCCTAAGCAAAATGAGCTTTGAACTTAAACTCAAACATTTGTTCCAGCTAAGGTTGTGTTAGGTGTGGATTTATTGTAAAATAATATTTTACACCATAAAAGATTATTTTTTGTCAACTGAAATTTGAACTTGGATCTAGTCCATGAAAAATAATTTCCTTTAGCCTATTGTTTTATCTAGTTCAACTTATGAATGTTAACAGTTTTTTCCAAAAGTATTTACTGCAGATCTAAATGTTTTTTTCAACTAAAAAAACTTAGATTTATGACCAATATGTTCAAGTTTAATTAATGATGAGAATTAATTTTGATTATTACCAAAATTAGTTCTTCAACTTTTTAGCTTGTAAATCAACTATAAAATGGGGTGAATAAAGAGTTTAAAATAAGTTTTTTAAATTTTTACACACTTGTTTTCACCTCATTTTTAGCATTTTTTCTCTTATTATACTTTAGTTTTCCTTTCAAATCTAGAGTTTAGGTTCACTTTGTTGGGAGACATATTGCGAAATGAGGAGCAATAAAACCTCAAGAACAAAAGATTTATCATTAACAACACCAAAAATTTTATTACTTTAAAGTGCTTCAACAAGTATTTGTTTTAATTTAAACATATATATTTTATTATTATTAGTATGCATGTTAGGACTTTGATTTGATGTCAATTTGCAAGTTCGAGTAGATGCTTAGTATGCATACTAGAATTATATGATTATATATATTTTGAAAGCATGTTTGCTATGAGTTTTTTATTTTGTATGCTTATAAATTTAAATTTGTACGAACTCTATGAATTTCATGAATATCTTTTATGTTTTGAATGCTTTTGTTATGATAAACTAAACATCCTTATTCCCTAGTTTAATACAATTAATATTTTGATAATAATCTTAAGCCTTTACTTTTATATTAGACTTTGTTTAGTTTATCATGTGAGAAAAAAATATAAGATCAATTGTTAAAGAGGATTTTAGTATCTTTAAAATTTAAGTTATAATTTAACTTCTTTTTAATTTGCTATATTCTCACTTATAGATTTATTTTAATAATATATGTTTTAATCTATGACCTTTTGGTTTCTTTATAGCTTTGTGATTTTTTTTTGTTTAATTTTAGAAGGTTTTTATATATCTTTGTTTTACAGTTATAGTTTAATTGTTTTTCATGCAATTTGGATGTTTTAATGCATGTCATATATGTTATTAATTTATAATTTTTAACAAGCTTTATTTATGCATGTTAATATTGATATCCTTTTGAACTAAAATAAACAAAAGTAATTAATTTTTATCTTATATAGTTTAAATATTTTTGTTTATTAATTTGCTTTATTACAAGTTTTTAATCTATATCTTGCTTGTTGTGGAGCTATGATATTTATAAATATTATTGGCTATTTTTTATATAAATTTTATCTTGTCTTCTACTCTTTCTAGTCAAGATTATTTCGGTAGTGAAGATTCCACCAACACTATCTGAGGTGCATGGTGAGAAACCTTAGAAATTCAATGGATTAAACTTTTAAAGGTAATAGTAAAAAATGTTTTTCTACCTGACCACCTTGATTAAGAAGGAAACAAAAACATTAGAAAATAAGTATGATTCTAGTACTATGGTAGTTGTGGATGTATGAAATCATATTAATTTTATGTTAAAAAACTACATCTTGAATGGGTAGGACAATACATTATATGATGTTTATAGTTCAATCAATAGTGTAAAAGGCACTATGAAAAGCTTGAGATAAAAAGTGCAAGGCTAAAGATGTTAATATGAATAAATTCATAGTAGGTAAAATTCTAGAATTCTAGATGGTTGATTCAAGGCATGTCACTAAGTGAATCCTTTCAAGTGGTTGTAATCACTGAAAAATTGCCATTATTTTAGAAGGACTTCAAGAACTACCTTGAATAAAACGAAAAGGAGATGGAAGTTGAAAACCTCATTTTGAGGTTAAGGATATAAGAGAATAACAAGTTGTCCAAAAAAAAGAGCCAACTCTTTTGATGCCTCTAAGGAAATCATTGTGGAACAAATGAAAAGGTTTGACAATAAGAATCACAAGAAGAAACTTGTTGTGATGGGGAAATGAATTGCCTAGAAATTCAACGATAAATGCTTTCTTTGGAACAAGACTTGGCATCTAGCCAAAAATTATAAAAACAAAGGTCAACAAGGAAACTTGTCTTATGTTGTTCTCAAAGTTAATTTGATCAATAATTTTGAGTAATGATGGGTTGACACTGGTGCTGCAAGATATATATTGGTCGAGAAGAGGATTTTTTCCACTTACAAAAAAGTGGATGAAGAAAACTTATACATAGAGAACTCATCAACCTCCAAGGTACTAGGTGATAGAAAGGTCATACTGAAGATGATCTCTAGAAAGCTTCTCACCCTTAACAATGTACTTCATGTTGCTAACATTAAGAAGAACTTAGTATTTAACTCATTATTAAGCAAAAATAATTTTAATATGATCTATGAGAGTAATAAATTTATACTCTCTAAGAGTGGGATGTTCTTAGAAATGAGTGTCTCTATTATGACCTTTATAAGATGAATGTAATGACCATTATAACAAATTATGAGAAAAATATTAAGATTATATTTTCTTCTTATTTGCTTAAGTTTTGTGATATATGGAATGATATGTTAGTTGATGTGAATTATAATTCTAAGCAAAATATATTACACCATGCGGTATGAACCTCGTGGTTGCGTAACCCACAACAAGATTGAAAACGAATCCTAGAAAGCCAAAACAAGTATGATAGGAGTGTGATACAATGAAAACCTTTCTCAATGCACCAACACTGTTAGAATAATAACCCTACCTTATGAATGTCAATTCACGAATAAAAAGTATAAGAAAGATGTCACGAAGCCAATTAATCTTTGATAAGTCAATTTAGTTCGTTAGAGAACCAAAGAAAGTTAAAATCTCTCTCACACAAGCTGAATAAATTTGGTAGCAATAATATTATCAAGTCTGAATATTTTGTCCTTACAAAGAATATTTATACTCTTGAAATAAAACCCTAATCGATCTACTATTTTAGGTTAAATTAACCCACTTACAAAACTAACTCAAATCCTATACTAATAAATCTGAAAGTATAGACTTAAACAAGCCTTGAGTCATAGCTAAAAACTAATTAATAATTAAGCCTAAACAAGATTTGGGCCTTATCTAATTAATAAAACCCAAAAACATAAATTAAGAATGAAAAACTTTGTCCAAACTTAAAGAGAAAAAAATAAAAGATAATTTACACTAAAGAATTTCTAGAGCTCCTATATCATAAGAAAAAAAAAAAGATTGCAATTCTTCAATGAATCCAAGCCACGTTAGATACCCTTGTAGACCAATCCCATGCACAAGTTTAGGGTCTATTTAGCCTCATTTAATCTCCCTTTACTGTCAAAAATTAACTTATTACAGGTCTAGACTGATTGGGCTGAAAATAGCCAAGAAAAAACACTTTGTCGACGATTATGCCAAAATAGTAATAGCAGATTCTACCAATTAACATGACATGTTAATGAGCTCTAATCAACATAAAATTTTACCATAATATAGTCTCATGTGTCTACTATCTCCATGTGAAGTTTTAACTCAATCTTAGGTAAGGTTTAAAAGATATGGATGATCTTACAAAATTTGTCATTAGGCATTTTAAGGTGGAATTTAGACCGAACTTGGTTTGTATCATTTCCTCTCTCTTCAAAACGTTTTACCTTTAAATATATAAGATTGAGATCATCACCTGAAGGAAAAAATCATTATCAAGCAACATTATCATCAAAGCCAAAAAGGACTTTGTTAGCAAAGAAGGTCTCCTTGATATACCAAATCTCCTTTTCAGCAATGTTCTTTTTCTTCAATTTCAGTTGCTCATCATATATTTTCTTAATTATAAAAGGTACTATACTTATGGGTCTTCCAATCATCTAAAAGGAATATCTATTTTTCATCAATTATTTTACTTATTTTGAAGCTCCTTTGTATTATCGAGATTGCTTTTGATAGGCTACGTTGTTAAAAATCGATGTGTCAAGTACTAGATCAATCTAAAGTTTGATTCCTCTTGTTAGTGGCAATCCACTAGGAATCTGATCAAGAAACACATCATCAAACTCCTGTAACAAATAAACACAAACACTAGGAATAAAAATGTCAAGTTCATTAGTATTAAAATAAACATCCTTGTAAACAAGTAGGATTATCGGTTGGTTTAAATAATAGGCAAATTTAACCTCACTCTTTATAGCATAAAAAATTGGTTATTTCTTTAGTTTTTTCACATAATTCACTTTTCGCTCACTTACTTTCTTCACTCCTCGGGTCTTATCTTTGCTCTAGATTAGATTTGGGTTTTTCTAGAAGTTGTTGAATGCTTTAGGTTCTTAGACGAATGGTTTTAGGTAGTGGAAGAAGTGTTTTGGGTTGTGTTCAAATCTTATGGTCTTTGCTCACCCTTGTCCTCACTTTAATTCTCTACCCATATCATCATGTTCCATTTTTATCTTTATTTGATCATCATACACCTGTTTGGGTGTAAGAGGTATAAGGATGGTTTTACTATCATTTACACTAGTATACTTATTCATAACCTCATCATGTGTAATCTTTTTATTAAACTGATATGCTCTTCTCAATAAGATATGACTTGCATGCATTGGAAACACATCGCTTAGAACCTCATCAATATACTTTCTAATAAAAAAACGAAACCAAGACTTGTTTAGTCACTTTTACATCACCATAATTATTCAACCATTGTAATTTATAAGGTTTATGATGCTTAATAATACTCAAGTTCAATTTACTATCAAGGGTAGTACTAGATATATTAGCAAAACTTCCACAATCTATAATCAAACTACACACCTTGTTTTGTACATAGTAATACACATGGAAGATGTTCTCCCTTTATTGATTAATATCATCTTCATTGACTTGAACTTGAAGCGTACGCCTTATAACAAAAGCCTCACCTTCAACCATTTTTTCTTACACTAGATATGCTTCTGGATCATTCTTTCATTAGAAAACTTGTATTTTCATCTTAATTAACCCTAAATCACACTTGAATCATCATGAAGCCCAAAATCTCAAGAATTCTCTCTCTAGCTGAATGTTTCACCTTGGCCTAAACTAACATTCTTTTGGCTTTGATTCTACCTATATCGATCCCTATTAACCACAAATGTAAAGTCATAGTCACATTTACATCTGCATTTTCACCCATAAAATAATCAAAGTCAATTTGAACATTCCAATCAACTATTCAAATATGGTTTCCTCGTCAATCAACCACCATTCTCAATCCATTCATCCTACTATTTTCTTATCTCATCAAAATCATCTCATCTTTCAAATCCTTCATCACCTTAATCAGTAAGTTATTGGGTGCAAACTTGCATATGAAAAAAATAGTAACAAAAACATTTTTATAACTTGACGTAAATTTGACCCGTTATATAATTTTAAGATTCATAATTCAAACCCAGACCAAATGATATCAGAATAACCTTAAATTTAATATATAGTACTCTTATACCCAATAAACAACAAAATCTTGTTTATAGGTTATTCTTTTATGCCTAGGTATCAAAAACTCGTGTATGATGAGTTTGTAGCAAAATTTAACTCAAAATTGAAACCCCATTCAAATGATATCAATAAGAGACCAAGTTTTAATATATATTGTGATTTCACCCCAAATAACAAGTATATCATTTTTTAAGTGATTTCAATATGGTTTAATTTAGTTTCTTTATTGTTAGTGTTTTCATGATAGAATTGAAACAAGATAGAATAACATCAATTCTTTTTTTTGGTTTTTATGTTATTGAAATGTTTACGGATAGTAAAAAAATGAACCTACACTTTTTTTTTTTACTAAGATGCTGAAAACATAAGGAGAAAAAGAAGACTGAAAAACACAAAGAAAATAAAAAATTTAAGAAAGATATAATCTAATTTTAAAGCCTAGCTCTAATACTAATTAATGCAAGCCTCATGATCATGTGGTCATGCAAACAAATCCTGGAAAGCCAAAAGATGTTTGATTGGAGTGTGACACATTCAAAACTTATCCCTACACACCAGCATTATTAGAATAAGAACCTTCACCCTATGAATACCAATTCATGAACAAGAAGTATAAGGAAGATTTCAAGAAGCCTATTAATCTTTGATAAGTCAATTTAGTTTGTTAGAGAAGAAAAGAATGTGAGAATCTCTGTCACATAAGCTCTATAAATTTGGCAGCAATAGTATTATCAATTCAAATTATTTTTTCCTTATAAAGAGTATTTATACTCTTGAAAATAAAACCCTAATGCATCTACCCTTGTAGGATAAATTGGCCCACATACAAAACTAACCCAAAACTTGCACTAATAAACCCAAAAGTAGAGACCCAAACAAATCTTAAACCATAAGTAAAAACTAAATAATAATTAAGCCCAAACAAGCCTTGAGTTTTAGCTAATTAATCAAACCCAAAAGCATAAATTAAGTATGAAAAACTAAGTTGCCTAAACTTAAAAAGAATCAAAAGAAATAAAAAACAACTAAATGTAAATTATTTATAGATCCCTTAGCCACCATACATATTTTAGGAAAGAAAGGGCTCCAATTCTTCAATGAATCTAAGCCACATTAGGAAACCTTGTAGCTCAAGCCCAAGCACCAATTTAGAGCCTAAATAAGCCTCATTTAATTTTTCTTTTTTGTCCAAAATAACCAATCATATGTTTGGACTGATTGGGCCGAAAATAATCAAGAAAGAATATTTGGTATATGAATCTTCTAAAATAGTAATAACAAATTTGACAAATTTAAATGATGTGTTATGAAACTCTAATTGACTTGAAATTTTATCATAATATAGTTCCATATGTCTTATGAAACTCTAATTGACTTGAAATTTTATCATAATATAGTTCCATATGTCTAGTATTTCCCTGTAAAGTTTTAACTCAATCCGATGTATGGTTATAGAGAAATGTCCGATCTTGCAAAACTTGCCAGTAGGCATCTTAAGGCAAAATTTGGACTGAACTTTGTTCATATCACTATGGATTATTACAAAGTATGGTTTTTAAGAAACAGAATAAGTATGAGATTTATGGAGAATCAAAATTCATGAAATGTTTTTTAAAACAATTAAAAGAAGTAGTGAACCTTTATATTTAATTTACTTGGATATTGGTGATTTAAAATTTATGCGAATAAAAGATGAGAAAATTATTATATTACTTTTGTAGATGATCACAAAAGGTATAGCTATATCAATTTTCTTAGGAGAAAAGATGAGGTCCTTTAAATGTTTAAATATTATAACGATGACATTAAAAATCAACTAAATGTATGACCAAATTGCCTGCAATTCTTCTTCCTTCCTCTCATTCTCCAAATATGGTGTTGAATTGTACATCAAATTGATCATTGAAGTGTTAAACTCTAGAACAACGAATACAAAAAATCACTTTTAATACACATAATGTACCTAATATTAAAAAATATATATATAGATCAATTTGTTGGAAAATTTTGTTGGAAACATAGTTAATAGCCACATTTGATACCAAATTAAAAGTGGGCTCTACTCACTTTTTAGGTTAGAAATTTGATGAAATTTTTCTCCAACATAAACTCTTTAACATGGAACATTAATATGATTAAAATAAATTATGAGTGAATGAAAAATTGATAAAAAAAAACTTTGGTTTACATGTTTTAGAGACCCAAAATCTTTTAAACCTTTATCCCATATATGAAAGGAACAAGCTTTTATAATTGTTTATATAGTTGGAATGTAAAAAGTTAAAATTCACCTTATAGGGCACCGAAGCTTTTAAAGGGAAGAAAACTTATGCATAGTGGACTTTAGGCCTAAGGCAAGACACATGCATGCACAAGTTAACTTGGCTTGTGCTTGATCTTCAAGCCAAGCCTGTGTTTGGTTTTGGGTGTGGGTTTGGTGTAAAATAATTTTTTGGGTTGCAAAAAGTTTATTTTTGCCAACCTATGCAGGGCTTGGCTAGCAAAGAATTAATTTTTTAATCTCATTAGTTTGCATAACACATGTATAAAAGAATTAAATTAGTTTATTCCATAATAGTTTCTTTAAAACCTGGACATTTTGTTTTGACTTAAAAATATCATATTTAAAGCAAAAACTATCAAGTGTAATTTTTATTCTACAAAGAGTAATCATCTATAAAAGGATGTTGAAGAAAAGAGTTTCTAGTTAGTTTTTCTGTATTATTTTTAGACAGATTTTGTAGAATTTTCGATACTCTTCTTCACCTTAAATTTTCAGCTTATCTGCTCTGTTTTTAAGCTCTATTTCCTCTTTATTTTTCCCTCCTACTATAGAGCTTAAAATAAGTCAATGTAGAGATATATTTAAGATATTACTCCTTTAAGTTTATCAGACCTTATTTAAGAGTATACCTAAACGAGGTAGAGTTATTGAAACTAGTCCTTCTACACTAAGTGAGGAGTAAAGATGCTCTTAAGATAAATGATTGATCATTGACAGTAACTAAATCAAGATTTTAAATGCTTTAACAAGTACTTCACTTTGTATTACTTTAACATATTGTATAATAAGTATGCATCACAGGTTTTTTACTTGATTGTTCTTTTGCAAGATTGGATGTATACGAATGCTAAAATTTATTCTGATGTTAATTTGAAGTTTACTTGAGATATAAAATTTCATGATAAATTATACACACACACACACACACACACTATGTGTGTGATTATGTGTCTAAACTAAAACATTATGGTCACTAGTCTATTCATTTATGGACAACACTATTTTAAATTGTGACAAGTGTTCTAGACAAATGTACCATCAATTAGGGTCCTTAAATGACCTTCTATATGGTTGGTAGTGACAACAAATAAAAATAAAAATAGAAAAGGAATGAAGGATAAAAAGAAAGAAAAGAAAGAAGTAATAGGATAAAAAACAACCATATGTACCTATGGTTGGAAATAAAAAATAATAATTTCTCTCTCTTGTTGACATTTTTTAACAACAAAACACAACAAAATCATGTGCTTCTTAGCTAAAATTAGCAATAATGGATAAATTAGAAGCACTACACATTGGTTGAAAAATAAATATTATTCTCACTCTTTTAAGATAATAAATTTACCTATTAGTTTATAACTAGTTTACAGGCTCATGTTATGTTATGGGTCATATCAATTTTTTTTCTTAAGCATAAAAAAAATATACAAGTTGTAAAGAACTATTTGACATTCTTATTAAACTAATCTTAACGATTCAATCTTGAAAACTCTTGACTAGACTTTTTATCCAGCCTAGGTTTAAAACAAAATCATAAGGGAGTTCTCCCGATGCAACCCCTTCGGCTTGGTTGGTCCAAAGACAACCTAATACCATAAAGGAATTGTAAAAAAGATTTGAAGTATAAAACTCAGAAGAAAAAAAAAGGAATGAAATTGAGATAAAAATAACTTTTTGACCCAACACATTACCTAGCTTGGGTTTAAAATTAAGACATATGAGAGTTATTCTAATATGACTTAGTAAACCTGGTCAATCCAAAAGCAACTCAGTAGACTAGTAAAAAAAGTATGAGGACAAAATTGACAAAAAAATAATGAAATTGGCAAAAAAAACCTTTTGACTCATCTCATTATCTAGCCTGGGTTTAAAATTAAATTATGTAATAGTTGTCGTAGTGTGATCGAGTCAACTTTTTGGTTTAAAAGCAACCTTGACGACTGTTAAAAATAGTTTGAGGATGAAATGGAGAAAAAAAACTAAATTGAAAAAAAAAGATGAAATTAAAATAGAAAAAGGGAGAAATGAAAAAAAAAATTAAAATGTTCATTGCAATACATGATGATAAATTATTGATACCTTAATTCTATAAAAAGCTTGAATGTATCTGCTATTAGTTGATAGATATGTCTTGATAAAATTCATATCAATTTTGTCACTCTATAGATTATTGTGTTTTAAAATATCACTTTGAGATACAATTATATTTTTTAAAATCACTTTGAGTTCATCACTTAATAAAATGACTAGTTAAAAATCATTTTAAGTTTGATTATATGTTTTTCAAAATCACTTCAAGTTCATCACTCTATAAAATAACAGGTTAAAAATCACTATGAGTTTGTCAATCTATATACTGACTCTATTTTTCCAATCACTCTAAGTTCATGCTCTATACAATGACTATGTTTTTAGAATAATTTTGAAACGTCACTTTATAAAATTATAGGTTGAAAATAACTCTAATTTTTTCAATCTATAAAATTATTTTGAGTTTGTCACTCTATAAAATAACAGGTTAAAAATCACTTTAAGTTCATTAATCTATAAAATAACTATTTTTTTCAAATCACTTTGAGTTTTTTTCTATATAAAATGACAATGTTCTTAAAATCATTTTGAGCTCGTCAATTTATAAAATAATAAGTTGAAAATAATTCCAAGCTCATCTCTTTATAAAAAGATTAGTTAAAATCACTTTAAATTAGTTTCTTTAGAAAAAACCATCATTTGAGCTTGTCCCTCCTAATCAACTCACCGAGATGTGCCTTACGATAGGGTTAAATTTTGTTTGTTTGATTTGAAGATAATGTTCTCGTTAAGCTCTAATACATGCTTTGAAGATTTTTGGTATGATTATTTGTCTAAATCGATCAATTTGTGCCTATTTTATATTTTTCTAAACTAATTTAGTTAGCTGACCTACCTTAAACGTCGTGGCTAGAACCTTCTCGTAAAGTGTTAATTGTATTATAATATCTAGTCGATCTTTTTTCTTCTTCTCTATACATTTTTTTCTTTACACGGTTATTTTTTTAATTTCAACAAAGGAAAAAGGAAAACAAATACAAATCATATTTTGAAAATTCAATTTGTATTAAAAGCCCACATCAGACAAAGTCTTGGGGGATAAAGAGAGAGCTTAGAATAGACTTAATCACTTAGATTAGATAGATTCCTTAGTAGGTGAATGAATCAATAAATTGGCTTGCTTGATTTCTATGGATAACTTACTATAGGAATGCCTTTTTTTTTTAATGAATCAATAAACTTATAGTTTCTATTAAATCAGTTAAGCTAGAACAAACACTACTGTAAAAAAGGAATGTCTAGCAACTCTTAACCATTTCCAAGCTCAGACCATCTCTCTTGTTGAAAGAAAGATTGAAAGGTTAGTTAAGGCTAGTATTATTTGATTGAAGAGTGATTAAAGCCCAATATAAAGAAAAAACATGTATAGTCCTCTTGAGGTTATTGAGATGTGTCTAGTACTCAATATTGTAATTCTTGAAAGCTTTAAGGCACCATAATTCAACAAATTTATTGGATCTTAATGTCCTAAGACTTGTATGAGTCATTATTATGCTGAAATGGTCAGTTTAATTTATGATGATAAATTATTGATGCCTTAATTCTATAAAAGCTTTAATGTAGTTGATACATATGTCTTGATAAATTCATATCAAGTTTTTAACTCTATAAAGTAATTGTATTATTAAAAATCACTTTGAGTTTATCATTGAAAATCACTTTGAGATATAATTATATTTTTTAAAATCACTTTGAGCTCATCACTCTATAAAATTACAAGTTAAAAATCAATTTAAGTTTGATTGTATTCATTTCAAAATCACTTCAAGTTGATAATTCTATAAAATAACATGTTAAAAATCACTTTGAGTCCTCGCCAATCTATAAAATGAATATGTTCTTAAAATTATTTCAAGGTCATCACTTTATAAAATTATAGGTTGAAAATAACTCAAATTGATCACTCTATAAAAAAAATTGGTTTAAATCACTTCGAGTGTGTTACTTTAGAAAAATACTATCATTTAAGATTGTCACTTTATAAACCAACCATGTTTTAGTTGTTCTCTGATTATCTATCTTGTTTTTTTCAAGAAGGTATATATATAAAAAGGAAAATAACAAGTGCAAGTCAAGCTTTGTAAATCTAATTAAATACCATGGCCATGTAAGTTAAACTAAACTTTACAATCAATGTAACATTTTATTTTTATATTGAGGATAGTTTCCTCTCATGGTTTTTTTTTTTTTAAATATTGAAGGGAGTTACCTCTCGATGAGATTATTTTATTTCTATGATTGAGATATCTAACAAAATTTTTGGATGTTATCTTTTCTTTATAAACTTACTATATAAAGCTAAAGAAAAATAAATTCTCTAATATGTTTGTACTGTAAGTATTGTAAAAATTGAACAATTATCATAACCCATTGTGATCTCTATTTTCTAATATATTTTCAAAAATTAAAAAAAAAGTCTTTTCAATCCATTTAAGTCAATTTACACTTATTTCATGATTTTTAGCATTTTATTTTATTTTGTGTGACAACTTAAGATTTAGGGGTAAAACAAGAAACTTGTGACCACCTTCGTTCATTCTCTCTTCATCATACCAACAATAAAAAGAAGAATCCTTCCAGATCAAACATCCTGCCACTATTACTCTCTCCATCCTAAACCTTATATCGATCAAGCATATCATCATCATTTATCAATTGGCCTACGGTCAAGACAACAATAAAACCACCAAGCTAACATCCATCTCTGATAGACCTACCCATCATCACCATACAACAAATAGAGAAAAAGAAAGACAACATTCAAAACTTTTCATGGATTAATCTCACACTTCAAACAAAGTTGAACTACATTGCTAAAGCTGAGGAGAAAATGAGTGGAAGACACTTCCAATCTAATAGAAAATGCACCATAATTGCAACAATATGTAGTTACACACGCCAAAAATGTTGGTGACACGTGGGTCCATGTGTCACCTATGATGTAGCTAAATTATAGATATTTCTAGTCGACATCAGTAGCTCCCGAAGGTCATGTTTTAACCCTTACGACATTAGATCATTTATTTTGAATAATTATTAACATGATATTGATATTTATGTGAGTTATAATGAAATATTTTAAGTGTTGGGGTTTGTGTCTAGCGACCTTAAGGGTATATAACCGTCAAGAATTTACTTTTCAAGGCTTGACAAGGTTAGTAATCAATACCCATATTTGGGTTAGGAGGATCATAATAAATGGCTTATTCGAGACATAATGATATGGTCTCGATGTGATGAATATGTACTTGTTTGTTTGTTTTATATGAGTAAACTTATTTTTGAGTTTTTGTTTCTTTCATGTATTTTTCTTGTAGCTTAAAGTGGATTCTTGAATTGTAAATCCCATGTAATTTTTTACTTGGGTGTCATATTAAGGATAAACGAGTTCTTATATGTATGTATTCATGTCTGTTGAATTTATTTTAATGATTTGTATTTTCATCGTCACTCAAAATTAAAATAGAAATTGTAAATCCTAATTAGATGTTTCTTCAAATGTTGCCTTATGGGTCAGTGAGTTGAGTCTGTATGTAAATATTGGTGTCAATGGTTTATCTTTGAACTCATGGCTTTCTTTGATGATTTTCTTCATTACTTAAAATTGGTCGAGGAATTGTAAATCCTAATTAGGAGTTTTCGGATGTCGCATTCAAGGTAAACAAGTTGATTATAAGATTGATGTGTATCAATTCTATTATAAATTATTACCCATTTTGATATAATAAATGAGTTTGGGTTGGACCTATGTGATCCCACATAAGCTAATTAAAAGTAAGCAGTGGTCTCCAAACTAATTTTAAATATATTCAAAGAAGATGAGCCAAATCCTAATTAACCATTGCCATCCTTGTAGGTTCAACGCTAATATTCCAAAAGTAAGAATTGTGTCATATTGCAAGGCCTAGACCTCAAATCAGTGTTTTATGTCATAATAGTCATTTACCTCTAATAACAAGCACACTATACTTGTTACACATGGAAGCGCAACGTGGAGGACAAAGAGTCACTACTTAATTGTTTGGTTCAAGGTTACTAGAAGACCCGAGTATAGTGGTCTTGTCAGAAATTTTAGATTTTAGGGTAAAAGTCAGGTTGTGACTAGAGAAGATATTAGCACCCTTAGCGCACCTTACCTAAGGTAAGCTATATTATGTGGTCTTCACGTGGTTTAAAGATTTTATTGGGTTCCTAATCGATGGTTAGTTAATGGCTTAGAAGAAATTTAATCTTATGAATAAATCTAGCATTTTAAATTTATTATTAGCTCATATGCCAAGATAAATTCTTATGGGTATGGTCCATGTAGATCCTCTAACATGGTTCAACTATCATGTAAGGCAAAAAGGTTTTCCACAACTCATGTACTATAGTGAAAAATACTTTCAATTAGAATTGATGAATATTCAGAATAATTCTAAGAATTTTCTGACCAACTTTTGGTATTTAAATATCAGCCTACTTGTAGGTACAACATTTATACCAGAATATTGACTATTAATGCTCATGAATTAAAATTTTAAAGGGGTTATTGAAATATTAGAAAATTTCTCATAGATTTAATAAATTGGTTATTAAACTAAAAAATACATGCAAAGATATTTTGTATATAAAAAATGCTAAAACTCCTCATATATTTTTATTTTTTAATAAATATGATTTTTTAAATTTTTTTGAGAAACTTGGCCATATGCATACCAAATAAAACACATTTTTGTATTTTTAAAATGAGAAGATTTTTTTAAAATTTTGATTTTTTTTCAAAATTTTGGTGAAAAATGAATATATTAATACTAGGCTCGCATCTTACAGTGTAAGTATACAATTCTAATATTAAATAAAAATGTTGGAAAAAGGTGCAAGAAACTCGCAAATAATTTTAGATTAGTCTTAATGTTTTTTGAAATCTATTTGGGGTTTGTTTGGCTAAACCCATTTTTATTCAAAAACAAAGCAAACAAAATAAGTTTAAAATGTGTGTTTAACAAACAACCCCTTAGGCCAAAAACCCTCTCACAACAGGCCTCTACCAAATGATCCAATTTCGACCCGATCAGGTCACCCTGAAAACATCAATTCAACTATAAGCCAAACCAAAAACCAAGGTTCAACCCAAAATTAAACCAAAACAGAGATTTAAACCAAAATAAAATCAAAACTAAAAAAAAACACGAAAATCATAAATTTTTCTTACAAAAACAAATCAAACATTAATTTCAAGCAATAAAATGCAGGGTTTTGTTTGCAATCAAGTATAGATCAAGAATCAAGGGTCCATTTGCTTCGATTATCATTAAATCAACATGATTTTATTGAAAGAGGGTTTCAGTCCAAAATCAAACCCTAAGATTAAAACACTTAAAAATATGTTATTGGTGCAAGAATAACCTAGATTATTGACTAATGATGATGTATGAAACATGTAGAGGCCAAAATAAACTTTTTTAAAAAAACCTAAATCTACAAGACATTGTTCTTCATATGATTATGGAGAACACAAACCCAGGCTACCCAGAAAACAGGCATTACTACCAAACCCAAAAATTAACCTTCTAGGTCTCTAAACTTCCATTTTTGGTCCATATAAACCACACTATTAATAACAAACTTGTTTGAATAAGAAACAATGACAAATAACATCAAATTATTAAAAATATGCTTAGGATTTGAACTTCCAAAATTGCAGCTCCATTGACAGCAAACAAAACATCAAACTTCAATCTAAAACTAGCTTTTTAGGATAAACTCCAAGTCTAGGAACCCATGATATGAACTAGCAACCTAGAAATATGCATCAAATACCTACTACCATATTTGGCATATTAAAAAAAACTCATTTTAGTAAAAAGAACATTCAAACACCATTTTAAACATCCAACAAATATTAACAACTAACTCAAAGCAACATTAAGTAAAAAAAAAAAAAACAACATTTTCATTCATCAATCTAAATAAATGCTAAAACACAAAATAATGCTAAAAAGATTCAAAATGTCATCAAACAATAAAAAAAGAATGAATAGGCAGGCCACTTAGACTCTACCCTTAAGTTTTCATAGGATTATACCTTTTCTAAACTTGTTGACTATAGGCTACTACTTTCCTTTTCTTTTCCTTCTTTCTTTCCCTTTCACTTTGTATTCTTTCCAAAGTTTGCTTGATCTTTTATGTTAAGCTCTTATACCTTCACATTAAGGTCTTTTTAGAGCGTATTTAACTCATGTTTTTCTCTTTTTTTTTCTTTGTTCTTCTTTGATAAAACCTAACAGTTGGAAGCTCTTATACTAGGTTGGTTATGCAATGGTGGTTTTGTTTTTAGGGGTACTAGGTGGTTTTACTAGACTTGGAGGGCAAAGAGTTATTTCTGACCTTTTGATCTTAAGAGGGGAGTTTTAAAGTAATTGATAAGAACCCTTTGAGGAACTTTAAGTGTGAACACCTAAAAAAATGGGTAGTTTTTGAAAACTTGGTGTCATATTTTAAGCTAACTAGGTTGACTACTTTCGAGGCTTTGTTAGAGAAACTCCAATGTAAACGTCATCAGAAACCACTTGAAGTTGGTAGAGGAGGTGTATATCTTTCTTTTGGATCCAACCTTACTTAATTTAGAGGTTTGTAGCTTTATATTTATTTATCCAAAGATGTCAACTCAATCAGCTTAGAATTTGAAATTGTAGTGATGGCTGATTAAGGATAAGATGTTGGAGACTTCTATAGAAGAATTGGGATGTAAATGTCTGATCTCATGGAAATAGGGTTGTAAAGGGGATGTTCTTCTTCCATTTGCAAAAAAAAAAAAAACTCTTATGCTATTTGGAGGTCTAGAACTCCACAGCGAGCTCTTGAAAAGTGTTAACCCGATTATCCAAAACTATCATGGAAGGAGATGGATAATGGGTGAATGATGCGTCGTCTAGGTTAAATCCCGAGAAATTAAGGTTTTTAATTTGGGATCTAACATATTTTATTTTAGTCTTTGTTCTTCCAATTGCTTTTAATTGCATTCGTAATTGAATCTCAAACTCTTAATTTCATGCAATTTCACCTCTAACAAACTCAATCATCAACCCCAAGGTTTAGTGTCATTTTCATTTTGGTCCTTGGTTTCTAATTTGTGCATTTGGACCCCTAATTGACCATCAAACTTTCAATTTTCTTCAATTTCCCCCCTGATTTGGTCAATTTCAGACCTTAAAGTCTCACGACTTTTACGATTTGGTCTTTGGTTTTGAATTTCTTCAATCAAACCCCTAATTGGTTATCAAACTTTAATATTTCACAATTAAGCCCTTGATTTGACCAATTAAACTTTTCAAAGTTCAATTTCAATATCAAAACTTCAATTTCTTCAAATTAACACCCAAATTGACTAAATTTTTTTTCTTATAATTAAGTCCTCGATAAAATTAATTAAGCCTTCCAAAATTCTTGTTGAGTCTTTACTCATCTAAATTTGTATTTCTTTACCTTAAATACAAATATTTGCACTAAATGGGTCATTTGTCAATCAGAATTGGATTGTCAATTTTGATAATCTTGTACATTTTGGTCTTTTCACTTTTCACTTGTCATTTTGGTCCTTCATCACCAATATAGACAATCCTTTTGTATTTTCTTTTTTTTTATTTTTTATGGGGTAAAAAATAAGTAACAACATTTTAGTTGTTCTTTTATCTTTCTTCTTTTCCCTTTTCAATTAAAAATTGAAAACAATTATTATTTGCTTAAAACAAAGATGAACTTTTCACAAATATATGTGTGTGTGTGTTATGGATTTCAATTATTTTTCATAAAAAATCAAAACCATAATTTATAATAGACATCTTAATATTTTTTATTTGTGATAATCTATTTATAAAATATTATTTGTATTCCATTCAAATTAAGATTAATGATCATGAAAAAGTTATATAATTAAAGAAATACAATATTTGTATTATATTTATAATAAATTAACTAAATATATATATATATAATAATCTTTTTCATGGGTAAAAAAAATATATGTATATATAAAATAGTATTATTCAAGGTTTTTCTTCATTTGAAAAATTGAAAAATAGTGAAAAATTTGTATAAAAAGTTATGTAAAAAAATAGATAACTGGTTTTTCAATTTTCTAGATTAAAAATTATTGTATTTGAACATGAAGTTTTAATTTTCATTTTTTGTACTATAAATTTTCAAAAATTATAGTATTATTAATAAAAACTAAACCTTCTTTGAAAAGCATAATTCACCCAGATTCATTGTAACTAATAGACAAGGGTATTTATATATTTTTACTTTTTAAAGCATAATAAAATGACAACTTTATTTTACAATGGTTTTTTTTTCACAAATGTTTTTTTTGTTATATCTTTTTACTTTTTAAAGCACAGTAAAATAATAATTTTACTCTTGAAATAATAATAAAAAAAAGATGGTTACAAGGGCCTTTTGGTCTTTTCACAATGGATTTTTTCGTTATTACTGGTTTCATGGGCAATTTGGCCATTTTGCATAAAAAAATATTTTTAAATTTGAAGAAAAAGTTGGCTTATATGGCAGATGTGTAGGTACATGAGGGGCAACTATGCACTTTGGGCAGCGTGTGTAGTACCTCTCAAGAGTTGAAAATGCCTTTTCTTTGTATCGTTAAAAGTGTCACCACGTCCTCTTCTTGTTAGTGCAACACGTGTTAGTGGTGATGGGGCAGTATATCGCTAGTGGGGATTTTTTTTTTCTTTTTTCTCTCTCTATCCTCTACTGAAAAGTACATCTTTGCCCTTTTGTTGTTGGCATTTAAGCTTTAGTACTTATTCTTTTGATTTATAATTTTTTTTCTGGCCCTTTTAGAAAAGTTTTATTGATTTTTAATTTCATCATTTAATCTAAATTTATGTTATTATTTTTTCCAATTTAGTCATTGTTTTCATTTTTTTTCTTGGCCTTTTTGTAAAAGTTTTATTTGGTTTCAATTTCATCCTGTAATCTAAATTTATGGTATATTATTTTTACCAGTTTGATCCTCATTCTTTTTATTTTCTTTTCCTTTTATTAAAGTTATTTATGGTAATTTCACCCTTCAATTAAAAATTTATTATAATTTTTTATGTCAATTTTGATCTTCATTCTTTTGATTTTTTTAGGTCCTTTTTCTTAATTCATTTTTCTTTTCAATATCACCTTTCAATCAAATATAAAATTTATTTTGTATTTCGATTTTAATCCCCATTCTTTTATTTGTTATGCTTTGTTTTGAATTCTTTTTGTATAATAGATTTTTTTTAAATTTCATTCTTCAACTTTTTATTAGTTGGGAATTGGGCTACATGGTTTTCCATATAGGGTTCTTCAAGTCTAATTAAACAGGTAACGAGTTTGAAAAGTTAACACGGGTTGACAGTTTATTTTTTTTAATGGACTTTATATTTTTTTTCTATTGGGTTATTTTGATTTCATGATCTGGGTTGTAAGTTTGATGGGATATCCTGTGTTGGCTCAACTCTTATTATTGGGGTTATATATTTACCATGTTAACTCAGGTTGACCAGGGCTGATTTTTTTAGATCCTTTTTTTACCCCATTCAACCATGTTGTATTTAATGGGCTATAAATTGAGTTACATGATATTTTTCATAGATTTTTCTTCCTTCTTTAAAATGTGCTTACAGAACCCGAAAATCATTTTTTACACAGACATCGAGACTTTCTAACAATCTCTTCCTCTTTTCCCTGAAAATTACCGCTAAAAACTTGAAGTACCAAATAATGTTAATACTTTGAAAACAACTTTACACATGTATCGATAGCCTTGTGCATTTTTATCCAATTGCAAGCTCGAAGAAACAATTCTTTTCATCTAAAACTGCAATCATTCCACTCCATTCTCATGCATGGACTTGTCATGATGATCCTGAAATGGATATCTGCCCAATTCGAATATAACATATACCGGAAGTTTTGTTCCCTCCATTCTCATATGAGTACCTAACTTGAACACTTTTGCTTACTAACACCTCACATGAAAATATCTAACCATAGCAAAGAGTTTGTATTTCCATACATATACTCTTTCACATGTAAGATAGTTTTCGTACGTGTGCCCTCCAGCACCATGTTATGGTGGTTTTAACATGCTTGTTGTATATATATATTGTAGAATGATATTGTTGGGTATATTATATAGTATATGATATGAGGTCTTTATAAAGAAAGTTGGGAATAAGGCTTGATTGCATGCTCCATATTGTTGTAATGCTTAATATTAGAATTTTGATAGTCATGGGGTCAGTTTTGTTCTTCGGACATCCTTTCAAGTCTTTCTATCGTCAGCTTTGAACTAATGAATTTTATTGACCAACGAAAAGAGATGAATTATATAGGCCAAGCTTTTTAATCACCTT
>Ga0325410_1002424_pt1 | contig 20930 bp, 11 predicted proteins | sample PopdelMetagenome_16_FD_206182 | JGI IMG/M metagenome (GOLD analysis project Ga0325410, IMG submission 206182) | Populus deltoides microbial communities from Bellville, Georgia, United States - Xylem-PdIQD-R3 | ecosystem: Host-associated > Plants > Phyllosphere > Stem > Wood/Secondary xylem... | reverse complement strand
CAGTAAATTGTCTGTTTTCCTTCATCGGTATACTATTTAAGTAGTGTGAATATGTTCCATGGAGAAAGTGCTTGACTACGTAATTAAAACACACCAGACAATAGTGGGGTTCTCAAAATTCATACACGCAATGAAAATAATAAATTTAAAATAATATTCAGGAATTTTTAGAATTTTATTAAACAAATTTAGAGTTGTTTAAAAATTTATTACGTGAAGATCTAATCTTCATCAACTTTGAATAATTCTTTAAAGGTTGGGTTGTTGCAAACCATAAGTCATTCAATTGTCCAATCTCTAACAGTAATCTATATGAACCATCAGTAAAAAATCTCTTAAATTCCTATTTAGAAAAGAGAGATTGTTATGCTTAAAGTGTTAGCTTTCTATTCTAACTTGCATAGTTTTTTTGGTAAAAGACAACCACTTAAAAACAAGAGGCATAGCTTTATATTTATAAGAAATCCTAAAAACCCTATAAATGACAATATTTATTTACCCCTTACATAATATTCATATATTATTAGAGGATAATTTTAGAGATTTTATCAATCAAATCCCTACTTGATTATTTAGGACTAGAATTATAATCCCTAAATTAAATACATTCTAGTGCTTAATTTCTAAAATTATTTTCAATCAAGTCACACTTGATTAATTATCTCAGTTTAACTTCTAACTAATGATTCTTAATGTGTGTGACTCATTAGGTTCCTAATATGTTGATCCAAATATAAATTATAATTCTAAATAAATAGAATTAAATAAATCAAACAGTTTAATTTATTATCAATTCAGTAATTGATTAATTTATATTTGAAGATCAAATGCACCGTCTAGCAACGTGTCATGATCCCCTAAATATTAGGAGCGTCATAAGTGGTTTGACTTAACCTTTGAGTTACTAGTTTTTCAATATAATTATTATTTCTTCATCAATAATGTTTTGATTTAAACATTTTAGCATAGAGTGTGTCTATCATTTCAGATCATATTTGTTCATAATATTATAATCATTGATCATTTGAATAAAATTTAAAATTCTTTTCAAATCTTATTCCATCTTGCGCAAGGATTTAACAAACAATACTATTTGAGAACATGTGGAACATTTTTATTAATTCATATAGAGTAATGAATCCTTTCTTGATCACTCAAATAATTTCATATAGTTTATGTTATATCCAATATCTACTCATTTGTTACCTATACCAAGATAACATGTAGCAGAATTAAAACATAACACTCTCTATATAAAATAACTTAATGATCTCAAGTCTAAGGATTATTTACATAATTGTCACGTGACTCTTTCCATAAACACAGGTAATATCTCCATATGGAGTTTTCATATAGATCAATTTTGTGTACATGTCTTATAACAAGCACCTACATATTAGTTCTAGGTATCTTTTATATCTTAACTTATGAGAACAACTACTTCCTTTCATCAAGGAAAGAACGTAATATGTATCAGTCTTTACTGCTCTAATAAATGTCCAATGTTTGAGAGAGTATCAATCATGAACATTTTAGAAGCAACGCTTTGATATAATATGAATCTCGTAATTATAACAATTTTATAATTTTTTTTGCAAAGTATTTTTGTTCATGAACTTTATTTTTACTCCAGATTTATTAATATAATATTATATAAATATTAAAGATAAATTAAGTTTTTATTAATAATAAATATATAATTAAATAAATATAATAATATCAATTATAACCAACCAATTGATATATAACATATTAAACTAACAATATACCTCATTGTGAACACACTAACATACTGTCATTAACATTAGAAGCACAATGTCTAGATCAGATTCTTGAAACCTTCACCGGATAAAAATCCAAAGAAATCCCAGGAAGCTACACGCATTACAATGAAAAGAAATTCTTTAAAAAGCCACACTTTCGTAGGCAGAACAGTAAACATAATTAACAAGTGAGGGAAACTAAAAGTTGCTCCCTAAAGAAAGGATTAATGAAGCTGAGCAACAGTGAGTACAGGAGATCAAAATAAATATAAGGAAAAAAAGCTTACTTTCTTAGTGATGAGCTCACATTGAGTACCTTTACCAGAAGCAGGAGCTCCGGAAATCATTATCTTCAAAGGGTCTGCCTTTGCTGATGCCACAACCTGCACGAACCACACACACATAAAAATTATCGGGAAAAAAGGAGAAAAGAAGCCAAACAAATTCATCTAACAACAACAAAACCCTGTAGTTCGGGTTCTCAATTAACAACATATCAATCATGGTGAAATCCAAAATACAAAAAACATGAAATCTTTTTTACTCACAAAAGCTGAATTCTTGGTTTCGTTGAAACGAGTGGACAAAAGGGTTTGATGGGAACGAAGAGAGAGGCAATATCTGATGTTACTGTAACAAAAAGATAAGTTAGAAGAGAAGAGGATCTGGGAGGACTTTGAGGAAGAACAAGGCTGTTCAGGGGTCCCTTTTCCATTCACTCCCCAGTTGAAATTGCAGGAGCTTGTAGCAGCCATTTCTCTGTCTTGTTTTTCCTCAGTTTCACAAATGTCACACGTTTGTCGAGTGGTTTTGTGGGATATTCTTGGAAGTTGGTAGGAGCAGTGGTGGTGTAGGATTGACAATCAACAATGCTTGGAGACTAGGAAAGAAGGAGTCCTTAATTCGTCCATGTATAACTAGCTATTTGAATATATTTTCTTTCCAACAAAAAGATTGAACATACATGTTTTTTTACATAAAAATTATTAAGTTTATATAAAAACAAATTTATGTACATAAAGTCCAAAACTATTTATGTTAATAAATAAAAAAATTATTAATAATAATTAAATATATATCTAAAAAAAATTGAGAAACGAATGTAAATTAAGATATTTTGATCTCTTACCTAATTGTATTCAATGATTTTATTTATTAAAATTAATTTTTTATTTAATAAAATAACAGTAGAAATATATACACGTATAAAATTAATTGAAAGAAATCAAATAAAAAAAATATCTCACAAAGTTTCTCTTATTAGAAATACTATCCAAAATAAATATTTTTTAAATGAATTTTAATTATATAAAACATATAAAAAATTATAGTTGAATTAGAATAATCTCTTCAAAAATTAAATACATATAAAAAAATTTTAAAAAATAATTATTTAAAAAGGGTTAAACACGAAAAATAAGAAATTAGAGAGAATTGATATTAATTTAAATATAAATTAAGAAAATATTAAAGAAAACACATATAAAAGAGCATGATTTTTTTAAAAGAAAAATTACAAAAACAAAGACGTCAGTTGTCGTTGGGGCCTTGCAAGCCGGGCTAGCGTCTGACCCTTCTAGAAACGGCTCACGCACAAGCCCTATTTTTAAAATGAAATCATGTTGAATGCCCGATTATTTAAAAAAATATATTTCAGATGACGCATGGTCTAGTTTTCCCTATATTTCGGTTATTATGGTAATAAAAAAAATGAGGTCTATGTTTTTTTACCTAAAAACTTATTTTTCAACACATTTGAACCCAAAACACTTATAAAAAAAACCCTAAAGACCTCGAGAAACCAATAAATGATCTTAAAAATACCACACAAAAACTCGAAAACAAAAATCTTATTGAGCTTAGATTTTGTTCTTTAGACAATTTCAAGGTAAAAAAACACCTAAGTGGAACTTTTCTCACAAAATGAAACTTAGTAATATCAAGATTGACCATTTTTGTGGTTGAAATTGGTGTCAACATAAATTTCTTTTCTTTGTCATTGGAATTCAGCAATCTCTCTCTCTTCTCTCTCAAATTAGAGACTAAAAAATAACAAAAATAAACTTTTGTATTAAAATTGATTTTTTAGAATTTAAAGGACCTAATTGTATGAATTATATTATTTTTAAAGATGGAGGACTTAAATGTATTTTTTGTCAAAAATTTAGAACGCCTTCTATTTTTGGCGTCTTTTTCATTTTGATCTTTCTTCCTCTAATTCCATCTTACTTGAGAAATCAAAAATAATTGACCTTTAATTAGGATCCAATTATCCAAAATAAAACTTTGAGGGTCAAAACAAATTAGTAAAAAATAAATAGTGAATCTACAGTAACCTATTAGTGTTCACCTTTATAGTAAAAATGTCACATTAAAAGTCTTTTAATGTTTTTTATAATTATAAATTCTAGCCTAGCGTAACTTAGCCTAGCTCTTGTTTCACTTGAAAAACAGGTTATAAGTTAGATAAGTTAATTCAAGTTAATCTAAAATAACAAATTACAAACTTAAAAATATTAAAATTTAAACTAGATTTCACTCCAATTTTAACTAAATTAACAAAGTTACAAAATGACAACTTATACAATTTTTTTAAAAAAAAGTTAAATTATATTTAATTTGACCAAGTTTCAAGATATTGATAAGATTTAATTAAATTAACTCTCCGTCGGTTTGATACAAGACCTTGCCTGAATTAAACAGTGGATTGGTAGATTACTAAACACTGCTTTGCTATTGCTGGCATGTTTTGGTCAGGCGGCTGTTGTTGGGCTCTGAATTTGTTGGGTCAGTACAATGCCCATATTTTAAGCATTGATTGGATACAAACCACTGGATATTCTTTTACTATTTTATTCAATTCTATTTGCTCAAATTGAAAGAGGCGAGGCTAAAAATATTTGTGGGAAGAGGATGAACACAAATTCAGAATAAAATATATGGCCAAAATAACAGAAATTTTAATTTTTTGAGAGCCCAATGAGAAAAAATTAAAAGAATTAACATAAATTTAAAGTAAAGAGAAAGGGATAAATGTGAAATAACAGAATTCTTATTTTTTTATTTTTTATTTTTTGAGGGGAAAAGGAAGCTCATAATAGCCATAAACATTATCCGTTTCTGAGTATCATATTCATATTCATAGTTTTCAGACTTGATATATTCATAGTTTTTAGACTCCGTCTGTTTCAAGATTTGAATTCTAGGTTTTCAACAAGTTATTAGGTCAATTGTTTTTTTAAAAAAGTCAAAACGACGTCATTTGAATAAAAAAACAAAAATCAACAAATTGCAACTGAGTTTTTTATCAGGTCTTATCGAGTTACACTGAATTTTTCTTTTTTTTATTTTTTTTTCAACCCGGTTCTAGTCTCGGATCAACCTGCCGGACCAGGTTTCAAAACTATAATCATGTCTAGATTTCCTTTTAAGTGTGTTCGTTTTACTTCAACCGATCACTTTAAGTCACATTGTTTAAGAAAAAGTGAATTCGTTTTGAAATTTCATGAAAAATAAATTTAAAAAATTTATTAATATTTAATATTTAATTTTATTATAAAAATGTGTTGAAAATTATTTTTTTGATATTTAATGTAATAGCTGAAAAGCCCTAAAAATAAATTACAAGAAAAGGGGCTGTTTGATTATATTTTACTATACAATGAAGATAATTGAAAAATATTTTGTAATATTTTTTTTGTGTGCACCAAAAAATCAATTACAAAATATAAAGTGTTTCTCATGGTTCAAATAAAATGTTTAAATATAAATATTTCATAACTCAAATGAGATATAACTTAATTATTATTTATTTAATAATTAGAGTTTAAGTTAAACCATTTGAAAAATAGAAAAATAAAATGCGCAGTGTATAGAATTAAAAAAAAAAAATTCTTGCTGTTAAGAAAATTGATAAACAATAAGCTTCAAGATAGTTTATAATAGCAATATGCAGACATAAATAATAATTTTATTAACAAGTAACATCCTAAATGGAAATTACTTATCCAAATTTAAGAGAGGAAACACTTTCCCCTGTCAAAAAAACCTTTAAAAGGGTGTTGTGTAGCTAGGTTCGATTTAGGTTGATTGGTTGGTGATGTAGTGGAGGCTAGAATTCTGGTTTGATTTCAGGCAAAGGGTGGCTAGAGTTGCTCGTTTATAGAGGAGATGAGGTAGAGAGAGTGATTGTTTGTCTTGGTTATGGTGGCTGTTATATGGGTTACTTTAAACTCTCTATTTGAGTCATTTGATTGTTGTGGGGTTGTTCAACAGCGTGGTGGCTGGATGTGAAGGAGCTGTCGTGACTGGTCAACAGTGGGTGGTTGCTGTCTGTAGATGGTGGCATGACTGTGGCTACTGTTCTGTAGGTGGTGGCATGGCTATGGTTGCTAATGTGGGGAGGATGAAATGATTTTTGTCTGAAGAGAGAGAAATCACGAGCAGTCTTACTATTAGACAAATATGCAGAGAAAGAATTTATATGCAATTTTTATCTTTTGATTGAAATAGTCTATTGTCTTTTGATTGGGACAAATATGAGATGAAAAGAAAGAAGGGAATGGACACAAGGAAAGAATAAAGGGGAAGAGATTGATAAAGAAGAAGGATATATATTATATATAAAAGGTAAATTCATTGTTTTATCTAAACAATAACTAAATATGTAAATTTTAAATTAAATAAATATGTAAATTGTAATTTTCTAAACAATAACTAATGTAAAGGATACAAAGTGTAACTACCTGACAACATTGAAAATTTTGCAGTATTGGATGAGAGGCAACCATGATGCTTTAATGTAATATAATTGAACTTTTTAAAAAAAATATTAGTCTTGCTTTTGATAAAGCTTAATTATATCATTGTATTCTTCTTAAAAAATTCAATCATAATCTATATAGGTTATCGCTTATGTGCGGTATCGCAGTAATCATTCTCCTGAATTAAGATTTAAGATGTTTTTAATATGAAAATGTTGTGGAGTTGCCATCTAATATTATGGTTACTGGAAAACCTAATAGTGCAAGAGTCTAGATAAAGAAACTAATTATGTATGGAAAAAACACATCACCTTTAGTGCATTCTATCTATGATAAGCTACGTTATTGATTGATTGTTTTTTTTTTTATAAGTCATGTTTCTATTTGTTGGTATGTTTAAGGTTTAATAAAAGATTTTTCTTAGTAAGAAAATCCATATCTTATCAAGTTAAAACCTAATTATTCTAAGAACTAAAAAATTAATAGTGTTTTTGAAATTTTGATCAAATCCTAATAGATAATTACAAACTTGTTATGATACCCATTGATTTTTATATTTTTTAAAGTATGATAAAAATGTAATTTTTTTTTAAATATGCGTGAAAGTTTTTAGAATTTGTTTATATGCACACAAATAATAACATATTTTTTAATTATTAATTTTTTTGTATTTTTCTGAAATTTTGATGAAAAACAAGTATTTTTTTAATTCTAGATCATTATTTGATAGTGTAAGTTTACATTCCAAATATTAAATGAAAAGGTTAGAAAACATGTGAGGGATCCACAAATAAAATGGTAAGTTAGAAAATTATAAGTATTTTGTAGTGTAGAATTTGTTTGTATACACACAAATAAAAACATATTTTTTAATTTTTTTTAAAAAAAAGAATTATTTATTTTTTTGTATTTTTCTGAATCTTTTAAAGAAAAGCAGTCATTTATAATTTTAGATCAGTATTTTATAGTGTAAATTTATAGCCCAAAAATTAAATGAAAAGATTGAAAATATGTGAGGGATATATAAATAAAATGATTAGTTTCTTATAGTGTGATTTTTAAAATAATCTTTGAATTTCTTTATAATTTTTTGAAAATTAATTGGAGTTTGTTTGACAAAAACAAAAGGCAAAAAAACAAATTCAGCAAAGAAAAATAATCACTCACATATCCTAATATCACATGATCAAACCAAAAATTAAACATGTAAATCATATAAACTAGTACACAAATATGAGGCATATGATTGAAGAGACTTCAAAAGTTTAAGAACTCAACCTGCAAATGGCCATAAAAACAAGAAGATAAACTACATGAATTAAAATGCACTACTGATGAGGAATGGATGAAACGCTGGTGTAGAGAGGTTTGCTGCTCACGTTACTGGGCTGAAAGTTGCTGGTCTGCTTGACAGAGGAAAACCACAGGCTGCACTGTTGCCACTAGTGAAGTCTGTTCACAGGTTGTATCCAAGGACTGCTATCATGACTGAAGCTCATGGTGGAAATGAGAGGAGCTTCCTGGTGTAGAGATTAATACGGTGAGAGATGGTGGTGCTCACGGTGCAAAAAATGAGATGCTACCGCAACTGGCGAATATTCTATTAGAGTTCATGAATGTTGTGTGAGGTGACTGGAGGTAACACTACCATGGTGTCTGGTCTTGGAGGAGCTGGTGTTGGGGTGGAGACTGACCCTGGGGAGGAGCTGCCGGTGAAAAAGAAAAAACTCTGCTACAGTTGAGAAATGGTGTGACTGATAAAGAACAATCTCTACCGTTGTTGGAAGGAGGAGCTCCACTGCTTATAGTTGAATCAATTGTCGATGCTGAAAGGATGAAGGCTGAGCTGCTGTTGGAAAATCCTTCATTATTGCTTGAACGGTTGAAGATGAGATAAAGGTTGACTGTGCTGCTAAGCTGCTGGTCTAGCTGATTCTCCTGTTGTTGTTCACAATGTTGTTGCTGTGAGTGGAGTCTCTCTGTTGGAACAAGAAAAACAAAGCTGCTGTGAACAGAGAAGAAGATGGAGTGGACGTTGCTTGGCTGCTGAACGTGACTGATGCTAAAAACCCTTTGCTACTTCTCACGGCTGACAGGAGAGAAGGTGGCGTGAATAAAAAGAAGACTCCTGCTCACAGTGTGGAAGACTGGCAGCCATGAGGGAGAGAAGGCTTCTTGTTTTTTCTTGGAAAGAAGAAGGTCGTATTTTTGTACTAGGTGATTTATGAGAGAGAGGGTTCTCTTCTTGTTGGATTGTTATTTCTGCGGACAGTTTTTTTTTTTTTTTTTGTGTGGGATATATTCTGTTTTTTTTTTTTTTAGATAACCATATAGGTAAAAAGATTATATTTCTCCTCTTAATTTCTTGGTCCTAAGCAAACATGATGACCAAGCAAAATTTAAAATCACTTGAGTTTCTTATTTTTTTTCTTTGTATTTTTGGTCTCTTTATCCATATATTTTTTTCTTCTTATTTTTTTATTTTTTTATATTTTGCTATTTAAAAAAAAAAAACATTATCAATGCTGACTGAATGAGAAAAATAAACAATAATTTTGAAATGGACATGCTAATAGCTAAACATGCTGAAAATAAATTTTTAAATTTTGAATTCTTTTCAAAAGAAGTTGAGAATGCCGAAAATATGTCAAAATATATTTTGTTGGATTTTTTTATTGTTTTTTTCTATTTCTGATTTAAAAAAAAAACTATTAATAAAATGAGGTCAAAATCAGGTTATGACAGGAAAAAATAAGGAATTTTTGTTTTTTTATGATTTAAAAGGTTTGGAGCTATCACCTCGTATTTTGGTCATTAGAAACATTAATGGGTATTCAGAGTCTGGATGGTTAAGTGTAAAGAGAACAATATCACCCTTAGTATACCTTATGAATGGTGAATGGGTATTGCAGCTGTACTAATACAAGAATGGCACTCTATAGCTTATATCATCATATTATTAGGTCCAAGGCAGCGAGCTCTATTGACTTATGAGCGATAAATGTTAGCAATCCTACATGCTAAGAGCAAATAGAGACATTTTCTTTGGGGAAGGCATTTTAAGATCAGGATTGATCATGTTAGCTTTAATTAACTTTTGGAACAAAAGGTATCTTCACCCTCAGAATTTATGGCTGGCTAAGTTATTGGGGTTTGATTATGATATAGAATACAAGAAAGGAAGAGACAATGTAGCTGCGGATGCCCTCTCAAGGAACTCTAGTGGGGAACTATTTACCATAGCAGTTTTTACAATCTCTACTTCTATTATAGATGAGGTCAAGGGTTCATGGGAGAAGGATAAGGCAATACAGTTTATCATTAAGGAAACACAGCAGGTTTCCACATCACACCCTCACTACAAATAGGTGAACAATCACTTGAATAGGAAGGGGAAGATAATGGTGGGAGATGACCTTGAGTTGCAGAGTGAGTTGATTTCTATGTTTCATGATTCTACTCTGGGGGACATTTAGGAGCTACTATCAATGCTAAAAAGGTGGAGAGTTTATTCTATTGGAAGAGGCAACATAAACATGTTATGCAATATGCAAGAGAATACCCTACTTGTCAGAGGAATAAGCTTGAGAATGTACCTCCTCCTGGGTTACTACAGCCTCTACCAATTCTTCAAGCACTCTTTATTAACATTAACATAGACTTCATAGAAGGTTTACCTAAGTCTTATGGCAAAGAAGTTATATTTGTGGTAGTAGACAGACTTAGTAAGTATGCACATTTCATGGCTTTGGCTCATCCTTACTCTGCTGGAAAATGTCTTTAAATTGCATAGTCTACCTGATACTATAGTGAGTGATAAAGATTCAGTTTCCTAAGTTTTAGAAGAATTTATTTGCCTATCAAAAGGTGGACTTACTCTATTCTATGGCTAAGTAGTTAACAAATGTCTGGAGACTTACCTAAAGTGCATGACTGGGGGGCACTCCTAATCAGTGGTCTAAGTGGCTTTCTTTAGCCGAATGGTGGTATAATACTCGTTACCACTCCTCCACCAAATCAACTCCTTATGAAATTTTGTATGGACAAACACCTCTCATTCACACTCCCTATTTTCCCAAGGATTCTACTACTGAGTCAACTGATGAGTTCTTAACCAGAAGGGAGGAGATGCTTCAGTTAAGCAAGGATAACCTAAAGAAGTCACAACACATGATGGTGCAGTTAGCAAACAAAAAGAGAAGCGAGAGGATAATCAAGATTGGAGATTGGGCTTATCTTAAACTACAACCTTACAGGCAAAATTCAATAGTGCAGAGAAAATCACAGAAACTAGCAGCTAAATATTTTGGCCCTTGTCAAATAACTGAATGAATTGGAGCAGTAGCATACAAGATTTGCTTACCCACCACTGCTACAATCCACCCATTGTTCCATGTTTCGCAATTGAAATGACTGGTTGGAAATAGAAGAGGGCAAGAAGATTTACCTGTAGAGTCACTGGAGCCTACCTCGCAACCTCATGCCATCTTGGATTGATGAATGGTGAAAAGACGTAACCAAGCAGCTACCCGGGTTCTTGTACTTTGGAAGGGATGTCCACCATCAGAGGCTACATGGGAGTTTACGGATGAACTATTCTCTCAGATTTCCAGGATTTGCCTTTGACAATGGTGTGTTTGAAGGGGAGGAAATTGTTACAAGGGGATACCAGAGGCGAAATGGTTGCTGATATTTGAAAAAAAAGGACTAGGACTGGATTTGAATTGAAGATCGTTGCTCTTGTAATTGGAGTCAATACGCTGCGTTTCATTTACAACTTATACGCATCATTTTATTAACAAGCTTCTTTAATTATGTTTGTAATGAAGTGCAGTTTTTTTATAAAAAAAAAAAACGTATTTTTAAAAAAGGTTAGAATTTTTTTTATTTTATATATTTTTATATTTTAAAATTATTTTAATATATTAATATCAAAAATTAATTTTAAAAAATAAAAAAAATATTATTTTAATTCCCTCCCTTTCCCTGTATTCTTCTTCTTCTTCTTCCTACCTTAAAACTATCCATACACCTCGACTGGAATTGGCTTACAGCCATTTTCAAACGGTTACATATTATATATGTATAAATTTGAAAGTGGATTTATTAACCATGAAATTATGTCATTCTCTTTCACTCAAATGAATTCAATAAGTAATAAAAGAGATTTGTTGTATTTCTTAGATTACAAAATTTAAATAGTAAAAGTTACTTTTAAAAAAATTATGTAAATGCACTGTATTTATGTGAAAATACACTGTCAAAATTGTTTTAAAAATACTTAATTTCATTTAATAATCAATCTACAATTCAAAGATACTGTTACAATTGAATAAAACAAAAATTATAATTATCAAGTGTTGGTCTGGCGGTTAAGGCACTGTTATATCCCTGTAAAGATGAGAATACAAGTTTTTGATCTCTAGAAAGCACATTTATTAGAAAGAACAACCACGAATCCCAAACAGGACTAGTCTTACTCTTTAAAAAAATATAAAAATATTCAAATAAAAAAAATCATAATTAAACATGCACCGTCTATTTAAAATTCCAAAGTTAAATATCTCCTTACTTCTCTTATAATAAACTAGATACGGGTGAGATAATTTTTTTCAAATAAAACACACACACAGTCTTTTCCAACATGTTTGTTTTTATAATTAAAAAAATAAAAATAAAAATAAAAATTTTTGTGCATATATATAATTAAATAAATCAAGAATTATATGTATTAACAAATAAAAAAACTAAAAATAATAACTAAAAATAAAAAAATAAGAGACAAATATATATTAAAATATTTAATTTTATAAAAAAATATTTATTCAGTTATATTTATTAAATTTATGTATAAAAATAATTTATTTATTCAAATAAATAATAATTTTATTATTATTATATTTCTATTGGGCTTGGAAGGAGGCAAAGATTCAGGCAGCTAGGCATTAGTTTGAGGTCAAGATCGAGACCTACAAGTAGAGATAAAGGCAAAGGTTGCGCACACGATGGTTTGGCCTACTAATCTTGGTGAGGAATTTTTTATTTTAGCATCCGGGTTGGATTTTTTTATATACATGCTTGTTATTCTTGCAATATTTTATTTATTTACTGGTTTGCAAGATATTCAATAATCGTGATACGTATAAACTGATCCGAAAATCCGAGTTATAAAAAAACAAAAACAGAAAAAAATAAAGGTTGCACATAATTTTTTTTATCTGGGTGCCTCCCAAAAGTAGAGACCAACCAATAAGTTGATGAAAATTTTGTCCACTTACTTTGACCGAGCGACCAATGGAGAGACAGCTTTCATTATCCAAACTTTAGTACAAGCACTAAAGCACAAGTTGAATTATTTATCCTCTTGCATCAGCAACACAAATTCAGATTAGGGAATTCATCATAACACCTAATTTAATTAATTGACAATGTTTCTTCCAATTCGCATATTCTATAACATATGCCTGTAGATTGAGCACTAGAGAGAGTTTGGAGAGCAATGGAGAATATTGAGTTGAGCAAAATCCTTATATTTGGAGGAACTGGCTACATAGGCAAGTTCATGGTGAAGGCAAGTGTCTTGCTGGGCCACAAAACCTACGTCTATGCTCGTCCCATCACCGCACAATCTTCTCCCTCAAAAAAACACATCCATCAGGAATTTCAATCCATGGGCGTCGCCATTGTTCAGGTAACCAAATATTCAAGTTCTCCATGATATCACCCTTCACTTTGAGCAATCTGTAGAGATCAAATATAGCTAAATATTTGATTTGTTTTTGTGATGTAACAGGGAGAATTGGATGAACACGATAAACTTGTATCCCTACTTCGCCAAGTGGATGTAGTGATCTCAACATTACCTTACCCGCAAGTTCTTGCTCAGCTCAAGATTATAGATGCCATGAAAGTCTCTGGTAACATAAAGTTATTTGTTTCTTTTCGATAGATTGTAGGTTGCCAGAGGAGTTTGTAGAATTTCAAACGTGATAGGTTTTGGTTTTGTGCAAGATGACCACTTTTGGCTGAAACCTTCCAAGAACTTCAGCTGCATGTTCTAATAGTTTTGTTGAAAATAAATATCGATCAGAGGTTCATTCCATCAGATTTTGGAATCGAAGAGGATCGGGTTTCTCCATTACCACCATTTCAAGCTTTTCTTGACAACAAGAGAAAGGTAAGAAGGGCCATAGAAGCAGCTGGGATACCATACACTTTTGTTGCTGCAAATTGTTGTGGTGCCTACTTTATCAATATATTACTTCGTCCCCATGCGCAGCCGCTTGATATCACTGTTTATGGCGACGGACAAGCCAAGGGTAAGTACCATTTACACATGCCCCATTGATTATTTTGGCACGGAAAACTTCTTTTCAATCCTTGAAGTTGTTTCCAATGATGTGGTCTAATTATTATTTTAGAGATTCATGTTTCAATACTAAAATTCATTTTCTTTACTTTTTGGTCTTTTGAATATTAAGAAAAAAAAAATTATTGAAAATTTTTTAAATGAAAAAAATGACCGGATAATCACGTTTCAACTATTAAAAAAACAAAAATTTATGTTAATAGGTTTATATTTCCAAAAGAAGTTCAATAAAAATGTTTTTTTTCCGAGGATGCAATAAAAAAGTTGATCAATTTATTTGTAAATACTTCTGGAGGTGATGATGCATTATCCACTCCAAAAAAAATATTTCAACTTGTTTCTATTTATTTGATTAGAAAAATTAAATTATATTGTTAGAAATAAAAAAAATAATTAATTATCTAAAATATAAATCCTTTGAATTTTTTTAACACACTAGTAAAAAATGGGCTATTAACATCAGATTTTATTAAGGAATGAAATTACCGTTACCCTTCCATCTATCTAATGTTGTCAAAACGCACCGTGTTATTAATTATGTGTCAAACGCAGCGTTTAGTCATGTTGTTCTGCGTGTTGACTTAGAAGACAAGAATAATTGGTAGTGCTCTAGAAGGAATGGGGGTAACTATGTAGCAGAATTTGACAGGGATGAGGAACATGATGAATTAACAAATATCGTCTCTTTCTTCTTACTTGTTCTTGGTGAGCATGTTTTAACTTCAAAAATTCATCAACGATGAATCTACATCTGATGTTATCTGTTGTTGATTGAGAATCAGTTAAGGGTTTCACGTGTTAATCAAGGTTTTTTTAGGTTTGTTTTTAATTTATTTTTTAACATTGAATTGGTTGGTATTTTGGTTTTATAATTTGTTTTGATTTATTTTATATTGGGTTATTTACATTTCATGATGCATATTTGACAAATTAATTTAGATTGACTCAAATCTTTTTGTTAATTAATTTTTTTAATTTTATTTAATTGATTGAGAATTGAATTTCAATGTGTATTTTGATTTGTTTTAATAAAATTGTCATAGTTTATAGTTTTATAATCTGGATTATTAATTTTATATGTTAACCTGGATTAATTAGGTTAATCAAATACATTATCATCTTAATTATTTAAAAAAATATATATTATCTTGAATTTTTTTAATTAAATTTTTTTAATTGTCTAGTTTCCCTTGAACTTGTCCAATTCACTTAGTTATATTAAGTCAATTTCTATACAATTTAGTTTATTTTAAAAAAAAACACGTTACTAATATATTAATATTTTTTAATATTTAAAAAATTATAAATTTGATTTGCAGCATACATAAATAGATAATTTAGAGATTACTATAACACAAACAAATTTTTATTTTTTAGGAAAAAAACAAAAATTAAAACAAACAACCTCTAACAAATATAAATTTTCTACTGCTAATTCTTTCTTTCTTTCTTTATATATATATATATATATATATATCCTTCAGCGGTTCTAAACTATGAAGAGGATGTTGCCATGTATACCATCCAGGTAGCAGATGATGCAAGAACATTGAACCGAGTTGTAACCTATCAGCCACCCAAGAACATCGTTTCTCAGGTTGAACTAATCTCTCTATGGGAAAAGAAGACTGGTCAGAATTTTATTAGGGTTCATCTCTCCGAGGAAGAGCTTGTGAAGCTCTCTGAGAGTAAGAATTTTTCATGATATTATTTTATGATTTTTAAAACATCAATGGTGAAAACAAAATATTGCTATTTTATTAGTTAGGTCATGGTAAAAATTACATAGAACTCACGAGTTATCATAATGATTCGTTAATTCATGACGTGATTTCAGCTGAGTTTTATGTAAAATTAAATTTAAAATTAATTTAATCAACATAACAAGTCAATTCTCAACATAATTGATACCGTCAAAACAAAAGAAAAATTAATTTAATTTTTTTTAAAAAAATTAAAATAATATCATTTCAAGTTTAATAATTATACTTTTTTAACTATCTAATCTTTTTCAATTCAAAACTTAGCAAGATAACTCAAGAATAAGATAAAATTATACATAAATTTTGAAAGGTATAGCTCAACTGGTCAGATTTTAGATTTGCTTCTTAGAAATTATTAGTTCGAGTCCCACGAACCTTAGGGTCACTGGAAACTTATATAATCATTAACTTTAGAATCGTAAAATTAGTCGAAATGAGTAAAATTAACCGAAACACTCGCGTTGATAGAAAAAAAAAAACATACATGATATATTTCTGTGAATTGATACTCTTTAAATTTGGATGATATTTAACTTGTTTGTTAACAATATTGTTGCAGGCTAATTGACTTGTTAAAGGGTCTATCCTTCACAGTGTATTCATAAAGGGTGATATGACTGGCTACGAACTAGGTGATGATGACTTGGAGGCTTCGCAGTTATATCCAGACTACGACTACACAACAATTGATAAGCTTCTTGATATTTTCCTGGTCGACCCTCCGGAGCCAGCAATGGGAGCTTTTGAATGATCTCTCAAATTTGCTGCTGTTCTTTAGAATCTGCGCTGCTAGATGTTTGAAAATCTAAAATAAATGAGCATTGATATGCTTAGTTCATTGAGTAGCTGCAAGTGTAGCATGCAAGTGATGTCTGTTTCGTGGATTTGATTCGACTTGGAAGGTGCATTCGCCTTCTCAGCTTGTTTTCTTTGATTCTTCATGGATGTTTGGCATGAGAGTAAAGTAATCTCTAGTATTTGTGTTCGAAAGAATTTTTTTTTAAAGAATTTTGAAGATGTATCTCAATTAATTAGATGAATAGAGTTTTATATAATTATTAATTTTAAGATCTTGGAGAATTAATTAAGGTATGAATAAGTTGATATACACATTCATAATTAAAAAAAAATTTAAAAAAGAAAATTTTAAATTAGATTAAGATTTAACCTTTAAAAAACATGGTTAAAAGTTCACTCTCGAGGAGGAGGTGTAAAGTGATTTTTAATGAAGAAAATTCTTGGGTTTTGTGCCTTATCCTCTCCTTTTCTATTTAAACTTACTCTAGTCATGTTTTCTATTTTATTTACATTTTGAACCATAAATGTATATTATTTTAAATTTTTCTAGTCATATTTAATATAAAATTAATTTTATTTATATTGATATAAGGGGTATGATTGTCCATAAAATAACATCAAAATGTACAGAGGTAATATTTATCCCATTTAATATAATAAAGTATGATTGTTGAAAAAAAAAAGAAAAAATATATTATTTGTAAGCCATATTAAGACAATGATTATCGGTGAAGTAGAGTTGTAATATTTTAATATAATAAGACGTGATTATTCATAAAAATAAAGTTAAAAGGTATAGTTTATAAACACTTTTAACATAAATGTGTGTGTATAGCCCCGCAGAGAGATTAATTTGAAAAGGAAAAAAATAAAAAATTAATTTTAAAAAAATAAAAAATTCATTTTAAAAAAATATTTTTAAAATACAAAAATATACGTGCTCTAGATTTATTATTTCCTAGCTTTGCCGTGGAGAGATCTTACCCTACCACGTGTCTTGATGATTTTGAAATCCTTCGTTCTCCCTCCCATATCTGTCTCTTTCTGCTTCAGTTATTGGTGATCGATTCCATGTATTATTGGAAGAGCTTTGCTGTTGCTCAAATGTCACTGACCACATTAGATATATGCTCATATGTCACTAACCAAATAATTCTTGAAAACAATATTTAACTAAATAAAATTTTAAAATATATTTTTTTTAATATTAAAATAATAATATATTAAATTAACTTGGAACAGTCCAAGTTAAAATGTCAAATTCATGACCTGGATAATAAGACTACGATAACATTATAGGAAGCAAATCAAAATAAATTATGAAATCTAATTCTCAATCAATCCAATATTAAAGGAAAAAAATAATTAAAAAAAAACCTAAAAAACAATTCAAGTTAACATATCAAACTTGCAAAACCCAGGTTATAAAACCGCGATAACTCTATGAAAAGCAAATAGAAACAAATTATAAATTTCAATCCTCAAACTGTCCAATATTAAAGGATAAGATTAAAAAAATTAATTAAAAAACATAAAAAAAATAATTTAAGTCAATCCATCAAACTCACGACCCGGGTCATCAGATCAAGATAACCTTATAGAAAAAAATAAAAATAATATGATTTAACTTGAGTTAACCTGTCAAATTCATGACTTTGATATTGAAACTGAGATAATCACATAAAAAAGCCAAAATAAATTATAAAAGCTTGATTTTCAATCGTTCTATCGGATCTAATGTTGAATGAAAATTTTTTAAAAAATTTTAATTAAAAAAATAATATAAAAAATAAACCAAATTAAAAAAAAAAAGAAGAAGAAGATAAACAACACACTTAACGTTAAAAAAAAAAAGTATATGAGATCGTCCAATTTTGATGCATTAAAAAAGAATGCCATAATTTTATTATATAAAATAGATATTTATTTGAAAAACTTAGGACCGATTACAAGTGTTAGATTTGGAGATTTATTAGGCAGTAAATTCATTCACCAACCAAGAGGAATAGCTTGCAGTCGCGAAGGTGGTAGCACTATGCCATGTGTCCCTGGGCCTAGGCTTGCCATGTCCCGCCAAAAGTCTAACACACTAATAGGCTGTTTATTTTTATATTTTTAAAATGTTTAATTTTTTTATTTATTATAAATTAATTTTTATTTTTGATATTTTAAAATTATTTTAATGTGTATTAAAAATAACTTTTTTAAAATAAAAAAATATTATTTTAATATATTTTCAAACAAATAATATTTTAAAAAATATCAATTCTATAATATTATACACTCTAAGTCTCTAACAAGTGTATTTTGTGTCACTATAGTAGATAGGTAAACGAAATTGAATTCAAAACTTATCCCTATGTTAAAAAGAGAAATAATTAGAATTCCATGTCCAAGTTTTGTGGCACCAAGTCTACTTTATTTCCCCCTTTTAACCATAACCACGTTATTTAGCCTCCGTATTGGATTGCGATAAAATAAAAGTGAATTAAATTTTTTTAAAAAAATAATTTATTTTTATATTTTTAAAATATTTTAATGTGATGATATTAAAAATATTTTAATACATTTCTAAACAAAAATCATTTTAAAAAACAACAATTACCATATTCTTAAACATTTCGTGCGATCAGTGCTTTCATATGAGTTTCTTAAATATCTATTTATGAGTGTGGTTACGGTTGCTTTTCAAAGTGTTTTTTACTTAGAAATGTATCAAAATAATTTTTTTTTTAAAAAATTATTTTTGATATCAGCGCATCAAAATAATATAAAAATACCAAATACATATTAATTTAAAGTAAAGAAAAAAAATAAAATAAAAATTTAATTTTTTTCAAAAACACTTTTGAAATGTAAAAACAAATAGGGTCTATTTTACAATATCTCCTACAATAAAAATGCTAAATAATAACCAGAAAAGATAAGAATACACACTTTGTTATTAAATATGATCTGCCCAACAAGTTAATCTAAGATTTGATCAATTTGAAACCTAATTTAGATCATTAAAAAAATCAAATAAAAATTGATCTAGTTAGACCAAGTTAATTCAATGAGTCAACATATACTTAATCAAAAACTTAAATTAATTTATTTTTCAAGAATTTATTTAAATATTTTTTAAAATTAAATGGAGTGAACTCAAATTAATAATTTAATCCAGTATCATGGCAACCGATTCTAAAATCTAGTCCACGTCAAGTGGGGCATAAAAACTATGGTAACATTTGTCGTTATCCAAGCTAAAGGATTCACTCCAAAATAATTCTTGCTAGAGAAGAGATCCCTATTACTTACCGCATGTTTTTAAAACCCGGTTCGATGGCCGGTCAAGTTTAAGATCTGAATTTTAAGTTTTAATGAAGTTATTAGATTTTGATTAGGTTACGAAGTCGATTGGGTTAACTTTTTTTAAAATTAAAATAATATTATTTTAATAAAAAAATAAAAAATAAAAAATTTATAATTAAATCTTACTAGATCAATAAGATTGTCAGCTCAACCCACTAGATAAACCGAATTACACTAAATTCTAGTTTTAATGCATCATGCTAGACTGTATTTCAAACTATGATTAGATGTTAATTGTTATGATTGTGGCGAAGATGACAAAATAATATCACTGTCCAATCAGCATAAATGTTGCAGAATTCTAGTTGGCGGTCATGATGGCACGGACTCAAAGTCTCAAACCATAAATTGTGAGCTACTGCCTACCTTAATCGGCTATTTGTTTGTTTGTGTGTTAAAAATATTTAAAAAAAATTAAATTTTTTATTTTAAATCAATATTTTTTATTATTATATTATTTTGTTATACCATATTAAAAATAAAAATATAAAAAATTATTTTAATATATTTTCAAATAAAAAATATTTTAAAAAATAATGGTTATTACAATACTAAATATAATTTAAAAATTAGTTTTTTATAAGAAAAAGTTGTGGAAAAATGCCATAACTTAAAATTCAAGCACTTGCATTATCTTTAAATGCTTTGCCGTCCTTTTTCAACAACTCTTGACATTTGAACAAAGCTTCTAGTTACACTCATGTGACCAACTGGCCACTTTACTTTTGTCTCTTACTCGCCAGATTTCAAGGCACTCAAATGGAAAACAGTGATCATGTTTTGATTATATTTGCAGATTTCAACGTTGATGTCCCGTGACATTGTTCGAAACTACAAGAAAATCTAGTATATGTCAAATCTAAAGATTGGAGAGGCTTCAAGTGCTGAAACTTGGCACTGTGCACCAGGAATTTTTTGCATCAGCGCTTGCAGGAAATTCGTGTTATCGCATCTTCTTGCACAGGCTTTTCTGCACATCTATTCTTTTATATATATATATATATATATATATATATATGTTCTTTAAAACTAATATATTTAGAAGAATTCGATGACTACCATGCCAGAATCAAAGCTTAAAATGATTCTATCAATGAGGTTGATTGAATACAGATGCCTC
>Ga0325410_1002423_pt1 | contig 20931 bp, 15 predicted proteins | sample PopdelMetagenome_16_FD_206182 | JGI IMG/M metagenome (GOLD analysis project Ga0325410, IMG submission 206182) | Populus deltoides microbial communities from Bellville, Georgia, United States - Xylem-PdIQD-R3 | ecosystem: Host-associated > Plants > Phyllosphere > Stem > Wood/Secondary xylem... | reverse complement strand
TATTGGACTTCTGTACAAGGTATTGAACAAGAAAACCTTTGGGTGGGCGGTGAAAGGTCGATGCCAGGTTCCATTGATATCCCAATCGCCTAGATTCTGAAGGGAAAAGATATCAATCTCTTGAGGAAGGTGATTTTCAGAAATTGAGTAGAACTTCCCTGAATGCTCGAAAACATTGGTGTTGCTGAGGTCTTTGTTGACCTTTCCAAATCGCAGCTGAAATTAATTCTCAATATTAATAAAATTATTTTAATAAAAGATACAACGTGTTCATACAAATTCCTAGGGTCACGTTTTGAATGAGTATAAACCATGCGCGTAGATTTCCAGATAATTTTGTGAAATCTTTCAACACGCTATGCTTTTTGGAAACAAACAATAAAAGATTAATATCTTTACGCACCCTTTTCATGTACAAGCACGAATCTGTTGATATATACCGGAGCTATTGTGATTGAGGGAGGAGTTTCTGTTTGGTTTCTAGTGTTTTTGGAAAACTGGACTTGTCCATTTTAACTAGTGTCCTGCTAAATGAAATTCGAGGCTTGTACAAGAAGATATCTGGCGATTTTACCAAAGTTTTAAATATTTTTTAGAGAAGAGTAGAGTTTTTTTCTTTTTTTTTCTTTTCAAAAACTAATGGTGCGTGCGTATGTATCATGGAGAATTTTATTAATTTTAATAAACAGAGATTCGATCAATTTATTGTCTCCTTCTTATAATGGTTATTAAATTTTCCTATAGAACATTCTAATCAAAAACTTAACTCCTAAGTTTATTAGTTCAATTTTGCTAGAAGTAAAAAAGGTATGCGCATTAATTTCCTTAGAAAAATTTACACATTATTTTCTATTATCTCACGGGATTAATTTAGATTGCTATCTTGGACTGATGTGCATATATGCATGTGGTAGATACTTGTCGGAGGATTTTTTTTATTATTATTATTTTATGGCCCCAAGCCAGAGAAATTTTAAGAATACTTGACATGTGAATCATGATACCTTAAAAAAATGTTTAAGAATAATACTTTTAAAAAAAGGGAAAAGGTTTAGGATTAGCATGCTCACCATATTAAACATGTATGCTAAGAAAATGGCTGGCGGACTGCCATCTATAGCAGGAATGAATGATGGCTTGTTTCTTCGTTTTTCAACCTTGAATGTTTCGGTTTCAACATGTTTATTTTTGTAGAGGACAGTCCTGCTCCCACCATCACTGTCTTTATCGAAGTATAAAGCATGAAGCATTCCTTCTCCTTCAATCCAAATGTGCCCTGTCTTTCCAAATATGGATGTCGTAGATTTTAGACCTCCAAATAGAGGATTTGGACCTGAAATTTAGAGTATTGAGTTCATGAAGCATTCCTTCTCCTTCAATCTTTAGTATTGAAAAATAGTATTATTTTCAGATATCAACAAGCATGTTGACAAAATTTGAAGTATTGAGTTCAAGAAGAGACCATTTCTTATGAAGACTCCTTCAGGAAAATCATCTGGGATTTTGCCTTCAATCCTGGTGATAACAAAAGGTTCGTTCAATTCATCGACTGGCAGAAAGTTACTCTGCAAGAACTCACAAACAGCCGATTAGAAAATAATTCATCAATCCTTGATGCCACGTACTGGAGAGTTGAGTAGTTACAATAAAGGTTTGATGGTTTAAATGTTACCTGAGAAGGAAGAACGCGCTGGTCAGCAAACTTAAACGTTGAATCGACAAGTGCATCCAAGAGTTTGGCAGAAGCATTCTTGATGTTTTTGAAAACCTCACGTTGCGCAGGAAGTTGCTGCAACTCTTTCAGTAGCGGCTGCTCAAAACAAACACACGATTGTATATACGTTAAATCCAGTTTTATCAAAGAAAACATGAAAGGTATCGTACATATGAAAGAAGCAAATAGTTTGTGTGTCATTAATCTTTCTTAATCGTATATATAGATTGACGAAAAAAATTAAGGATAAAGTGAACATTTGATTCACATGCTGTAGAATGACAGAGAGAGACTAGGAGTATTACGTACCTTGTAACTAGAAGAGAACCTAGTCGTCAAACGATCTATGTTTTCCGAGAGAGAAGGCCGACTCTCTGTAGAGCAATTCAACTGAAAAGCCATTTTTGATGTCAACATCATCTCTCTCCCTCTCTCTCAACTAGATTTCCTCTGTGTTTGATTCAGTGTGTGTGTGTCTATACATATACATATACATATATATACATATACATATACATATAAACCACTGAATTCAAATTCAAATTGAATAAATATAATTTAGTAAAAAATAAATATAAAAAACCTTAACTAATAACTATTTTATTTCTCACTTAAATGATTGTATTCCATGAGATTTCTTGCCCTGAATGCTTTATAGTGCAGCGTATATATATTACATACACGCACACTATGTATCCATGACTGCAAATATCCATAAAATTCACATGATATGGTTTTTCCTTGTATGCTTTAGTTTCCACATTAGAGTGCAGTACGATACTACGTATCCATAATTATGTATAAGAATTGTATACTTGTCCTACATACATAGGATAGTCATTAGTTTCATTATGTACAAGGATTGTATGAAAGACATTTTCTACGCATGTGCATAACTACATGTAAAATTATAATTTTTATGTTGAAATATTTGATTCAATAAAAAAAAATCTATAAATTTTAAGAACTATCACATATATTAAAAAAAAATTATATATTAAATATATTATCTTAGTTAAAAAATTAAAATGTCAAAATCAAAAGGATTTGGTATAGATTATAGTTTTGCTTGTATGCTATGGTTTTGACTTTAGAATGCAGGATATCACTCCTTGTATGGTTTGGTTAATTTTGACTTTAGAGTGCAAGAATCTTAAAATATTATATGACTTGGTTTTTTTATTTAAATCTAGAATTTGGGATTTCTAGTCAGCTAGTGTTATATTATTTTATTTTTGAAGGTTTTAATTAATTCAATTTCTGTCGATGAACTATACACAAGTTGAACGCACATAGTTTGCTTTACAGTTTGATATACAAAGGACAGAGTTCAAATCCTTTGCTACATGAAAATATAAAAACCAAAGTTTAAAATCAATATTGTTGGCATACAGACTAAGACCTTTGATACAATTTCTTGATCAATCAAACACAAAATAATTATATCTAAGTTTTGGATGTGAAACTTTTTAACAATTGAGAAAACAGGATTTTAATTTGAAGATTGCAAACAATGATGCAGAATTGGGGAGTTAGTGTTTAACAATTGGGGTTTTGGTTGAAGTTTTCGGCTAGATTGGTATGATGGTGGATCTTAATTGGGGTTTGAAGACAGGTCCACTGGACAGGTAGACGGCCCGAGTTTCTTTTTGAAGATTTTGATTATTTTTTTCCTTTTCTTTTTAAGATAAACTTAATTCAAAAATATCTTAATTATAATAAAAAATAATAAATTAATTTGATTACCTATCAACTCAGAGTTTGGTCTTTCACTTTGTTTGCAAGATTAAATTGTTGGATGGCTACCAATTAAAATTTTTAAAACCCTTCATAAATAAAAGTTTTTGGAATAAAAAAATTTAAGAAATAAAAAGAATTAACAATGTTTTTAAATTTACAAGCACAATCGACCAAAAGTACTGAATCAAAATTCTACAGCCCATTCTATCATTTTCTTTTCTTTTCTTTTCAAGGCGATAACGGAGAGAGAAGAACCTACCAAATAAACAACGAGTGCATGAATGAGCAACTTCCCTCGTTGTTCTATCCGAAAACGGCTGAACTTGCCATGTTTTATAGTTTAGTAAGAAAAATATAAAAAATAAATAACTTTTCTAAAAATATTTTAAAATCCCAAAACAAACTCAATCCTAGGTACAGACTTGCATCACGGACCACTTATTTATATAAATAAAAAGAGTAAAGGACATGTTTAGAACCCGGTCTCATGCGAGTATGTTTGAAAATATAGTTATAATTATTTTTTAAAGTATTTTTTTATGTAAAAATATATTAAAATAATATTTTTTATTTTTTAAAAATTATTTTTAATATCAACACATTAAAACTATTTAAAATTATAAAAATAATTTAAATTTTTTTTTTAGAAACAGCAAACGCGCACTCAGAAAAAAGACTGAATTATTAAGTGAGGCTCCTGCCGCTAAAGGCCTTCGCTTGACGCCAAATTAGGAGACACATCTGGCACGTGTTTGGCATGGCTGCCCCAAAAAAAAGCTGCCTCTGGTTATGCAAAACACTGTATGTGTCCTTGGAGTTTGGATTCACTCTCTGGAAAGAGACGTGGGAGCAACTTTCTCATTAGGGCTCAGGCAAGCCAGCTCAGCATCAATCTTATGCGAAATTTCTTTCGACCAACAAGTTAACTTCGTCAGTCCAACAACTTTTTTCTTCTAGATAATATTTTTATTTCAAAATAAAAATAATTAGTTTGATGATATTTTAAAAAAATAATATTTTAATAAAACTCATTAGTCTGATATCAATTTTCTTCCAGGAAAATCAACATCCCAATGACATATTTCCTTTCAAAAAAAAGTATTTTCAAGGAAACCTATTAAATCAATGATGTGGTAATTTTTTATTTCAAAATAAAAATCATTAGTTTAATGATATTTTTTAAAAAATAATATTTTAATAAAACTCATTAGTCTGATAGCAATTTTATTTCAAGAAAATCAACATCCCAATGACATATTTCCTTTCAAAAAATTATTTTTAAAAAACCTATTAATAGATGATGTGATAAATTTTTTTAAATAATTAACAATTTCAAAAGAGTATTTTTAAGATTTTTTTTCAATAAAACATTTTCAAATGAAGCATGATAAAGTTTTTAAAAAATAATTAACAATTTTCTTTAAGAAAAAACATTTCAAAGCAAAGCTTATCAACCTGAAGATAATATTTTTTTCGGATAGTATTTTTATTTCAAGTTAAATATATTAATTTGATGATATTTTTCTTTTCAGTAAAGCTCATCAATAGAAAAAAAAAATTGATTTTTTTTTTAATTGAAGCTCATCCAAATTTTTTAAAGTAATTTTATTCAGTTTTTAAAAAAAATATATAAAGGGTTTTCGTCTTTTTTATAATAAAAAAACATAAACAAACAGACAAAAAGGAAAATGAACATGATACGAAACAAAGTCATCAATCATCATCGACAAACTAAAATCCTAACATGTGAGCACGAATTCTCATTTAGCCTCGCACGAAATCCTATCCGCCGAAACGCGCGTGGACTCATGCAAAAACCTGCAAGAACAAACAAAGTCAGCCCTGCGGTAGCAGCCCAGAGAAACAGAAGGAAAATTAACAGCAGAAGAAAAACCAGGTAAAAATACTTTCACTCTGCTATTCATCGCCACACCAATCTTATTTTATTACTTATCCAGTTTCAATCATCAAACCATAATTATTGTTTAAATAATAGTAAGAAACAGTACTGGTTGTTGCCTGGGAAAACAAAATAATACTTAAGAATGGAATATAAGGAAGGACAAGAAAGAAACTTCGAATCTGTATTATTGTTTTAACAACTGGCATTATTTACCCTCCAACAAAAATAACTTGTTAGACTGATTGGGACAGAAAACAAAGAAAAGACTTCTCCTTTCTTCCGCTGCTTTCTTTTCCCTTTGTAAGCAGAGAGCTAGCATGTATTGCTGAAGAAGCAACCAAGTCTCTGCCTATGTTTCTGGTAAATTTTAGGAGTTATAGTGATTTTGAATGCTGGTTTTGATTTGTTTTGGCTGTCATGGTAGAATTTTGATATGGGGTTTGTGTGAATGTTGTGTTGACTTCTTCTTGTTAGGAAAGAAAGAAAGACATACGTGTAGCCATTGGTGATTAAATTGATTTTCCTTTTTAGTGTATATATTGCATGTTGGTTTTGTTTTGCTTTGGCGATTATGATGTTTCCTAGGGAAATTTTCTTTCTTTCTGGGATTTCTGTGAAGTCAAAGAGTGTTGGATCATGCTTGTTTGGAAGGGAAGAGAAGTATTAATCATTAGTGTGTGCTTTATTGGGGGATTTTGTTTTTTCTGTCTCTTTTTTCCAGGAATTGGGATTTACTTCTTTTTGAGTATTTTATTACTTGGTATTTTGTTCTTGTCTCTACAGGCTTTGTCTTTTGCAAAATGCGTTTAGCCTTTTTAATTCTGTTGTTTCTTGTGGAAATTGGTTACATTAAATATAGATTGTCCAGCTTATTAATTTTTAGTTAATGTTTTAATTTAATTTTTGAGTCTGTGCTCATTGTTGATAAACTTGTGTGATTTGCTTGCTGCTTCAGTTTATTTCTTTGTGCATTATCGTAGTAGAACTATCTTCAATTTATGTTAACAATCCAGCTGCATTTCAATCACATTTATCACAATAGATTTGAGTACTAGCTGTATTTGAGGAGTTAGTGTTTAGGATTTAAGTTCATCTATGTTTGTAAAATGTACTTTATCTTTATTGAAGTGAAGGATTGGAAATGATATGCAGGGTGCAGGGATAATATTTGTATTGAAAGGCAGCTGAATTTCAATAGAGTAGTTTTCCAATGGGCAATGAATTTCGATATCCCTTTACAATGGAAATCTGGAAATTGCTATGGTTTATAGGACTGGCAGTAGCTGTGGTTTTAACATTCCAACATTTTGAATTGCCTTATGGCAATATTATATCATCTTTGTCTTCTGCTCGGAAAGATCTAGGAGCAGGAAATAGTAACTTGTTAACTCATGCTGCCTCATCAACACCAGAGATGATTAGTAACACAACTCAATCAAATGGTTTGAATACCACTGCTATCTCCCCTGACAGAGCTCAAGAGATTGACAATAGTCATGGAACAGAAACCCCTGCAAATGTAAATAATGACGTTGTACCAGAAAGAAGCAGAGGCTTGAATGAGTCTTCTCTAATAGATAGCCGTGGAAAGGAGTCTTCACCAGAGCAGTTGGTAGATACCAAGACGAACTCCACCTCATATGTACATAATGGTGTTGTATCAGAAGGAATCAGTGGCTTGAACAAGTCCTCTGGAATAGACAACCATGGAAAGGAGTCTAAACCTGAACAGTTGGTAGATCGAAATGAAAATTCCACGCTGGAACCTGTCAACAGTTTGGGTAATGGATCTGCTCCACAAGAGACTGAAAGAAGCCTTTCTCGAGAAGACGTCACCTCCATATCAGAAAATATAGGAGCCTCGGATGCTAGAATTGAACCCATTGCGCCAGAATTGCTGCCAGTGGATTCGCCTCCTAATATAACACTCCAAATGAATGCAGAGCCTAGCACTATAGCTCATATTGTTCCTGTTGAGTCTAATACATCTAAGGTGGATAAAGATGCAGCACCCAGTTTAGAGAATGATGGGAAAACAGGGGACCAGAAGAAAGATCTTACTCTATTGCACAATAACCCTTCTGTGACTTCTTTTCCAGAGGTGAAGAAAGAACCCCAGACACCATCCCTGGAAGTGGTTTCAATTTCTGAGATGAAAAATTTGCAGCTTCAAAGATGGTCTTCTCCCAATTCAAGAGTATGTATAAACTTCTGCTCTGAATTGTGTCACGGATTAACTTTTATGAGGCAGTTGCATAAACTTTTCTGTTCTTTGTACCAATTTGTTTGTAGAGACCACGATGGCCTTCAGTAGTTGACCAGGAACTGCTAAATGCAAAATCACAGATTCAGAATGCACCTATTGTAGAGAATGATCCGGTGCTCTATGCTCCTCTATATTGGAATATCTCCATGTTCAAAAAGTAAGCTTATTAAAATTTGAAACTTTCCCTTCTGCTTTAAACACACGTTCGCATGCAATTTGTTCAATTGCTTAAAGATACATGCAAGAGCAGGTTAGCTGCTTATGCATGATAATAGAATTAAGTGTAGCTGAAGCAAAAGCATTCAAGAGAAGAGAATTATATAGTAAAAGTTTGCAATATCTGACTGCAGGAGCTATGAATTAATGGAGGACATCCTGAAAGTGTATATTTACAAGGAAGGAGAAATGCCTATATTCCATCAGCCCCTGCTCAATGGGATATATGCTTCTGAGGGATGGTTCATGAAATTGCTAGAGGGTAACAAAAAATTTGTTACAAAAGACTCCAAAAAAGCCCACCTGTTTTACTTACCTTTCAGTTCTCGATACTTGGAGATAAGATTGTACGTTCCTAATTCACACAGTCATAAGAACCTCATAAAATATCTGAAGAAATATTTGGATATGATCTCGGAAAAATATCCTTTTTGGAACAGAACTCAAGGTGCAGATCATTTTCTTGCTGCTTGCCATGACTGGGTATGCTCTTCTTGATTCCTTTAGATTCACAATTTTACATTTGAATGAATTTTGGGACTTTTGGAGTCTTCCAACATTTGGAGCAATTCATCTCCTTCTGTGTTATGTCTGGTAATTTGTTTTGTTTATGATATTTTCTTATGTGAAAGTTTAGTTATTGCATGTCATGTTTCTCTTCCGCATTATCGAGTGATGACCAGTGAAATTTTCTTGGATTTTTTTTTTCTCATTACTTCTGGTGTTTGTGATGTTATAGTGTATTTATATCTTAAATACTGGATATGATAGTTGAAAATCTCTTTGTAGAAAACTGAAATGATTTTCAGTTTTTAGCAAATCCTAATTACATCAACATTGTTGTCTTTTTTCTCAGGCACCGTCTGAAACAAGACAACATATGGCCAATTGCATCAGGGCCCTTTGCAATTCTGATGCTAAAGAAGATTTCGTTTTTGGAAAAGATGCTTCTCTTCCTGAGACATACGTGCACACCCCAGAGAATCCTCTAAGAGATCTTGGAGGCAACCGTGCTTCCAAGAGATCAATCTTGGCTTTCTTTGCAGGTAGCATGCATGGCTATCTACGGCCAATTCTGTTACAGCACTGGGAAAATAAAGATCCTGACATGAAAATATTTGGTAGATTGCCTAAGGTAAAGGGCAGGGGCAAAATGAACTACGCTCGGTACATGAAGAGCAGCAAGTACTGTATCTGTGCAAAAGGTTACGAAGTCAATAGTCCACGAGTTGTAGAGGCCATTTTCTACGAGTGTGTTCCAGTGATTATATCTGACAATTTTGTGCCTCCATTTTTGGAGGTTTTGAACTGGGAATCCTTTGCTGTTTTTGTCTTGGAGAAGGACATTCCGAACTTGAAGAAAATACTCCTTTCAATCCCGGCGAATAAGTATCGAAGAATGCAGACGAGGGTCAAAAGGGTACAACAGCATTTTCTTTGGCATGCTAGACCTGTGAAGTATGATATGTTTCATATGATACTCCACTCAATCTGGTACAACAGAGTTTTCCAGATGCAGCCAAGATAACACATAAAAAAAGAAGGCACATATAGATGTTCTTCTCATTGGAAGTAGTCTGAAAAAAAACCCTTGTGGAGAAAGTGAAAACTGGTTTGCCTGGACAGGTGGAAATAGATGCATTTTGATCTTTCATTGTTATTAAATTTGTTTTTTTCTATAGATATATTTTGGCAAAATAAAGTTGGTTTGCTGTATTTACCTCACCTTTCCTTTGTTGTAAAGGGTTCTTCAAATTCACTCACTTGAATATGTATCTGATCTTCCATTGACATCTGATAATTCCACAGTCCGAACTCCTTTTGCTCAATGTGCTTTCTACTTTTGAAATAAAACAAGCAAATGATGGTGAGAAGAGAGTGGTGGAGATGGTGATAAAGATGTGTTAGTGTTATGCAATGCAAAGATCGTAAAATTATTTAGCCAAATAGTAATGGGTGGGATCACACGTCTATGATAACTTCTACCTATCTCCATAATTTTTATGTTTTGGATTTTATCAAACCAATTGTTGGATTTAATATCTTGATCACACCAGTCATCTTTGATAACTTTCAAGCAAATTCGTTCTCAAAAATAGCTTGTTTATATTATCTTCCATGAGTAAATTTGGAATTTAAACTGTTAAATATTGAATTAATCAATATAAAATGTTATATGCATGTTCTATATAGTTAGTTTATTAAATCCAAGGTTGATTAATGTATGATTAATCTATACCATAGTTAGTTTATTAAATCCAAGGTTGATTAATATATGATTAATCCATACCAGAATTCTAACAAAACTCCAAAAGCCTTTCCTTTAACCTTCTCAAGTATTATTCTTAGCTCATAAATATTAAAAAATAAAAAATAAAAGATCATCTCCATCCTTAAAACTTTGGTCTTGGTATTCCAATAACCTCGTTCTTCTTCTGTTAAGATGTATTTCTTGATTTTCTATGCGTTTCTTGAGAAGCAGAATCTAAGCGAAAACGCTGATGGCCCCACCTAGCAAAGTATAGCATAGCATAACAGCAAATGCCCATGTCATTCTTTCCCACTAACTCAAAAGCCACAACTTGTGCCTTAAAAGACTCAAAATCACCATCACCATTGACTGACCGAGTCAGATTCCAGTGATCTCGTCCTTCTTCTTGTTCATGTACGTCTGATATCTTCAAATCTGCATATTCCCTTTTGTGTATGGATTTAATATGTCGGCTAATTTCTTTAACATGATCTGTTGGAATTAGACAATGCCTTTTCATTTCACCTTTTGGATGTTGTCGGTGGCACCTCATTTTTTTTTTCTTCTTTCTTTGTTGAAATTCTTCATCTTCTGATGTATTTATTTTCTATTACTTTTCCTCTGCTGATGATGTCCTGTTTTGTTTTGGTTGCTAGTTACATGATTTAGATTTGTGTTTCTCATTTACTTTAGTTTGTTTCACTGCTGTAAACTACATGTAGTTGACAGTAGTGATGGAAGATATGCAAGTAGTTTTATCTCAAGTGCAATGCTAGATTCAGTTTGCTTGCCATGTCTTGGTGATGACTGATGGCGTGATTCCACCAGATATAATTAATAAAGTTCTGGGAATATTGCATATATTTCTGAAGATCTAGTTATAGTGTTCTGTCTTTTTTTTTTAATTATTTCATTTTGAGCTTTTGAAAGGGAAAAATTATCTAGGGATCAGTAATTTGCATCTTATTAGAATAATGTATTCAAACTTTGGCGTGCTAGGTTTTCTGGGAGGCTATGGCGATTTATTTGAATATTGAATTCAAATAAATGTAGTAGAAAGAAAAACTAAAAAAAAAAAAAGACGAAGTAGTGCTTAGGATAAATGGCGATTATGTGGTGTTATGCAGATAAGAGGACTTGGAGTCTTATCTGTGGAAAATCTTTTAGCTTAATTTCAAATTATAAATTTAGGTTCTAGCTCATCATATCATATTTTTCAATATCAATGCCAAGACGTTTTTGCTTTGGCTCTAAGATTGGCATTTATTTTCTGACAGAATTGGCATTTGGTATAGTGTTTACAAAAGCTAGATTTTTGGAGCTTCTGCGGTGCTGACAGAACTTATTTTGGTGACCCTTTTGTTTGGATCAGAAGTCCTTTAAGGTTCATGGATCAAGGATATCAGCTTTTGTGCCTTGCGAAAGCAAGGAGATTGCTTTTTCTAGTGGGAGCAACAGTTGCTATAGTTATAGTGGTTCAATATCTTGAATTTCCATCTAGTAGAGTTTTAGTCTCTCTTTTCTCTGCCGTCAACACTAGAAGCTTCATGTCCAGAAATTCATCGACAGGTTCAGAAGCGCTAGGTAACATGACACTTTCAAATGGTTTAAACACAACTAACACAGGTATACTTCATGAGACAACATATAGTGATGAAGCCTCAGATGACAAGAAAGAAACAGCCGAAGTTAGCAAATCAGAAGAAAAGGAAGGAAGTCCAAACAATAGTAATGCATCGGAAAGGAAAAGAGGCTCAAGTGACAGTTTTGGGTTAGTTTCAAATGAAACTATATCAGATGATCTTGCAAACCAAGACAAAAATTCCACATTAAATACAATTAATGGCTCTGAAGAAAAGAAGGCTATGGCACCTGATGCTTCCTATATAAATGTTGATAAAGACATTGCTCCAATATCAGGAAGAAACAGAAGCTCGGATGCTGACCCTCGATACCCTTCATCTGCACCACCAATGGTGAATACATTCTCTAATAAAACATTTTCAACTGATGAAAATTCGGGTCCAATGATTTTTGAGAGTTCAAACACCTCTTCAATGAGAAAAGATACAGCAGGAGCACTTAAAAGAGATGAGAATTCTGGATTATTGCCAAATAATTATTCCATGGCTACAAGTGGTTCTTTCTCATCCAAAGTTACAGCAGCGAAGAGGAAAACATCCAAGAAACCACCATCCAGAGTAATCTCAATACATCAGATGAATGAATTGCTTCGACAGAGTCATGCTTCATCCTCTTCAGCGGTATGTAATAATGTCCAATCCAAATTTTGATCAAGAGACTAAGCTCTATACCAGATTTTTTATTAATACTCCTTCACCATTTTGTTTTCAGAGACCACTGTGGCCTTCAGGAGTTGACCAGGAAATGCTATTTGCAAAATCACAGATTGAGAATGCACCCTTAATAAAGAATGAAACTAGACTTTATGCACCTATATATCGCAATGTTTCCATGTTTAGGAGGTATACTTTTCGTAGATATATTATATGTTGACAGAATTTTCATCCCTCCATTTCTGTGATTGTTTTGACCAGAAATGAACATCATACATTTTGAATTCCATTCCATGCTAGTGTAGAAAAGCATAAACTGGGGCACTGGGGGAGATGGATAATCATGAACATAGTATATAATGATTAGGAGATCCTCTCAAGGTAGTGGCAGTTTTATGACTTGAGAGCTATGGTGGCATCTTTACCATTAGATGGTAGAAAAGCTGTCGTGTCCTTGTAATCCCATGGAAATCATTCAGCATTGTCTAGAAATGTGTTTCTTTATTAGAAGTTTGCTTATATGAAGAAACTATTTCAACTACTTTCTGGGACTCCATGTTTGCAGTGGCCTTTTTATGTTCAAACCACATTAGTTAGTGTTTCTTATAGTATTTGAGGAATTCTGATGTCAGTTTTCACTGGCAGGAGTTATGAACTAATGGAGAAGATGCTCAAAGTTTATGTCTACCAGGATGGTGAAAAACCCATCTTCCATCAGCCAATACTTGATGGAATATATGCGTCAGAAGGATGGTTTATGAAGCATATGGAAGCTAATGAAAATTTTGTTACTAAAGACCCTGGAAAAGCTCATTTATTTTACCTTCCTTTCAGCTCACGACTTCTTGAGTTAACACTTTACGTACGACACTCACACAGCCGTACAAACCTTATCGAATACATGAGAAATTATGCAGGTATGATAGCAGCAAAATATCATTTCTGGAACAGAACTGGTGGAGCAGATCATTTTGTTGCCGCATGCCATGATTGGGTATACTTTTCTGCCTAATTTTATGTCATCTTCTTTTTGGGTTCTCCCAAAGTTTTTTACGTTACATATGTAATGCAGAGTTCATTAAATTTATTGGCAATTTTTCCTTGCTCCAAAGAGAATTGTCTGAATTCTTGATTTTATGGTTTATTTTGGCAAACCAGCTCTTTTCTATCGAGAAACATTAACAATAACCTATAGTGATGGTACCAAGAATGAAATGAAATGGTTTCATCCTATGACAAGTGGTGCATGAAACACCCAATTATATCTTTTTTTAGCGCTCTGCCTGTGTTATTGAAAGCGGAAAGTGTAATAAAATGCCATTTTTTCAGGCACCTGCTGAAACTAGGGGGCCTTTGCTCAATTGCATCAGAGCCCTCTGTAATGCTGATATTGAAGTAGGCTTCAGCATTGGGAAAGATGTGTCCCTTCCAGAAACATATGTACGCTCAGCTCAGAATCCTCTCAAAAATTTGGAAGGCAACCCCCCCTCCCAAAGACCTATCCTTGCTTTCTTTGCAGGTAACATGCATGGCTATGTGAGGCCAGTTCTTTTGGATTACTGGGGCAACAAAGATCCTGATATGAAAATATTTGGTCCTATGCCTCATGTCAAGGGTAATACAAACTACATTCAACACATGAAGAGCAGCAAGTTCTGCATTTGTCCGAGAGGTCACGAAGTGAACAGCCCACGAATCGTGGAGGCTATATTCTACGAGTGTGTTCCAGTGATAATATCTGACAACTTCGTGCCTCCATTTTTCGAGGTTTTAGATTGGGAATCCTTTGCTGTGATAGTCTTGGAGAAAGATGTCCCAAATTTGAAGAATATACTCGTTTCAATATCAGAAGAGAAGTATATAGAGATGCATAAGAGAGTGAAGAAGGTACAGCAGCATTTTCTCTGGCATTCTAAGCCTGAGAAGTATGATTTATTTCATATGATTCTCCACTCAGTTTGGTACAATAGAATTTTTCGAATAAGACCTGCTTAAGTCTTGCATGGTAATTAAATAACCTGGAATGGTTTCTCTATTTAGTCCAGCTTGAGGTGATTCAAGCATCTGGTTGTCGGAGCCTAAAATCTATCGCCTTATGCAGCCATACCCCGCTGCTTCTGTGCTTTATACCTCCTCTGATTATACAAGTGTTGTAATCTCTTTCCACATACACAAAACTGCAGTTTTCTCAGCATCAGCTCGTTCAGTTACAGCCAGTATTCACTCAGTATTAGAATTTAAGCTTCGAGAACTAAAAAGCTCTGTGATATCATGCTAACCTAACCTAAATGCATAGTTATTCGACTCGGTGAACCGACTCAGAGCCTAGTCTATGTATTGAAATATAAACTTCAAAACCCTTCTTTTATTAATTCAAGATATGATGGAAATCTCAGTTGTTTAAAAGAAACCCTAAAATATCATCAGCGAACCAAGTTGGACCTGGACTGCTGCATGCCGCGTTCTTACCATTGTCACTTCTTCGAAACTTCCTAGTTGTGAGCCGAACGTGCTCTCTCTCTTTTTTTCGATTTTATTACACAACTAATTATTTATTTCAAGCCGGTACTACACATCCAAAAGGTTTATTTTTTTAACGTCGACAATATTCTCAAATTTCACAAAACTAAATGTTTTCTGATCCATCTTATTTTAGATAAATCATCTAATTAATTTAGCATTCTAAAAAAGTGATTATTAACTCTCAAACAATGAAAACAAACTGTAAGTAATATATTTAATTACTTTATTATTAATTAACTTTAGTCTTAGTGATTGGTTTACAAGCAAATTAATTTTTTTTCTTATGTTATTATAAGGAATTTGAATTTGAAAGTCATTGAAAATTCCCATTCGGTTTAATGACATACTTATTAAACCTGATCCGGGCTGGGTTTATATATATATATATATATATATATATATAAAAGCTAGAATTTGTAATTCCGTTTTTTCACAAGAGAATCAACGGTTAAAAGTAAGTCATGTGTTCTTAACTGAAATGACGTGAAAATTAGTATAACTAGATTCTTACAAAAAAATTCAACAGAAATGTAAGGTAAGCACTTACACAATAAATCCGTGAGCTCTCCATCTAATAACCGTAGATCACATCTTCCTTGATACTTTAACACCGTTTTGATAAAATCCTCCAGCAATCGTTCACTTTTACAGTGACATCACCCGTACCTTAACCTTACTGATAAACGGTAGCTTTTTTGAACGACCATTTTAGCCTTCATAACTATCACTTAATCTTGTCCACGTCATAATCGATAGGGATAAATGCATAAATTCGTCGTAACGTACTTTATCTTACAGAACAACCTCAAGAAAAACAACGAACAGTTTCATGAAACGGCATCGACACTTTCTCCTTTATCTGCCTAATTTCGCCTTTGATTTTATATAATTCTTAGTTTCAAGGTTTCTTGATTGATAAGATCAAAATCAAAGATAAAGAAGGGATAAAGAAGAAGAAGTAGTGGTGATTGATAGATAGATAGATATGGCAACTGAAAGCAAGCAAAGTGCGGTGAAAATGAAGCCAAGAAGTAGTATTTTTGATGGTTCCAAGGGAAAGATTGAATCTTCAATGAAAGTTAAGAGAATTGAGATCTCAAGCAAACAGAAACAACCTGTTGTTGATTCAAAGAACAAATCTGTCTCAGCTGTAACGATTACAACTGAGGTAAGGTACTCCATCTCTCAAATTATGCATAACTTTCTTCATTTTTTCCCAATGTTTTGATCCTGAAGTGGCTATTTTTGTTATTGAGGTGATCTTTTGCATCTTGGTTTTGACTGGTTTATTTAGTGGAATAGGTGATTTGGTTGTTTTGAGGTTCTTAAGACTGTTTTCAGTCAATTCAATTATATGGATTTAATGCTTGATTTGGTTAGTTGATTGTGTATAGTTTGAAATGAATTGGTTTATGTGGATGTGGTGTTTTCTGTATTAATTTTGTTAATCTGCAGGGAACTGATTAGTTTTTGGGGTAGTACTTTTTCGAGGTTCTTGATGGGTTTGGTTTTGGTATTTTATATTGGAGTTTCACGAGGTTTAATGTATGTTTTGTTTTCCATCTGAAGGTAAAATCAAAATCACCATCGAGTTCGTCAAGAACCACAACGACAACCAAAACTACTAGAGTGAGGCAGAAGAAAGTATTCTCCTTGCCTGGTCAGAGATGTGATCCTCCTGAAGAGGTCTGGCTTTGAAGTCTTCATTTTCTGCTGTTGTTTTGGATAATGAGTTTTGTGTTGAAAGCATCATTCATTCTTATGTTTACTTCCCTATTCTTTTGACAGAGAGAACCACTTAGGATATTCTACGAATCGTTGTCTAAACAGATTCCAACCAGTGAAATGGCAGAATTTTGGTGAGCTTTCCCTCATCAATTACTTGATCATAAATGATTTTCTGAAAAAGATGTTGCAGCCCCTACCTTTGTGATTTCCTGATTGGGAGTGAGACCTGGGGTTGGTCCTCGTGCTCATTGTGGTTTATTGTTGCATTGCTTACTCTGTTTCATTGGGATTTCCATGCTCGGTTCTAGGGATTAAGCGTGGCTCTGTGTTCAATTTCTGTTACCATTGTGCACTTTAGATGCTCTGAACTCCTTGCTATCCATAGCCATACGCGTCAGAAGACTCAGAACATGTTAAACTTAGAGTTGAGCTAGATATCATATCCATATCTGACTCATTTTCTCAGCAGACTTTGAATCCTGATTGCAATGGAGCCTGATCGAGTGCACACTTGTGCAATAATGTATGTTCTTTGTATCCCCAACTTGAATCCAGCAAATTAGAGCCTAGTGATGCTTTTCAAACTAAGCATCTCTATGTCAACAGTTAATAAACTTAGCATCCTACTATATAAATAAACTTAGCATCCTAATATATAGACCAGTGATCTTGAGCATGTACAATTGAGTTTTTAGATACCTTATATACCTCCATTGCTATACTGAGTTGCAATACCTTGGTGTAAGTTTTGCACCCATCAGCTTGTTAGTCTCAACTTCAGGTGAAAAATAAACAGCGAAGTGTAGGAAAAAATTGATGACCTGGATGGTAAAAGGTGACTCATCCATGTCTGCTTCTTTTATTACTTGAGCTACTGTGCATGGTCTGTAAAACATTTGAATTTTCTTTCCTTCATTTATTAAGTAGCGTAGTAAATAAACTTCCTTCGCCTTCTTTCACCGAGGATATTGTTCAATTACTATAAAAGGGATAACTTGTTTCTCAAACTGTGATGAACGACTGAATGTTAACCTATCTCATATAGACTTTGACCTGTCTTACTTCCACGGCTATTTTTACTTTCCTTTTTGATGGTTTCTTGGGCTTCATTCATTCGAGGAAAAATATGATCAAGAAAAGATGTTAATGCCTTTAAAAGACGTTGAGGACATGTCACATGGTAACAAAGCATCTTACACATACATGCACAGAATACAGTTGTGCTAAAAAGATCTTCCTTTCCACCTTGGCTGGATATCTTGTGTTAGATATCTCATGTCGACCGTGTGAAATTCATTTCCGTTTTCACTAACAATTAGTAAATTCAGCAGCAATTTATTTGAGAGGCATGACAATTCAATTTGCAGGATGATGGAACATGGCTTACTATCCCCAGAGAGGGCCAAAAAGGCACATGAGAGGAAACAAAGAAAGCAAAAAATGCAACGTTTGGGAACTCCCATTAAATCTACCAATCCATCCACTAGTAGACTTAAGAGTTCTCAAATGCAGCAACAGATATCAAAGAATGGTGACCTTAAAGCCAAGAGGAAAATCAGCATTGACATTGACGATGACGACTTCATTTTAAGTCACAAAAGAAGTAAAGGGTAAGAAATAAATGTTCCATTGGTATGTGTAACATGTTTCTAGAAACATTTCATTTAAATCTGTTTTCTTTGGACTGCATAGCGGCAAGTGTTCTAGACAACTTGGCAACCGATAAATTGAGACATTCTTGTATTTTCTAACTTATGGAAACAATAAATGTAGATAAATTTCCCTTATCTCTCCACTTTAACATGGCGATGCTAATAAATTCCTTGGACATTACGCGTTCAGGAATTTGGAAGAGGGAAGATCTAATCATGCTTAAAATTTGGCGTGACTTCCATTTAATTGTACGCAATCTGTTATTTTCTAGGAAGGAAATATCGATCGCTTCAGAAGATAGATTACTAGTCAAACCCTGCGGAGCTTTCCCTAGTCATAGCTGATAACCTGACTTTGATTGTCCTTTGAAGTTTGCCTTGATCTAACATTGAGGGAGTAATATGTAGACATAGAGTTCTACATCACTACTCTTTTCCTTTCGGATTGAGCTGCTAAATATACGTCCACACACCATGCATGGAAAGTTGGAAACTATTGGTAGAGCATGAATATTTTTTCCTCAATATTCACAGTACAGAACTCTCTCTTTTTATAACAATGTGTCATGACAGATGCAAATCCAATTCAGTGCTTGAAAATTAACATGGTTTCTACCAACAGAACTCCTTTAAACTGGAATCTAAAATATTTAGAGGCTAGGTTAAATGATTAATCTCCATCCATTCCACTTTGCTTAAAACTGTATATGTTCTCCGTGGGACTATGAAAAAAAACCAAATCTTCCTTTACTACTTATTCAATCTATATCATCTTTATTGACAGTTTAGTATATGGCTAAGATTTTTTAATGGCCTACCCTCACCTTTTCCTCAACCATGTAACCTCTACTTTCTGACAAACATATACATGTATAACCCACACAAATCATAATTATTTCTAAGATACCTGTATGCTTTACCGACATTCTAAAAGGGAAACGAAAGACAAAAAATAAATCACGAACTTCTCATGGAATTGCTCAAGATTAAGAAAGAATAAATCTCTTGCAAATATCATGCAACAAGGTGTTCATGTTTCTTCAGCTTATCTTATCGCTGTCCATATTTTTGCTAATAAATTTAGGCTTAAATGAAAGCATTCAGACACTTTTCTTTTCTTGTTAAGTACGCATTTAAAGCCGGATGATTTTTTTTTCCTACTAAATATATGTGTATCTTAAGATCAATTCCTCCTGATTAAGGATACGCTGTGATGAGATGGTGATCAAAGTTCCCTCCTGAATGCATCTGAAAATGAGTGATTGATTACATGCCTTTAGCTTACACGGACATTAATGGCAAGTTGATAGAAAGACTAGAAGAAACTTGTCATCTATTCTGAAAAATGTTATGGACATCTGAAAAAATGTTATGGACACCCGACCCTTAGCTAGAAACCATGAATTTATGAATGCAATACTGTCACGCATAGCAGAGCAGTCATATGCTTCATATCAGAACTTTTACAGTGAGATTTGTCTGCATACAAGGCTTACAAGCACGTAATTGTATAGGGACATGCATGAACATATTAATGTCTATTGGCACAGTAGTGTCCACTCTCTGGTATTTGTGTATAAATATTGAAACTTCAATACCTACAGGAGTATTGTTTGCACATAATCAGCTGCATGTGCATGAAACACAAGATAACTACCAGCTGTATGATGTATGAAGATCATTGATCGAGTAGAAATATATGATTTTGAACTTATTAGGTCCCACTCTGCATGAAATTTAATGTGTTGAACTAAGTTGTAATGTCCATGTATGGGCAATACGTGTGACAAACAAGCGGTGAATCCGCATGATTCAGACTGTCCAGCCATACGAGGCCACAATAAATTTTGGATCAAATTAATGCATTGTGTCACCGGTCAATAAAGACAGTGAAAACAGGCGGGTTTGACTGTTTGATCATCTGATACCTGCTATGGAAATATCTTGTGGGGCTTCGGTGAAAGGAGGGTCCGTTTTCCGCACTGTGCTCAAATTTTCCACTGCATTGCTTCGGGTAAAAAGAAGGTTTAAAGTGCATGAGAGAGTGTGAGCCATGTTGATCTGTCATTGATGTGCAGGCGTAAGTTTCTGGTTGCAGTAACCAATCATACCTGACTGTATCCTTACTTTCACAAGATGAGAATTTCATGTCAACTCATTCGCAGCATTCAAGATGAAAAGCAAAGTTACATACCTTCATGAGGTCTTCCAAAATTGCGAAGAGGGGTAGGAGAAAACTTCAAAATACAAACCAGAAGAGAATTTATCTTTCCTTTTCTTCTTTCATTGCTAACTACTTAATTTCCTGATACACCAGTACTAATGCCTTGATAAAAGTCTTTTTGCAGTCTCTTTCTTTAACTTGTTCAGAAACATCAGTACTTACCCTTGGCCCAGCGAACGAACAAACAAACAAACGGGCTTAGCTATTCTTGGCAAACTTTCTGTATGTGCTCCACCTGCCTCATCAGCCAGCACCTTCCACTTGATATTTCCAATGAACATAGATTCCCACGATCAATGACCTCTTATATAATCCATCGCGTGTTTGTTTAAGTGGTTTAAACTGTTTCTCATTAAAAAAAAAAAACATTAAATCAATGCTGTTCAGCTGTCTTTGTTTTATGGTTTTAATATTTTT